>TARA_B110000093_G_scaffold66530_2_pt1 | contig 22934 bp, 24 predicted proteins | sample TARA_B110000093 | Tara Oceans TARA_B110000093 (sample SAMEA4397390) | marine metagenome | biome: Polar Biome; feature: [MIX] marine epipelagic wind mixed layer (ENVO:01000061); material: water (ENVO:00002006), including particulate matter (ENVO:01000060) such as... | depth 10-100 m | reverse complement strand
CTTTATGCAAAACTCACTCCCAATTTCTCAATCAAAGTCTTTTTTATCTCGTTGTGACGTTGTTTGTCACGGAATCGAATGTTTGTAACAAGTCCTACATTGTTGTGGCTCCAGGAAATGCTAATTAGACCTTTCGCCTCGACTCCCCTGTCTATGGTCGCATTCGCTTCACTCAGGGACTGGATCGCGGAGGTGGGAATGTTGAAATCCTTCTCACCATTTCTGGCAAGCCCAATGCCATTATTGCCAAGCCAGAGTCTTGCGTTTCCTCTATTTCCGAGCCCCTGGGCCCAGACTTTTGCTAGCAGATCAGATGAGAACACAGTGCTCACGTACAACACCTCACCTAAGTCGTTTTCGGCAGAAAATGCCGGCAGATCATAGAGAATTTTCTCTTGGGATCGTCGCCTGAATCGAATCCCAAAAAGAATAAGGACGGCAATTGTTGGGACGATTAAAAGGGCAAATCCACCGATAAGTTCTCGCGTCATTACTGGTCCCTAACTGATTGATTCATCATCGAAAATTGACCTTCGTAAATCGTGTGCTGTACTCGTCCAATGAATTCGAGTCCCAAGTATGGGCTGTTGTTTGACTTGGACTGGTTCATTTCGGTCACAGCTATTCTTTCATGAGGATTGAACACCGTTATGTTCGCCTGGGCGCCTACTTTGATGGAGCCGTGATTATCCAGGCTGGCCAATTTTGCTGGCCGCTTACTGATTATTTCCTCAAAAAGCTTCCAGTCGCCAGCTCCAGATTGAATAAGAACCTGGTGAAGGATACTCGCGGCCGACTCTAGACCGAGCATTCCAAATGCAGCGTTCTCCCATTCGCAGTCCTTCTTTTCACCTGAGTGTGGCGCATGGTCGGTGCCCAGCATGTCTATTGTCCCGTCTACTAACCCGGCCAGCAGTGCCGAGTTGTCATCGGCAGTCCTGAGAGGAGGGTTTACCTTGTAGACCGGATCGTAGGTCCTAACTAGTTCCTCGGTTAGAAATAGATGATGCGGAGTCACCTCTGCCGTTATTTGAATGCCTTTTGATTTTGCCCATCTGACAACCTCGACGCCCCCCGCAGTTGTCAGGTGGCAAATATGCAGCCTCGAACCAGCCTCTTGAGCCAACTGAGCATCCCTCGCGATTATCTGCTCCTCCGCGATTGCCGGCCAACCAGTTAAGCCGAGTTCGGTAGCGACTGCCCCTTGGTTCATTTGTGCCCCGACGGTCATTTTGGGGTCCTGGGCGTGCTGAGCGACAACGCCGCCAAACTTCTTTACTTCGAGAAGGGCTTGTCTCATGAGGTTTTCATCGTGGACGCACATGCCGTCGTCACTAAACATGGTCACCTTCGCTCTCGAAGTCGACATGTCTGCAATGCTTGATAGCTCCAGTCCCTTGAGGCCCTTAGTAACAGCTCCGACGGGTTGCACGAAGCAGAGCCCAGCCTCAACGCCTAAGTCATAAACACGCTCAACTAGATTTGAATCATCCGCAACCGGATCCGTGTTTGCCATGGCGCAAATTGCTGAATAGCCCCCAGCGCTAGCAGCTCTAGTACCCGATAAAACAGTCTCGCTAGCCTCGAAGCCTGGCTCTCTTAGGTGCGTGTGGGGGTCTACGAAGCCGGACAGGCCGATCAGATCGGTGCAGTCGGTGCCGGTGTCTATTATCCGACCCATCTCGACTACGAGGCCCCCATCGATTCGTATATCTTGAATTGACCCATCAGACAAAGTTAGATTTTTAAGAATAATCAATTTGCATCCTCTCCCGACAACGCGCGATGTAGAACGGCCATCCGCGCCGCCAAGCCATTTTCAACTTGCCTAAGAACAGCCGATCGAGGGTCATTGGCGGCCTGGTTGGAAATCTCGAGGCCACGATTCATTGGGCCCGGATGCATGATCACGGCCTCTTTGTTCAGATGCCCCAATCGTCTCTGGTCGAGTGACCAATTGGCGATGTAATCCCGGGTGCTAAAGGTGTCGTCCTCTTGCATGCGCTCCAGTTGCACTCTTAGCATCATCACGACATCTGGCTTTTCATCAAGCGCTTCATCAAAGCTTTTGTAAACCTTGGCCCCCATAGCTTCGATGCCCTCTGGCAGAAGTGTCGATGGGCCAGCAACGCTTACTGTTGCTCCCAAAAGTGAGAGCAATAGGATGTTGCTTCTTGCCACCCGGGAGTGTTCTATATCGCCAACAATTAAAACCTTGATGCCCGCAAGGTCATTGCCTGGCATCTTCAGCTGCCTGATGGTCAATGCATCGAGTAAAGCCTGCGTGGGGTGTTCGTGCCTGCCGTCACCAGCATTGATGATGCTGGCAGAAACCCAACCCTTGTTGGCGAGGGCATGTGCAGCACCTGACATTGGGTGTCTGATGATAATGGCGGCAGCGCCGAGGGCCTCCAGAGTCTGGGCAGTGTCCCTTAATGACTCACCCTTCGAAGCACTCGAGGATTGAGCGTCAAAGTTGATGACATCGGCACTTAGTCGTTTGGCCGCGATTTCAAAACTAATCCTGGTCCTAGTTGAGTTTTCATAAAACAGATTCACTACTGTCTTGCCGCGGAGTGCAGGCAAGCTCTTGACGCTTCGCTGGTTCACTTGACTTAGCCGTTGCGCACTATCAAGAAGGGCAACGGCGGAGTCTTTCGTGAGATCCCTGATCGAAATTAGATGCTTCATCCTGAGATCACAACCTGATCGACTCCGTCACTGCCCTGCAATTGGACCGAGACTCTCTCAGCAACTGAAGTGGGGAGGTTCTTCCCAACAAAATCCGGTCTAATCGGTAACTCTCTGTGACCTCGATCAACCAGGACTGCAAGTTTTACCTGCTTGGGTCTGCCATAGCTAGTCAAAGCATCTAGAGCTGCCCTAACAGTTCTGCCAGAAAATAGGACGTCGTCAACTAACACCACGACTTTGTCGTCGATGCCTGAAACTGGAAGGCTGCTTTCAACAATCTCCCGCTCTGCCGTAACTAGGTCGTCCCGGTACATAGTTATGTCCAGAATTCCGAGCTCTATGATTTGGTTTGGCTCGATGGCCTGAAGGATTTCAACAATGCGCCTGGCTAGTTCGACGCCGCGGGTTGGTATACCCAAAATAACGAGATTTTCTGGACCCTCATTGGCCTCAAGTATTTCGTGGGAGATGCGCCTTAGCGCCCTAAGAATGTCTGGTCCATCTAGGACCGCACGGCTAGCCATTTTCGACTCCTTCTTCGCCTCGCAGGACGACTTTAAAGGACAACTTTTCTAAATCATAACAGGCTCAAAGTGCCTGGGTGCCTTTTGCGAGTCGAGCCAATACTCCATTTATGAATTTCGGTGAATCGTCTGTTGAGTACTCGCCGGCTAATGAGACGGCTTCGGCTATTGCCACCTCGTTTGGAACATCATCGTTATAAAGTATCTCCCACGCTCCGAGGCGCAAGATGGAGCGATCGACGTTCGGCATCCTTTCCAGAGACCAGCCGTCCGAGATTTGTCGTAAATCATTGTCAATCTGCGCAAGGTTTCCAGTTACTCCAACCACTATCGCCTCGGCGTAGTCAAAGATTGCTGCCTGGTTCTGCCTGTCGGCTATTCCAGAAGCAGTCTCCTGCAGCAAATCCATGGCATCACTATTTCTAATTCCAGAGGCATAAAGTGCATCAAGTGCCCGCTTACGGGACTTGCTTCGGGAGCTCAACTAGTCGTTCACGCGCCCTAGGTATTCACCGGTTCTGGTGTCGACTTTTACCCTGGTGTTGTTCTCTATAAATAGTGGAACCTGGATTTGATATCCAGTCTCCAATGTCGCAGGCTTTGAGCCACCGGTTGAACGGTCACCCTGCAGTCCAGGTTCTGTGTAAGTGATTTCTAGAACTACCGATGGTGGAAGCTCTACGTAGAGCGCGGATCCCTCATGGAGAGCCACGGTTGCATTCTGATTTTCAAGCATGAAATTTGCTACGTCGCCGACAACCTCTGCAGGAACGGAAAGCTGATCATAATCACTGGTATCCATGAAGACGTAACCAGAACCATCGTTGTATAGGTACTGCATGTCTCGTCTGTCGACGTTCGCAGTTTCAATCTTGGCTCCAGCGTTAAAGGTCTTATCGACGACCTTGCCGGAGATAACACTTCTTAGCTTCGTTCGAACAAAAGCAGGCCCCTTGCCGGGCTTTACGTGCTGAAATTCGATAACAGCCCATAGCTGGCCATCAATCATTAGAACCATGCCGTTTTTTAAGTCGTTTGAGCTGGCCATTGTTTTCTCCTTAGCGCCTTGCAAATTCTAGCGGCGGGATAGTTGTTCCAAAGCCAGTAGGTAACTATCAATCCCAAAACCCGCGATAACACCAGTGGCAACCCCTGAGATAACGCTGTTGTGCCTGAAGGTCTCGCGGGCGTGTGGGTTGCTGATGTGAACTTCAATGAGTGACAGTCCAGATCCAGTGAGCGCAGCGCAAGCATCTCTAAGTGCGTAGCTGTAGTGGGTAAAAGCTGCTGGGTTTATAACAACCGAAGATTTTTCCTTGATCGCAGCGTGGAGCCAACCTATGAGCTCATCCTCGCTGTTGGTCTGCAGCACCTTAATCGCCTGATCCTTTGATAGCGCCCAATTCTGCAAAGAAGCCTCAAGGTCGCCCAGACTGAAGGTGCCGTAAACCTCAGGCTCCCTGGAACCAAGGAGATTTAGGTTTGGTCCATTTAGAACGTAAATTACCGACATGACCTAAACCCTATTCAACTATTGCTTGAAAAGCCGTGAAGACAAGCTCGGGCGTGGGGGCATTCAGGATTGTTGGCTTCCCAATTTTGTCTAGAACCACAAACCGAAGAGAGCCGGCTCTAGCCTTCTTGTCCTTTTGCATCGTGGCCAACAGTTGTGGCCAACGATCTGCTCGGTAAGTCGTTGGGAGACCAAGGGCCTCAAACACACTGCGGTGCCTAATGACATCGGCCTCGGGTAGCTTGCCCGAAAGCATTGATAGTTCGGCGGCGAAGACCATACCAATCGAAATTGCCGCGCCGTGTCGCCACTTATATCTTTCGGCATGCTCGATCGCATGCCCCAGAGTGTGCCCATAGTTGAGAAACTCGCGCTCTCCTGTTTCATTGAAATCGCGAGATGTCACGTCTTCCTTTATTGCCACCGAGCGTCTAATCAGCTCTTCGAACACACTCGATGCAGGATCGGTAGCAGCTGGATCATTCTCCAAAGTGTCGAGAATCCATGGGTCTGCAATAAACCCGTATTTCACAACCTCCGCCATTCCGGCTAAAAGCTCGTTTCTTGCCAAGGAATGAAGGGTGTCAAGATCTATGACAACGCTGTGAGGTGAGTGGAAAGCTCCCACCAAATTCTTACCCTCAGTTGTATTGATTCCAGTCTTTCCGCCGATTGCCGCATCCACCATGCCTAGCAAAGTGGTCGGTATTAGTACCGATCGGACTCCCCTTAGCCAAGTTGCTGCAACAAAACCAGCTAGATCGGTTGTGGAGCCGCCTCCAAGGCCAATGACGGCGTCGTTACGGTTAAAATCAGACTTTCCCATGATCTGCCAGCAAAAAGCTGCTACCTCTACTCGCTTGGCGTCTTCAGCCGCTGGGACCTCTGCTAGTAGCACCTCGAACCCGGAATCTTTGAGGTTTTCAGAGAGTGCTTCAGCAGTCGTGGCCAAGGGCTGCGGGTAGACAATCAGCACTTTTTTAACCCCGCTGAGCGTTGTGGGGATCTCATTAAGCAAGGCTCGCCCGATCAAGATGTTAGACATATTTACTGACCTCTGACTCTAAGTTTTTCATGATGGCACCAACGGAGTTGTTCGCGGTGTTTACGGTGGCGATTGAAACTTCCTTGTAGAACTCAAGTCGGTCCTGGTAAATCTGCTCCCAGCTTTCAGGGTTGTCTTTTAGCAGTGGACGCTTGGCGACATTTAGCGATCGAAGCACAAATTCCATGTTGGTGTCCAAAAATATTGTCGCATTTTGGGTTAGGAGCGTTCTATTAGCTTTTGACAAGACTATTCCGCCTCCAGTTGCAACAACGTTGCGGCCATCAAGGGCTTTGACGAGAGCGGCAGACTCAAGATCTCGGAAATAGGCTTCCCCCTTTGCCGCGAACAGGTCCTTAATTGACCCATGATCTGCAGTTACCATCTTGTCAGTGTCCACAAAAGGCAGGTCTAGTACCTTTGCGAGTCTTTTGCCGAGCGTCGTCTTACCAGCGCCCATTGGGCCTACTAATACGATCGGCCCCATCACTATTGTCTGACGATCCTCGATTGCAACGCAGCTGGGATGCTCTCGAGGTAAGAGTTCATGTTGCGGAGAACTTCTTTAACCGAATCCCCACCGAACTTTTCCAATACCGCATTAGCAATAACAAGAGCAACCATGGCCTCGACGACTACTCCAGAAGCCGGTACTGCACAAACATCGCTGCGCTGGTGGTGAGCGGTGGTTGATTCACCCGTGCCCGTGTCGATGGTCTGCAGCGCCCGTGGAACTGTGCTGATCGGCTTCATGCCGGCCCTCACTCGAACAATCTCGCCGTTTGTCATGCCACCTTCGATGCCTCCGGCTCGATCCGTTAGACGCTGAACACCTTGGTCACTGTTCACAATTTCATCGTGAGCGACGCTGCCGCGACGTCTCGTGGTCTCAATACCATCGCCGATTTCCACAGATTTCATTGCCTGAATGCCCATCACAGCTCCAGCTAGCTGGGAATCTAGTCTGCGATCAGAATGGACATAGCTACCTAGACCCGGAGGGCAACCGTAAACAAGGGTTTCGCAAACTCCGCCAACGGTGTCGCCAGTTGAATGGCAGTCGTCAATTTCAGCAACCATCGCGTCTGAGTCAGCCTTGTCGAAGCACCTAACGGGATCGGCATCTAGATAAGTCAGATCGTTTGGCGACGGAAGGTTTTCGGATTTAGAAATCGCGGCGCCGATTGCAACGGTGTGTGTGACTAGTTCAATGCCAAGTTCAGATAAGAACTTCTGAGCTATGGCACCAAGTGCGACGCGAGTTGCGGTTTCGCGGGCGCTCGCTCTTTCAAGAACCGGCCTGGCTTCATCGAAGCCATATTTTTGCATTCCGGTGAAATCTGCGTGCCCTGGACGCGGACGAGTCAAAGGTGCTGCACGGCCGCCACTTAGCTCATCAGCATCCACTGGAGCGGCACTCATCACCGTTTCCCACTTTGGCCACTCGGTGTTCGCAATTCGAATCGCTATTGGTCCACCCTGAGACTGGCCGAATCTGATTCCGCTAGAAAGCGAAATGAGATCTTGCTCAAATTTCATTCTTGCTCCGCGGCCGTAGCCGAGCCTTCTCCTGGCAAGAGCCTGCTGAAGGTCCTCGTCTAAAATCGGCACGCCTGCAGGCAGGCCCTCAATGACCCCAATTAATTCCGGGCCATGTGATTCACCGGCTGTTATCCATCTAAGCATCTTCCTATTTTGCCATGTCTATTGCGCGCCTGACGGCTTCTATCAAAATCTCTTCACCAGGCAAGGGTGCATTGAGTCCAAGTCCACTAAAAATTCTTTGCTGGCCGATCGCCTGCCAGATGAGCATTTCCAGGCCGGAAACAAATGCCTCAAACGACTCGCCTGCTTGGTGAGCGTCGGTACCGTAATCGGCGCTGATTAACGCGCCAGGGTGTTTAGAACTAGTTGAAATGAGGTCAGATAACGCAACTCCAGGGATAGTGCTGACCACTAAATCCGCAGAAAGAGCGGCCATTAGCTCCTGGTTGGATGCATCGAATCTCTTCGACAGCTCTTTCGCGGAATCCTGATCGCGACCCCAAACCATCAAATTTGAACCCTGGAACGCCGCTAGGGCTGATCTGGCAGTTGCCCCGGTGCCAAGTACCGCAACCGACCGAAAGATCACTTGGCTTGCCGCTTGCCGCAGACCAAAGACGTCGGTGTTGTAGCCGGCCCATCCAGATTCTGTTTTTTTCAAGGTATTGACGGACTCGCTGAATTGCGCCCAATAATCCCGTTCACTCGCAATAGCGAAGGCTTGATCCTTCAGAGGCATTGTGATGCTTAGGCCGGATAGCCCAGCGTTGCTGTCCAGAAATTCAGATAGGTCGACTACATCATGAGATGTGTAAACAGCGTTAAGTTTCAAGTGCTCAAAGATAGTTCTGTGGATCAGAGGGGACTTCGAGTGAGAAATCGGAGACCCGAGGACCGCATAGTGATTAGTCATAGTCTGGACTATCCCGAAGCCACTGCCTATAGACCTCAGCTGCGATTTCGTGCTCACGTAATGTCTCGGAGAAAACGGTCTCACCGGTGTCAAGGTTTATTGCTACGAAGTAAAGCCAAGCGCCGTCGGCCGGTCGAAGCGCAGCCTCGATGGCCAAACCTCCCGGACTTGAGATGGGTCCAATTGGTAATCCAGGGCGACTGTAGGTGCTAAACAATGACTCGGTATCCTTCAGTCCCTCCTGAAAGGACTCTAGGCTTCCCTCATATCGGTACTTCACGGTTGGATCGGACTGCAGCGCCATCCCGATGTCCAGCCGGTTTACAAAGACTCGGGATATCTTGAATAGATCCTCCTCAAATCTGCCCTCGCTTGCGATCATTGAGGCCAGGGTGAGTGTGGGCAGTGAATCGACAAGGGGAATCTCGTATTTCAAAAGCTCTTGTTCCATGCGGTCAACCATGGCTTTGATGACTTCGTTGGCATCTGGGTTTGGGTCAAAGCTATAGGTCGCAGGAAACAAAAAGCCCTCGATGCTGGGTGCATCGTCCGGGATCCTGGAAATCTCTTGGGCGATTCCATCTTCTAGATCTGAAATCGAAATACCCAAATCTTCGGACAGCCTCGGAAGGATTTGTGCGACGCTGAGACCCTCGGGGATTGTGGTAGAGACAAGAATTCGATTGGAACCTGACATCAACAGCTGTAAAGCAGCCGAGCCGGAAAGCTTGGTGGGAAACTCGTAACTCCCCGGGAAAATGACCAAATCAACATTCAGCATGTCTCGATAAATAGCGTCGAAACTCTTGATGATGTCGGCATCAACCATTTTTCGTGCAACATCTTCTCCAGTGTCCCCTGCAGAAATAAGCAAAACCGTGCTGGGCCCGGACTGGTCATCGTAGTCCTCTACTTGGAACCGAGACAGAAAATCTTGAACGCTCGAGCTTGCAGAGAATATCCCACCGCCGACTATTGCGCCGACTACAACAATCGAGACTATCGCGGCTAGCCACGAGCGTTTTGAGCTCTTCTTGGGTGGCATCGGCTCCAAACCATCAGTCATCCAAAGTATCCAATCGTCTGCCAGCTAACTCACCGTTTTTCTCCGAAGCAAGCGCGAACTCCAATATAAGACAAGCGGCCGAAGCATCAATTATTGCCTTCTGCTGTTTTGCATTCTTGCCGGCTTGTCTGAGCGATTGTTGGGCTGATTTTGAGGTGAGCCTTTCGTCAATAAGTCTTATTGGAATGCCCTCAGCGGCAACAAGCTGGGCAAAATCAATTGCCATTTTTGTGCTCGCGGTATGGCCACCATTCAGAGATAGCGGGAGCCCTACGTAGATGCATTCAGCGTTTTTCTCGCGGTAAATTTCGACGAGTTCTGCGATTGCTGTGTCGCCCTGCGTAATAACGGAATGTGGAATTGCAAGCGAGTCAACGGAGATGGCGACTCCGATTCGAGCTAGGCCCGCATCAACGGCAATTTTTCTCATCACACTATTGCAGCCGCCGCCGCGATTGCTTCGGAAAGCTTGTCAATATTCGTGCCGCCGCCCTGGGCAAGCTCTGGCTTTCCACCACCGCCGCCGCCTAGCACCTTCGAAGCAACTGAAACCAGCTCACCGGCCTTGTAGCCCTTGGCAACCGCTGCAGAGCCCGCAACAGCTATTACAACCCCAGACCCGCTTGCCTTGCTGCCCAAGATCACGATAGAAGCTGCCCCAAGGTGAGCCTTTAGGCCCATAGCCAAGACGCGAAGTTGATCAGAATCTGAGGTGTCAACCTCAAGGGCCAGGAGGTCAATTCCGTTTACCGCTGTCGCAGCCTCCGCAAAAGTGGGTATCCGAGTTTGAAGCTTCGCCATTTCCATGTCAGAAACTACCTTGCTGGAAGCCTTTAGTTCTGCCAGAGACTCGGTGACGCGAGCTTCAACATCACTGGCAGGAGCCTTCAGTTGGAGTGAAAGTCTTCTCACGAGATCGCGTTCAGCCTGCAAAGAAGTGAGCGCTTCCATGCCAACCAGTGCTTCTATGCGTCTTGAGCCAGAGCCAACAGATGCCTCTGATACCAGGCTTACCAAACCAATTTGGGCAGTTCTAGAAACGTGGGTACCGCCACAGAGTTCTCGTGACCATGGGCCACCAACTTGAACAACTCTGACTTGCTCGTCATAGGTTTCTCCAAATAGGGCTATTGCTCCAAACTCCTTGGCTTCCGCTACTGTCATGAAGTCCGCTGTTACCGACAAATCCGATCTGATAGCGAGGTTTGAGACCTCTTCAATTTCGCTCTTGGTGGCCTCGCTCAAGCTCTCGCCCCATGCGAAGTCCAACCTCATGTAACCGGGTCTATTGAACGAACCCGACTGCAACGCCTGAGGACCTAGCACTTGCCTGATGGCCGCGTGGACAACGTGGGTCGCACTGTGAGACTGACAAGCCCCGAGTCGCCAATCTGCATCGACAATGGTGGTCGCGGCAGAATTCACTGCAACCTCACCGAAAGACACCTTTACCTTGTGTGCGAATAGTCCCTTGACCGGCTTTTGGACATCCAGAACATCTAGCGTGAATCCTTTCCCGGTTATGATTCCGGCGTCAGCTGCCTGGCCGCCTGATTCACCATAAAGCGATGTCGAGTTTAGAAACACTTCCCCAATTTGCCCGTGGCTCAAGGTGTTCACGGAGACACCGTCTCTCACAAGACCAATAACAGTTGCGGCGCTTTCTAGGGAGTCATAGCCGGTAAATAGAGTCTCCCCCTTAGCGCGAACCTCGCTGTAAACCTGCAGGGATCCCCCACCCATCTTCTTGTCTTTGGCATCCTGCTTGGCCCTTTGTTTCTGCTCATCCATCAGCTCGACGAAGCCTTCTCGATTCACTTCAAGGCCTGACTCCGCTGCTATTTCGACCGTTAGGTCGATTGGGAACCCATAGGTGTCGTGCAATTCAAACGCAGTGGCACCGGACAGAATTCCATTGGCCGCGGCAATTGCCTGCTCAAGAACCAAAGTTCCAGTCTCGAGCGTTCTGGCAAATCCTGTTTCCTCTGAAAGCGCGCTTCTAAGAATCCGAGGGAAGTTCTCCTCTAGCTCCGGATAAGCCTCAACCATCGCGTCTTTGCTAACCGTAAATAGCCTCTCAAAACTACTCTCGGTAACACCCAGAAGCCTAAGAGCTCTTATGGACCTGCGCAAAAGCCTACGGAGAACATAGCCACGTCCCTCGTTGGATGCGGTCACTCCATCGGACATGAGCATGAGCGAAGAGCGAATGTGATCAGCGATGACCCGCATTCGGACATCATCAACTTCCAGGTCTCCGTATTTCTTGCCGCTCAATTGACTTGCTAGATTTATTAGTGGCCGTATCTGGTCAATTTCGTAAATGTTTTCGACTTCCTGGAGCAAAAATGCGACCCGCTCCAGCCCCATGCCGGTGTCAATGTTCTTCTCCGGTAGGTCACCAATGATCTTAAAGTGATCCTTGGTTCCGCCGTCCGCGCGTTCGTACTGCATGAAAACGAGATTCCAGATTTCAATGTAGCGATCTTCGTCGGCAGCAGGGCCACCCTCGACTCCGTAATCGGGCCCTCGATCAAAGTAAATCTCGGAGCACGGCCCTGCCGGTCCCCTTTGGCCCGTTGACCAGTAGTTATCTGCCATGCCCCGCTTTTGAATGCGCTCTATGGGGACATTTGAGTTGTCCAACCAGAGCTGAATGGACTCTTCGTCGTCCTCATAAACCGTTACCCACAGTTTTTCGGGAAGAAATCCGTACCCACCGGCCTCAACAGACGAAGTCAGCAGTTCCCAGGCATAGGTGATGGCGTCTTTTTTGAAGTAATCGCCGAAACTAAAGTTTCCGTTCATCTGGAAAAAGGTGCCGTGGCGAGTTGTCTTACCGACCTCATCAATGTCGAGAGTTCTCACGCACTTTTGAACCGAAGTTGCCCGCTTATAGGGACTGGGCATAACTCCAGTCATGAAAGGAATGAAAGGCACCATTCCGGCAACAACAAACATGAGTGTTGGGTCTTGGCTTATGAGCGGAGCGCTAGGGACAATCGTGTGTCCTTTACTCTCAAAGTAGGACAGCCACCGACGCCTGATTTCGGCAGTCTTCATGCGCTACTTCTTAGTTTTGGCTGATTTTTTCAGTTCAGCTTCGCGCTCTTGGTAGCCTGCAGCGATCGAATCCGAGAAATCCTTTGCGGCGGTTCGCATCTCATCGACCGCGGCCTGCGCCTTTGGGTTATCCCGAAACTGCTGAAGAGCTAGTGCTCCCATTCCAATGCCAGCGATGAACCAACTTAATTTTGACATAACTACCTCCGTTTGCCGAACACTTTAGCCACGCCTTGAAAGACGCCAAAAATCTTTGTCAATGGGCCCCCGACCGAAGCAGTGAATACCGCAACTAGTGAGCTGATGTTAGTTGTAACCTGCTCCACGTCTTTTGAAATGTTGTCGACGCGCTTTAGCTGCTTATTGGCCTCTGCCAAAGTTATTTTGGCCTCGGCAAGTATTGGTTCGAATTCAGCATTGAAAGTCGTGACAGTTGCGGCTGTTTTATCCAGAAGCTTGCCTAGTTTTACTAAAGGGAACCCCAGAAGAACAACCAAGAGTGCGGCGCTAGCGGCCAGAATGACCACCGCAATTTCGCCGCCTGTCATGTTCTTGGCTACCTAGCTGCGTAGAACTCAACTACAAGCTGTACTTCACAAGTCACAGGAACCTCTTCGCGCTTCGGACGACGCAATAGCGTCACCTGTAGCTTGTCGAGATCGACTGCTAGATACTCAGGTGTCTTTGCAAGTACGTCGGAGTTACCTCCGGCCGCCGCAACCTGGAAAGGTTCGGTTCGCTCTGACTTGTCGTGGACGTGAATCATCTGTCCTGGCTTCACGCGGAAGGACGGACGGTCTACTCGCTCGCCATCCACAAGGATGTGACGGTGCACAACCATCTGGCGTGACTGGGCAATCGTGCGGGCCATACCCGAACGAAGAACTACGGCGTCCAGACGCATCTCCAACAGCTCAACCAAGTTCTCACCGGTCAGGCCAGCGGTGCGCTTAGCTTCCTTGAATGTATTGCGAAGCTGAGCCTCGCGAATTCCGTATTGAGCACGTAAGCGCTGCTTCTCGCGAAGACGAACTGAGTAATCAGAGTCAGTCTTGCGCTTAGTGCGACCGTGCTGTCCTGGACCATAAGGTCGCTTTTCCATATACTTTGCAGCTTTAGGCGTCAGCGCGATGCCCAGGGCACGCGAAAGACGGGTCTTGCTGCGGGATCTTGTTGCCTTCGACAAAAAGGTACCTTTCAAATCAAACTTTAGATTGGATATTTCTTAGTGTCCAGATTACAGCCGCTGAATCCAGATAACCCGGAAATACTACCAGAGCTAGCGCTCAAGTGTCACTATCTGGCAAGGATTTTTCTAATCATTTCGACTCGCTTGGCTAATTCAGCCTCAAATCCATGATCGGAAGGGTGATAAAAGATCTCATCGCCGTCTCGATATGTTTGTGGCAGAACTCCTCTGGGGTCATCGTGTGGGTACTTGTAGCCCACGGCTCCGGTTGACCTCAGTGCTGCAGGCACCGGCTTAGTGTTGGCCGCTTCGACTGCCGCCATCGCCATGTTTATGGCTTGGTAGGCACGGTTTGATTTCGGGGCTAGCGCCAAGTAGATCGTTAGCTGCGCCAGAGGAATTCTGCCCTCAGGCATTCCAATGCGTTCAACCGTCCCAGCAGTTGCTTCTGCTAGCACGAGTGCGTGAGGGTCTGCCAAGCCAACGTCCTCGCTTGCAAGGATCATTAGTCTGCGCGCGATAAATCTCGGATCCTCACCGCCTGCAATCATTCTTGCCAAATAGTGCAGTGCACTATCTGCATCGGAACCGCGAACAGATTTGATGAATGCGCTAATGGTGTCGTAGTGCTCATCTCCTGCTTGGTCGTAGACAATTGTCGACTGTGCTGCCAACTTGGCGGATTCTAGACTGACTGAATTGCTCGAACTATTGGCTGCTGCCTCCATGAGGGTGAGGGCTCTTCTGGCATCTCCTGAAGAAATCTTTGCCAGGTATTTCAACGCTTCGGTTTCGAAGGTGGCATTTGGTAATCCACTATTTGACTCCAGTGCGCGGTTCAAGATGGATAGCACGTCACCATCATTCAACCGTTCAAGTTTCACCACCACAGATCTTGAAATCAAAGGCTTGATAACGCTAAATGAAGGGTTCTCAGTTGTTGCAGCTATCAGCGTAATGATTCCGGATTCCACAGCACTCAATAATGAATCCTGCTGAGACTTGGAGAATCGGTGAACTTCATCAAGGAACAGCACGGTTGGCCGATCGTATAAATTTTTGAGCTCTTTGGCTTTGGCTATTAGCTCTCTGACCTGCGCAACCGAAGCACTGACTGCGCTGAGTTCAATGAAGTGCACTTTTTCATTGTTGCCAATAAGTCGAGCGATCGTGGTCTTACCACTTCCAGGAGGTCCCCAAAGAATTACGGATGGCCAGGAACCCGATTGATCGCCAGATATGAGCCTGGCCAGCGGCCCATTTTCGATGAGCGCTCTCGACTGACCTATCACTTCAGTTAGCGAATTTGGTCTCAGTCTGGCAGCAAGAGGGATTTCAACCACACGCCAACTCTAAGCAACACCTAGAATTACCAAGGCGATAAAAGGGTGAGTTATGAAATCAAACAGCAAGTTAGAGAATTACCAAGCAAAGCAAGACCTAATTAGCAATAGAGCTGTTAGGTCCAAAAGGGACAACCGAGTCTTCCTGGCAGTTGCTGCCGGTGCGGTCGCAGTGGCCTTCGCAGGCCAGCTCGCCTATTTCTCATTTGGGCCAGGAGGGCAGGAAGCTGATCTTGCCGCGACTACCGATCAGGTTGAAGCACCTGCTGATGTGACAGATGCTGACCCAACTGGTGTTCCTGATTTAGCTCTTGCCGAGGGCAGAGTGTGGAACGGGTCTCTAAACCTGAATGGCGAAAAGCTCACGTTTGACCTTTCCGGAGACCTTGCTCCTCAAGCAGTCGCAAACTTTGTTTCACTATCGAAGAATGGCTTTTACGAAGGCGTCAGCTGTCACCGACTTGTGACTTCAGGTATTTACGTCCTTCAGTGCGGCGACCCAAGCGGCGATGGCACCGGCGGCCCCGGCTACAACTGGGGACCGATTGAAAATGCGCCTGAAGCCGATCTTTACACCGAGGGCGTCTTGGCAATGGCTCGTCGCGGTGGAGACGACAGCTCCATGGGCTCTCAGTTCTTCATTGTTTACCAAGATTCGACTATTCCGTCAGACGTAGTCGGTGGATACACCATCTTCGGTTCGATTACAGGTGGGCTAGACGCTGTCAAGGCGATCGCCGAGTCCGGAACGGTTGACGGTTCTTCGGACGCATCTCCGCTAGATGAAGTATTGATAAGTTCTGTTTCGGTAGAGTAAGACAAAACCAGTAGGAGCAACTCTTGACAAGCAGTGAATTCGGTCGTGTAGACGAGGCTAATAACGTCTACTTGATAGACGGTGGGCAAGAGCGCATCGTCGGTCAATATCCAAACGTGCCAGCAGAAGATGCTCTGAGCTACTTCACTCGAAAATTCGATGACCTTGCAGCCCAGGTCCGCACGCTGGAGCAGCGACTGGCAGCTGGTATCACGGATGCAAAAAGCCTAAAAACCACTCGCGAACACCTAAAGGCCGAGCTAGTTGAGCCAAAGGCAGTCGGAAACGTTCAGAACTTACGTGATCGGGTTGAGGCTGTTACTGGGCTGATTGATGCCACTAGCGCTAGGGCAAACGAGGAGCGCGCTGCAGCAAATCAGCGTGCAATGGCGGCTAAAGAAGAGATTGCGGCCAGAGCAGAGTCAATCGTAGCCAACCTCGGCGGGATCAACTGGAAAAAGTCCGCCGTTGAAATGACAGAGCTTTTTGAGCGCTGGCAAAAACTTCAGAAGGAAGGCCCGAAGGTTCCAAAGGCTAAGACTGACCCAATTTGGAAGCGATTTTCGCAGGCCCGAGCTAAATTCGAGGCGGGTCGCCGTGCATTTTTCTCCAACTTAGACGGTTCGTTCAAGGAAGCAAAGGCTGAGAAAACTTCGCTTGTCGATAGTGCCAAGGCTCTCGTGACCAAGGGTGCTGGCGCGACCGATCAATACAAGAAGCTTCAGAACCAATGGAAGCTTGCTGGTAAAGCCGGCAAAGCTGAAGAGTCGCTGTGGAAAGAGTTTCGCGCGGCTGGCGACGCCATTTTTGCCGCAAAGAAGGCCGAAGATGCCGAGATTGAAATAAGCCACAAGGCGAATCTAGAAAAGAAGATTGCCCTCAACCTGGAGATTGAAGCACTGAACCTTGACGACATTGAGTCAGCCAAGAAAACGTTAGCCAACATCCAAGCGCGTTGGGAAAAAATAGGACACATTCCTCGCGACCAGGTAAGAAAAATTGAAGACCCAATTAGAAAAATAGAGAAGAAGATTGCTGATGCTGCCGCCGACGCATGGCGACGATCTGACCCAGCTGCGAAAGCACGGTCAAACTCTCTGGTATCGCAGCTTGAAGAAGCCATCGCTGGTCTTGAAAAGGATCTTGAGCAGGCTAAGCCCGAGAAGAAAATAGAGATCGAAGAGCAAATCACTGCCCGTAAGGCCTGGTTGCTGGCTGCTTCTCAAGCGGTCGATTAGACCTAACTACTTTTGACTCGATAAACGTCGTAGACGGCTTCAACTCTTCGAACTTGATTTAGAACGTGATCCAAGTGCGACGGGTCCGCCATCTCAAAAATAAACTTGCTAATCGCGACTCTGTCTTTGCCGGTTGAAACCGATGCGTTCAAAATGTTAACGTGACTCTCGGTCAGCACTCGAGTTACATCACTCAGCAGTCCTGAGCGATCTAACGCCTCAATCTGGATCTGAACCATGAAAACCCCCCTGGCTTCGTCAGCCCAGGAGACCTCCACAAGTCGCTCTTGTGTAAGAGATTGAACATTTTTGCAGTCCGTGCGGTGGACGGACACACCTTCGCCACGGGTGATGAATCCAGTTATTTCGTCCCCCGGCACCGGAGTGCAACATCTAGCCATCTTTGACATGACATCGGAGTCCCCCTTGACAAGAACGCCCTGAGATTCGTTTCTTCTTTGTCGAAGAGACTTAGGAACCTGAACCGGCAATTCCTCGGTGATCGCTTCTGGAGCGAGGCCTTCGAGCTGCTTTAGCCTGTCAATGACAGTGCCCACGGTTAGCTGACCCTGACCGATTGCGTTGAAGAGTGCTGGAATTCCCACCAAGCCATGCTCTTCGGCAAGCTTTGTAAGCGAGTCTGAAGACATAAGCGACTGGACAGGGAGCCCTTTTCTTCGAAGCCCTCGAGCTAGCGCTTCCTTGCCGTCCTCGGTTGCGATCTCCTTGCGCTCTTGAGCGAACCAGTGTTTGATTTTTGCTCGCGCTCCCGGGGAGGCCACGAAATTCAACCAATCCTTGCTAGGCCCGGCGGATTCTGATCGCGAAGTTAGAACTTCTACCGAATCACCAGCCTGCAGTTTGCTCTCTAGCGGCACCAGGCGGCTATTTACCTTGGCCCCAATGGTCTTGTGACCAACTTCCGTGTGGACGGCATAGGCAAAGTCAACGGGTGTCGATCCGGCGGTTAGTCCAACAACCTTGCCCTTTGGAGTGAAGACATAGAGCTCTTTGGCGCCAATTTCGAAACGCAGATTATCCAGAAACTCCCCCGGGTCTGCAGTCTCCTCTTGCCAATCTGAGAGTTGCTTCATCCAGGCGAAGTCGACTTCCTTATCGCTCTTTCCACTCTGCGCCTTGTACTTCCAATGGGCTGCGACACCGAACTCAGCTCGCTGATGCATCTCAAGAGTTCTTATCTGTATTTCCACTGCCCTGCCGTCTGGCCCCACTACAGTTGTGTGCAGCGATTGGTAGAGATTGAACTTCGGCATCGCTATGTAGTCCTTGAACCTGCCCGGCAACGGTGACCAGCGGGCGTGTATGGCACCTAAGGCGGCATAGCAGTCTTTTACGCTTGCAACTATCACTCTCACGCCCACGAGGTCGTAGATGTCGTCAAACTCTCGTCCCCGAAGCACCATCTTCTGGTAGATCGAGTAGTACTGCTTAGGTCGTCCGTCAATCTTTGACTTGACTCTGCCATTTCGAAGCTCGAGAGAAATCTCGTCTATTACGTTTTGTGTGTAGTCAGCTCTCAGGGGATTCCGCTGGCCAACCAGCGAGACGATCTCTTCGTAAACTTTCGGGTATAGCACGCTGAAACTGATGTCCTCCAGCTCGACTTTCATTGTGGAAATTCCTAGTCTGTGCGCAAGTGGCGCATAAATTTCCAGTGTTTCCTGTGCTTTTTTCCTCGACGACTCAGGGCTGACAAATCCCCAGGTCCTTGCATTGTGAAGCCTATCCGCGAGTTTGATGACGAGGACTCTAACGTCCTTGCTCATTGCAACTACCATCTTGCGCATGGTTTCTGACTGTGCGCTGTCTCCAAACTTAACCTTGTCCAGCTTCGTGACGCCATCGACCAAGAGGGCAACTTCGTTCCCAAAGTCCTTCTCGAGTGCTTCTATCGAGTAATCAGTGTCCTCTACGGTGTCGTGGAGTAAGGCAGCAGCGATTGTTGCGGGTCCTGAGCCCAGGTCGGCAAGAATTCTCCCCACAGCCAAAGGGTGAGTGATGTACTCTTCGCCACTTTTCCGTAGCTGGCCGGTGTGATACTTCTCCGCGAACTGGAACGCCTTTTCAATCACTGTCAGGTCGGCTTTTGGGTGATTCGTCTTGACTATACGAACCAGAGAAGCCATGTCTGTACCGTAGGAAGTCGAGGACTTCGTAAAAATTTTTGGCAGACGAGCGCGAAGTGAACTGCTTTTCGCGTCTGTCATTTTTCCATCCTCTATCGAATGGATTCAATTCTACGCGCGGCTAGCTACTACTTTGTCAGCGGCTTTCTTCAAAGTCGGTTCAGATTCGCGTAAGTGCGCGTAAATCGGTGCCGCCAGAAAGATGGACGAATACGTTCCTACGATAGTTCCAACAAACAGCGCCAGGGCAATGTCCCTCAGGGTTCCTGCTCCAAGCAGCAACGAACCAACGAACAAGATTGAAGCCACCGGCAGCACAGCGACAACCGATGTGTTGATGGAACGAATCAAGGTCTGGTTCACTGCCAGGTTGACCATCTCACCAAAGGTTCGAGTTTCTGAGTATTCGACTTCAAGTGTGTTCTCCCTAACTTTGTCGAACACCACAACGGTGTCATACAGCGAATAGGCCAAGATCGTAAGGAATCCAATAACAGCTGCCGGCGTCACCTCAAAACCAACACCTGCATAAATGCCTGCGGTAAGAATAAGGTCGTGGGCCAGTGCCAGAACTGCCGCTACCGACATCTTCCAGCTCCTGAAGTAAATAGCGATCAATAGGGAAACCAGTATTAGAAACACGATCAGACCCATTAGGGCCTGATTCGTAACGTCAGCTCCCCAATTGGGACCGATGAAGCTGGATGCCACGGCCGCATCCTCTTGTCCGTATGCGTCAGCAAGGGCCAATCGCGCACGCTCTGACTGAACGTCTTCAAGCTGTTCGGTCTGAATTCGAATGTCGGCAAGCCCCACGTCAGTCACATTCACCTGTGAACCCGGTGCAATGTCCGAAATAACGTCCACCGCGAGCTGGTGTGAAAGTTCTTGCGTGTTTGTGAGCCTAAATTCAGAACCACCGCGGAACTCAATACCAAAGTTGAATCCTCCGCGCGCTATGGGTAGCAACAATGCCAAGATAACGGCCACGGCACCGATGATGTACCAGGTTTTTCTGCGCGCTACAAAATTAAAGCTGCGCTCACCAGAGTAAAGCTGGTTTCCGAAGTCTCTTGCCCTACTCATCGTGATCTCCCTGACCCGCCAAAGCTTTTCGCTCAGCAATTGTCTGTCGTTTTTGCGCTTCCTTTGAAGACTTTTCTGCCTTGCCGACGGCTAGTGACTTGGACACCTTGAACTCGCCGCGTCCCTTATAAGAAACCTCTCTGGCAGAAAGGTCGAATCCAGAGAAACGGTGACCCGAGGCGAAGAACTTGTTTCTGGCCAGAAGCTGGACAAGTGGATGAGTGAACATCGTAACCACTAAGAGGTCAATCAAAGTCGTTAGACCCAAGGTAAACGCGAAGCCCCGCACCGAAGAGCTTGTGAGCAAGTAAAGAACAACCGCTGCGGTAAAGCTAACGGCGTCTGAGATCAAGATTGTGCGAATTGCTCGCTTCCAACCGGCCTCCACGGCGCTCTCTAGATTTCGACCCTCTCGAAGCTCATCCCTAATTCTTTCGAAGTAGACAATGAACGAGTCAGCCGTAATACCAATGGCAACGATCAGGCCCGCTACCCCAGCCAGTGACAACCTGTAGCCCTGTCTCCAAGATAGGAATGCAATCGCTAGATAGACCAATAGCGCGGCCACAATTAGCGACCCAAGAACTACCGTTGCTAGACCGCGGTACTGGAACGCCATGTAGATGATCACGAAGATGAGACCGATTAGGCCAGCTAGCAGTCCAGAACGCAGGGATTCTGAGCCAAGAGTTGCGGAGATGTTTTCCTGAGACTGTACTTCAAAGCCAATTGGTAGCGCACCATACTTCAACTGATCAGCCAAAACTGTCGCAGATTCTTGAGTAAAAGATCCTGTTATTTGAGCTTGACCGTTGGTGATAACTGCGTTCGTCGATGGAGCTGTAATAACCAGTCCGTCAAGTGTGATGGCGAATTGGTTCGCTGGACTTTGAAGCCCAAAGAGCCTTGAGGTGACCAAACCGAAAGCATCGGAGCCGGTTCCATCGAATTCCAAGTTGACTGCCCAAGTGTTGGTGCTTGCACCAGTTTGAGTGGTCACTGTTCCAGCAGTGGCGTCAGAGATGTTAGCTCCCTGGACTTCTACGGGCCCAAGAATGTATTTATAGAGCGAAAGTTCGTCGCAAGTTACGAGACCCACGGTTGGATCGTCCACCTGGCCGGGTCCCCTAAACGGCAATGAACAGTCAAGGTTTTCAAACTGCGCCTGAAGTCGCTCGGTTATCCAAGCAGTGTCGCTAGCGTTCACTGGAGCTGTTGCGGTTTCGTTGCTAAGGGTTTCTAGGTCAACCAGCAATGCTCCCTCGGCAGCAGGTCCAGAAACACCCTGCACGATGACAGGTCTGAACTCAAGCAATGCGCTTGCCTTTATAAGCTGAAGAGTAGTTGCGTCTGGAGTTCCCGGGATTGCAACAACGATGTTCTGATTTCCTTGGATAGAAACCTGTGCTTCTCCAACACCCGATCCGTCAATTCTTTGTCGGATGATCGTCACAGCTTGTGTTAGCTGCTCTGAACTTGCTTGATCACCTTCGGCAATAGTTGGGGTAAGAATAATCTGGGTTCCGCCCTGAAGGTCAAGACCCAATTGAGGCTCATATGATGCGCCAGGCTGAACCGTGGCCACGCCCCAAATCATGAGCCCAACGAAGAAGACTGCGATGCCTGTGAGCCACGAGAGCTTGCGCCTCGCGGATCGAGTAGTTGTGTTCTCAGCCAAAGCTATTTCCCCTCAGAAGTTTGGATTGCTCTGACTGCTTGCTTGAGCACTCTGAGCTTCGTACCGGGCGTGGTCTCCACCTCTAAGTCGTCTTCGCCAATGGCAACGACTGTGCCCTTGATGCCCGCATGCAGAATAACGTTTGACCCAACCTGAAGGGTCTCAACCAAATTCGCTGCATCACGCTTGCGCTTTCTGTTCTGGTTTACCAGCAACAGAATCATGGCGGCAAGAACCGCTAATAGTATTAAATCCAAGGTTTTCCTAACCGATTGGTACCCCGAAATTATAGGGCTTAGATGTAAAACTTGCTCTACTGAATCCCTAAATGCACTAAACCGTGACTTGTTATCTCTCTGCCGCGGGGTGTTCGCTGCAATAAACCGGCTCTAATCAAGAATGGTTCGATCACGGCTTCAATGGTCTCGGGCTCTTCGCCAAGAGCTACAGCGAGGGTCGAAAGCCCCACCGGCTTCGCGCTGAATTTAGTCGCCAGCATGGTCAAAAGCGTCCTGTCCACCCGATCCAGTCCCAATTTATCCACCTCAAATAAAGTCATTGCATCCAAGGCAATTCCGTAATCAATAACGCTGTGTTCATTGACACTGGCGAAATCCCGCACTCTCCTGAGCAGACGATTTGCTATTCGAGGCGTGCCTCGCGATCGAGTGCTCAATAAATCGAGCGCCTCGGCCTGCAGGTCGATGCCGAGTTTCAGAGAAGACGCTTCTAGCACGCGTGCAATCTCATCCGCTTCGTAATACTCGAGGAAAGCCGTGAAGCCAAATCTGTCCCTCAAAGGTGTGGGCAGCATTCCGCTTCTGGTGGTTGCACCAATCAAAGTAAACGGCTCGATGTCAAGAGAAATTGAAGCTGCTCCCGGCCCTTTTCCGACCATTACGTCTACGCGGAAATCCTCCATCGCCAGATATAGCATCTCCTCGGCGCTTCTAGACATGCGGTGAATTTCATCTATAAACAAAACGTCGCCGGCTTCAAGGGCGGAAAGTATAGATGCGAGGTCCCCCGAAGATTGGATTGCGGGGCCGCTAGTTAGCTTGAGGGTGCGCTCT
>TARA_B110000093_G_scaffold183198_1_pt1 | contig 23273 bp, 21 predicted proteins | sample TARA_B110000093 | Tara Oceans TARA_B110000093 (sample SAMEA4397390) | marine metagenome | biome: Polar Biome; feature: [MIX] marine epipelagic wind mixed layer (ENVO:01000061); material: water (ENVO:00002006), including particulate matter (ENVO:01000060) such as... | depth 10-100 m | reverse complement strand
ATGGCGCGGCAATTACCAGCTACGGGACTGCACCTTCAGCGCATCACGTCAGGTTCAGACACCGTCATGGGATTAGAAGCCAGTGCGTTTTAAATCCAATACTTTAAGATCAGTAGAGGCTATTGGCTTTTTTATGTTGTTGAGCAGAAAACTTTTACTACCTGCGCTGTAAAATAATATTGGAGACTAGAATGACTGTTAAGCTTTATTGTTTTGGGGAAAGTGGGAATTCTTATAAAGCCGCTTTGAGCCTTGAGCTCGCCGGCATTCAATGGAAACCTGTTTTTGTGGATTTTTTTGGTGGTCAGTCACGCAGCACTGATTACCGTGATCTGAATGTTATGGCCGAGGCTCCCGTTTTGGTAGACGGAGATTTTACACTTTCACAATCAGGTGCAATTCAACAATGGGCTGTCGACAAAAGTGGAAAGTTGGGCGGCGCACCAGAAGATAAATATGAAGTTCTTCGATGGGTTTTATTTGATAATCACAAAATATCTTCGCAAGCGGGGGTTGCTCGGTTTCTGTTAAACTTTCTTCCAGAAGAAAAACGTCCAATGGAGGCAATCAAATTTATACAAGGCCGACTTATAGGCGCACTTAAGGTTTTAGATATGCACTTGGAGGGGCGGACATGGATCGCCGGCAAAACAATGACAATAGCAGACACGGCAAATTGTGGTTATCTTTTTTATCCAGAGCCATTTGGCTTTGTTCGAGCAGATTGGCCCAATATTGATGCTTGGTTGAGCCAGATTGAATCAGTACCAGGCTGGAAACACCCCTACGATTTAATGCCAGGCAAACCCTCAGATAGGGAATGAAGGAGTACACTATGAACGACGCATACATCTATGACTCAGTCCGCACACCAAGAGGCAAGGGTCGAAAGGACGGCAGCTTGCACGAGGTAACTGCATCTCACCTGTCTGCAACAATTCTCAACGCCTTAAAGAATCGTAACAACCTAGAGGGTCACGCTGTTGAAGATGTTATCTGGGGCAATGCAACTCAGGTGATGGAGCAAGGCGGTTGCCTTGCCAGAACTGCTGTACTGGCGTCCGAACTTGACCAAAGCATACCAGGGTTATCTATAAATCGATTTTGTGCAAGTGGAATGGAGGCAGTAAATCTTGCTGCTAATCAAGTGAATGGAGGCGCAGGTTCAGCATATGTTGCTGGTGGCGTAGAGATGATGAGCAGAATTGCAATGGGCAGTGATGGTGCAGCAATTGCAGTGGACCCCTCGATTACAATGGAGCAGCATTTTGTTCCTCAAGGGATATCTGCAGATATCATTGCAACCGAGTACGGTTTTTCTCGTGATGATGTAGACAGCCTTGCTGTAGAAAGTCAAAAGCGCGCTGCCATTGCCTGGAGTGATCATCGTTTCGATGGCTCTGTAATATCAGTAAATGACTTAAACGGTTTGTCTATTTTGAAACGCGATGAATACCTACGACCAGACACTAACATGCAAACACTAGGTGAATTAAAACCAGCTTTCAAAGATATGGGGGAGACAATGCCAGGCTTTGATAAAATTGCTTTGATGAAATATCCACATTTAGAAAAAATTAACCATGTGCATCATGCTGGTAATTCGTCCGGTATTGTTGATGGCGCAGCTGGTTTATTAATCGGCACAAAAGAATATGGGCAACTTAATGGGTTAAAGCCTCGAGCAGTCATACGAGCAACTGCAAAGATAGGTACAGATCCTACAATTATGCTAACTGGTCCAGTTCCAGTGACTGAGAAAATTTTAGCCGATAGTGGCATGTCAATTTCTGATATTGATCTCTTTGAGGTAAATGAAGCGTTTGCAGCAGTTGTGCTTCGTTTTATGCAGGCATTTAATTTGACCGATGACAGGGTCAATGTGAATGGAGGCTCAATAGCTATGGGTCATCCATTGGGTGCAACTGGAGCCATTATTATAGGCACTCTACTGGACGAGTTGGAGCGTAGCGGAAAAGGGACAGGGCTGGCGACACTTTGCGTTGCATCAGGTATGGGTGCCGCTACGATAATTGAACGTATTTAAACATGAAAACCCGTTCTCCAAATCTAAAATAATGCAAATATATACAGACAATTTATTGAACAGTACGGCAAAGATAGAATTTGAAGGGACCTAAGATGTCTGATTTTACAAAAGTTCAAGATGGTGACGGCATAGCTACTCTTACCTGGAATTGTGTCGACCGACCTATGAATGTCATGAGCGAACAGGGCTTTATTGATCTCAATAGCTTAATCGATGACTGCATTTCTGACGATACAGTTTTAGGCGTTATTATTACCTCAGCCAAGAAGGATTTTGCAGCAGGAATGGACTTGGGGGTAATAGCCAAAACTAAAGAAAAAAATCCAGACAATCCCGCTCAAGGCTGCTTTGACATGGTGATGCAAATTCATCAAATTCTTCGAAAGATTGAACTCGCTGGGATGGACTTCAAGTCCAAAAAGGGTGGCAAACCTTTTGTGGCAGTCCTTCCAGGTACGGCACTTGGTATAGGTTTGGAAATACCACTCGCCTGCCACTACATTATTGCTGCAGATAACGCCAAAGCCAAGATAGGTCTTCCTGAAATTAAAGTTGGAATTTTCCCTGGAGCTGGTGGCACTACCCGATTAGTCCGAAAAATGGGGGCAATGGCTGCAAGTCCGTTTCTATTGGAAGGCAAGCTGAGTAATCCTTTGGCGGCAAAAGCTGCCGGTTTGATTGATGCCGTTAGTGACCAGCCTTTAGCAGATGCTAAGTCATGGATATTGGCTGCGACAGACGCAGACCTGGTTAAAGTTTGGGATGCAAAAGGCTATAAAATGCCCGGTGGTACACCATACCATCCTACAGGTTTTATGACATTTGTTGGTGCCTCTGCCATGGTAAACGGCAACACTTTTGGCGTTTACCCCGCTGCGAAGGCTCTATTGAGCGCGGTCTATGAAGGTGCCTTAGTACCATTTGATACCGCTCTAAAAATTGAGGCGCGTCATTTCACTTCAGTGTTAGTGAACCCATCTTCTTCCAATATGATACGCAGCTTATTTCTAAACAAAGGCGCATTAGAAAAAGGAGCTGTCCGCCCAGACGGCGTACCTGATCAATCAGTAAAGAAAATTGGAATTATGGGTGCCGGGATGATGGGTGCTGGTATCGCTTTAGTTACTGCACAGGCTGGAATTGACGTTGTGATGATCGATCAAGCCCAGGACAGTGCCGATAAAGGTAAAGCCTATGTCGCATCATATTGTGACAAAGGCATCAAACGCAAAAAAACAACTTTAGAACAAAAAGCAGCACTACTTGATCGTATAAACGCGACTACAGATTATGCGGATTTGGCAGATTGCGATTTAATTATTGAAGCCGTATTTGAAGATCTGGGCGTTAAAGCAGAAGTAACAAAAAATGTAGAGGCTGTAATCAATTCAGATTGTATCTTCGCCACAAACACTTCCACCCTTCCAATATCAGATTTAGCCAAGGCTAGCACACGCCCAGATCAGTTTATCGGTATTCACTTCTTCAGCCCAGTAGAAAAAATGTTGTTGGTAGAAATTATCAAAGGCCATAGTACCGGTGATCGCGCTGTAGCAAAAGCTTTGGACTACGTCCGACAAATCAGAAAAACACCAATTGTAGTGAACGATGCACGCTTTTTTTATGCGAATCGATGCATAATCCCATACATCAACGAGGGTATCCGTATGGTCAAAGAGGGTATTGAACCAGCCTTGATCGAAAATGCCGCCAAGCTTATGGGTATGCCGTTAGGTCCATTGCAGCTCAATGACGAAACCTCTATTGATCTCGGGGTAAAAATTGCAAAAGCCACCAAGGCAGCCATGGGCGACGCCTATGATAATGAAGACGCCGACGAAGTAATGTTCTGGCTATTTAACCAAGGCAGGCTAGGACGTAAGTCAGCAGCTGGATTTTATGAATACGACGATCGGGGCAAAAGGATTGGCATTTGGCAAGGCCTTCGAGATCGGTATAAGAACGAAGAAACTGACCTTGATCTACTTGAAGTCCAACATCGACTAATGTTTGCTCAGGCTTTAGAGGCAGTTCGCGCTTTAGAAGAGGGCGTTTTGATGGATGTCCGAGAGGGCGATGTAGGCGCTATTTTAGGTTGGGGTTTTGCTCCTTGGTCAGGTGGGCCATTGTCGTGGTTTGATATGCTAGGCTCCGAATATGCCGCCGCGAGATGCGACGAATTGGAGGCAGCTTATGGCGCCAGGTTTGCGGTTCCTAATCTTTTGCAAAAAATGGCCAAAGACGGCAAAGCTTTTTATGATTAAGCGTCATGATGGTATAATTTCGTCGGCACGGGTTGTCTTTCGTTAGGCTATAAATATCGTCAGGGCTCCTTAGAACGAATTGAGACTACGGCACCAGTGACAATTATTAAACCGATACCTAAAATTCCTAAAGGCCCTACTGTGTCACCGAATACCAACCAAGCTGTTAGCGTAGCAAAAATTAACATTGAATACTCAAAGATCGACACGTAAGTAACTTCGCCAATTAAATAAGCCTTCATAATAAAACCAATACCAATAAGCGAAAAAACTGCTTGGACCCATAGCCAGAACCAGACCTGAAGGGATGGCCATACCCAACCCCTAGAGAGATAATTTGTTGGATCACCTGGATCAAAGTATAAATATATAACTCCCAAGCCACCAAAAATTAACATCAAAGATTTATACGACCATAGTAGCGCAACGGCACTTTCGCCCTCACACCATTTTCTAGTAGCGACATTGCCAAATGCATACATAAGCCCAGCTAAAACTGGAATTAAATTGACCCAACTAAACCCACCTACATCAGGCTTAAGAACTAAAATAGTTCCGATAAACCCAAGTAATGCTGTTATAATTCTTACAGGCCCTATACGGCGTCGAGACCAAATTGCATCTATTGCAAGCACCAAAACAGGAGCTGTAAACAAACCAGCAGCAACAGCGGCAATTGGGAAAAACCCCAGACATCCAAAATAGATAAACATTGCCCCAGATAAAAATATATTTCGTCCAAGAACAGGCCAAAGCCGTTTTGGCTTCAGATCCCAGCCTACTAGCAACGCAAAAATCACAATAATAGGTACAGCAATCAAGCTGCGTAAAAAGTGAAACTGCCAGAGACTGATTTCGATGGCTATAAATTTTATAAAATTATCAATAATGCCAACAATAGCCATGCCCGTTATCATAAAAATTATTGACATTGCAGTATTTGAGTTTTGATCCATCACAATTGCATGACCTCTTGAAATCACCTGCGCAAGCACGATACTGCGCATTAAAAGGGAGGATTACGACATGGGATGGATGACTAACGAGACTGGATTAGATAAATGTCAGGCTAATTATGTACCCCTGACACCACTTTCACACTTGCAGCGCGCTGCCGGCGTATTTGCTGATCAAACAGCCGTAGTCTACGGCGCTCACCGCGCAAGTTATCGACAATATCATGCTAGAGTTAGTCAGTTAGCCAGTGCACTTGCAAACATTGGAGTTGAACCTGGTCAAGTGGTAGCAACACTCATCCCAAACATTACTGCACAAATTGAGTCCAGTTTTGGAGTGCCTGCTTGCGGGGCCGTCCTCAACACTATCAATACCCGCCTCGACCCAGATACCATTGCATATATTTTTGACCATGGAGAGGCAAAGGTAGCTTTAGTCGACACACAGTTCCTTCCCGCTGTCGAAGCCGCATTAGGCATAATGAAAGGAACAAATCCACTGATCATTGAAGTGTGTGACCCTGAAGTTGATTTCAGCGCAAGTGATCGTTATCCAGAATATGAAGACTTCATCGCTACTGGCGACCCTAATTATCAATGGCTTATGCCCCATGATGAATGGGAAAGTCTGGCACTTAACTACACATCAGGCACCACTGGAAGACCCAAGGGTGTAGTGTATCATCATCGCGGCGCATATTTGATGACAATGGGAACGCCAGTGAGTTGGCGGATGACTATGAAGCCAGTATTCATGGCAGTTGTTCCGTTATTTCACTGTAATGGCTGGAACCATACCTGGATGATGCCATTATTAGGGGGCACTGTAGTGGGGTGCCGTGATATTTCAGCCAAGGATATTTACGATAGCATTGCTGTTGAGGGCGTCAGTCATTTCGGTGGTGCACCTATCGTACTAAATATGATCATAAACGCAAAAGATACAGATCGTCGCCATTTTGATCACGTTGTTGAAGTCTTCACGGCGGGCGCACCGCCGGCACCTGCGACATTAGCTGGGATTGGCAAGCTGGGGTTCAATGTAACCCAAGTTTACGGATTAACAGAAACCTATGGACACGTTGTTGAATGTTTGTGGAATAGTGAATGGGATAACATTACAAAAGAGGAACAGTCGAGTATTAAAGCCCGGCAAGGCGTAGCAATGCCAATGATGGAAACTACCACGGTGGTGGATAAAAATTGCAAACAAATCCCAATGGATGGAACCACACAGGGTGAAATTGTCATGCGTGGTAATTCAGTCATGAAAGGCTATTTTAAAAACCCTGAAGCGACGGCGAAAGCTTTTGAAAACGGATACTTTCACTCAGAAGATATAGCGGTACAGCATGCAGATGGAATGATGCAAATAGCGGATCGCATGAAGGATATTATTATCTCAGGTGGCGAAAATATTTCAAGCATAGAAGTTGAGGGAGCCATTATGGGCCACCCAGCTGTATCACTCTGTGCCGTTGTAGCTCAGCCCGACGAAAAATGGGGAGAGGTACCCTGCGCATTTGTCGAACTCTTACCCGGCCAATCAACCAATGAGACTGATTTAATATCATTCGTGCGTGGTAAGTTGGCTGGATTTAAAACTCCTAAGCGGGTAATTTTTCAAGAGCTCCCAAAAACATCAACTGGTAAAATTCAAAAATTTGAATTGCGGGTTATCGCCAAAACAGCCTGACATATGCAAATTACAGTTAAGAGTGGCTTAGAAATGATTGCGTAGGTTTGGCAATCACCCTAGCTTAATGTAAACAAGCAGAGTGATCCAAGATGACAGCACTCAAGAAATACGATCGCCTTGAGTGTACAGGGCTCTGGCGCAGTGACCTAACTGCCCAAAAACGTGAAGTGATTTTATCATTTGGCAAAGCCACCCTCGTGCTTACTGACACCCAAAATCGTGCACTATCGCATTGGTCATTGGCGGCAGTTGAAGTGCAAAAAGGTAAAATGGGTCAAGCCACTTTGCGGCCAGGTCTTGATGCCGAGGAATCCATTGAAATTTCCGATAAAGTAATGCTTGAAGCACTACTAAAGGTTAAAAAAGAAATTAGCCAAACTCGCCCCCACCCAGGCAAATTACGCCTAATAATTGCGATTGTAATATTAGCAACCATAAGCTTGGGTACAATATTTTTAGGTCCCCAAGCATTTGTAAGTTATGCAAGTAAAGTTTTGCCAGATGCCAAGCTATTACAACTAACAGAAGCTTTAGGAGAACGCATTGGCCAATTGGCGGGCCCTTATTGTAAAAATCCCGAGGGCACCAATGCAGCACAAAAGTTAACAAAACGGCTAAAATCTAAAAACCTAAGACAGATATCAGTACTACCAGGCCGTCGTGATAAAGCGATAGTACTACCTGGAGGTATGGTCATCCTGTTTGAGAATATGATTAATACTACTAACAACCCCGAAGTAACTGCCGGGTATATTTTGTCAGCACTGGCAGATTATGAATACGAAGAACCCGTACAGTTACATTTATCAAAAGTTGGTTTTCCCGTATCGCTAAGCCTAATTATGTCGAATCAACTCTCAAAACCACAAATTGATAAACTTGCCAAAAATGCTTTAGCCCTCTCGCCTAATCCAGCTTCCAATAAAACAATCCTGAATAGCTTTCGTACTGCCAAAGTCAGCAGTACCCCATTCGCACGCATATTAAACAACGAAGCTTCTGAGTATTTAATTAGTAATGATCCATTCCCAAAAAAGTCACCAAACCTAATTCTACCAGATGGCGCGTGGTTGGGCATGCAATCTATATGTCAAAAAGTGTAGAAATCATACTCAGTATCCAGATATATTAGTCTGAAAATAGCCCTAGAGCACAATGTCATTCATGAAGCTTACTAAATCTTTTTATTTAGTGCCAAACATGCGGTCACCTGCATCACCTAAGCCCGGCAGTATATAGCCAATTTCGCTAAGCTTTTCATCGATAGCAGCCGTCACAATATCAACGTCAGGATGAGCCTCTTGCATTCTAGCTATCCCCTCAGGAGCAGCAAGTAAGCATAAAAATTTAATATCACGAGCTCCCGCATTTTTTAAAAGGTCTATTGCAGCTACGCTAGAATTTCCCGTCGCAAGCATTGGGTCAACAGCAATTACCACACGATCCTCCATCCCATCAGGAACTTTAAAATAGTACTGAACAGGCTGTAATGTTTTCTCATCACGGTACAGGCCAACAAATCCCACCCTCGCAGATGGAATTAGGTCCAGCACCCCATCCAACAGACCGTTACCGGCCCTTAAGATTGATACAAGAGCAAGCTTCTTTCCAGCCAAAACTGGCGCCTGCATCGAAGTCATCGGTGTTTCAATAGATTTATTTTCAATGGGTAAGTCCCTAGTTACCTCGTAGGCTATTAAATGACTTATCTCACGCAGTAACTGTCTAAACTGATTAGTTGGGGTCGACTTTCTTCTCATTAAAGTCAGCTTGTGCTGTACGAGCGGATGGTCGACAACGGTGAGGGTCATAGGGCTTCCAATCTTTTTGTAATAACATCTTTTGTAGCCAAATCACAGAACGCGACTTCAAGTGCAGTCTCATTTAGTAGCTTAAAATCTTCGATACCCCAGCCATAGGCAGATTCCAACTCTTCAAATTCACGGGTCATTGTGGTGCCAAAAAATGGAGGGTCATCTGTACTTACAGTTACTTTCACACCAGCATCCCTCAATCTTTTCATAGGATGATCTATCCAACTTGGATATACCCCAAGTGCCACATTTGAACCTGGGTTAATCTCAAGAGCCACTCCTGTTTCAGCCAAATGTTCTACTAATTTAGGATCATTTATCGAATGAACTCCATGGCCTATACGTTCCACCCGAAGTTCTTTTAAAGTCTCCCAAACAGATGAAGCACCGCACCATTCACCAGCGTGACTAGTCAACCGCAACCCCGCCTCTCGAGCCATATCAAATGAATAAGAGAAATCTCTAGCACGCCCGAAATTTTCTGCGCCAGCCATCCCAAAACCTACCACCCAATCTCCAGCAGTTTCGACAGCACAAAGTGCTGCTTCACGAGCCTTTTCAGGACCAAAGTGGCGAATGCAAGTTACTATTCCTTTCAGGGTAACCCCTTCAACATGAGCTTCTCGCATAGCGGCCAAGTACTCACGCCAAGCTCCCAAATCACGATCGCCACAAAAATCAGGAGATATAAATGCTTCAGCATAAATCACATTATTCTCTGCCAGATTTTCCAAAACTGATTGCGTTAAACGTTTAAAATCTTCAGGGCTTTGCAAAGCCTGCGTTGCATTTTCATAAACAGTCAAAAACTCACTAAAACCATCAAATTTATAATTCCCGTTTTTGTCAAAAATTCTACTTATATCTAATGATTTTTCAGCAGCTAAAGTACGAATGAAGGCTGGGTCGGCAGCGCCCTCAAGATGCAAATGCAATTCGATTTTTGGAAATGATTTCCAGCTCATAAAAAACTCCTACCATTGCCCCGTGCCGGTATGCTTAAATGCGCGGCAACGCTCGCAGCTACATCTTGAAATTGTATATCACCAATCGCACCAATCTCTTTGTTCGTATTTTCATGATGGATTAAAACAGGTACTTGCTCACGTGTATGATCAGTTCCAGGCCAAGTCGGATCATTGCCATGATCCGCAGTAAATACGACTAAATCATCCGGTCGAGTCTTTGCTAGGACAGCACCAACCTCATAATCAAACCACTCTAGAGCTTTTGCATAGCCCTCTGGATCACGTCGGTGCCCATACAAACTATCAAACTCGACAAAATTAGCAAAAGTCAGACTACCTTCAAGCGCATTTTCCATCCGATCGTTAAGATGTTTCATTAGTTGTCGATCACTACCTTTCTGGCAGGAAGTAATACCACGCATCGAAAAAATATCACCAATTTTTCCAATACCATAAACACTTCTACCAGCTTCACTAACCCAGTCACATAGTGTTGGGGATGGTGGGTCAATAGAAAAATCTTTACGATTTAACGTGCGTTGGAAACCCTGCTCAGCGCTGCCCTCAAATGGTCGTGCGATAACGCGCCCCACCTTCATCGCATGCAGCATCGGTGCCATTTTAGAACATAAGTCATAAAGCCTCTGTAAACCGAACGTATTTTCATGAGCGGCAATCTGAAAAACACTGTCCACAGATGTATAGCAAATTGGAAATCCAGTTCTCAAATGTTCATCCACAAATGCGTCAATCACTGCAAGACCAGAGGCGTGACAATTAGCCAAACTACCACCCGCGAATTCAGCTACAGATCTTATAATTTTGACTGGAAAAGCTGGGGTCTCATTTTGAAAGTGATGCCAATCCCAAGGGACTGGAACACCCGCGAGCTCCCAGTGGCCTGATGGCGTGTCCTTACCTTTAGAGATTTCACGTGCCACAGCCCACCCACCGTTTCTCGGTTTAGGCCATGGGGAGGGTGAGCCACTGGAATGATTCAAAGCCTCACCCAAACCGAGCCCAGCTAGGTTTGGCATATTAAGAATTCCGTTCCGTACTTTTAAAATATGACCCAGAGTATTTGCGCCAGTATCTCCAAAAGCCTCTGCGTCCGGGGCCCCCCCACATCCGAGAGAGTCTAACACTATTAAAAAGGCACGGCTCAACCTGATATCCATTCGATAATTAATGGTGGGGGCTGGGGGGGGCCAGGGCCAATTAAAATTGCTTTTTGGACTAATTTTGTAACTTGAGCAGCTACCGTGGCATCGTGGCAATGCACCAGAGCCATACATTGACCTTGGTGAAGTTTTTTTCCAATTGGTGAGATTTCAGAAAGTCCAACAGAGTAATCAATTTGATCATCTTCCCGTTGCCGCCCACCACCAATACCCACCACTATTTCACCCAATGCCGTACCATCCATCGACTGTACATATCCATCAATTGGTGCCAAAATTTCAAAAGCAGGCGCAATATTAAGGTAATCCTCCCACCGATCAGCAAAGTTTTTAGGACCACCTTGCGCTAAAATCATCTGACCAAGTTTTTCCTTAGCGCGACCATCCTCAAGACATTTCATCAACTCATCACGCGCACCTTGCTCAGTATAAAATACTTTGGCCTGTTCCAAAAGCTTAACGCCCAGTTCAATCACAACATCTAAAATCGGTCCACTTTTACTGTCAAATGATCGCATCACATCGGCAAGCTCGACCGCATTACCAATGCTTGGTAATAACGGCTGGCTCATATCTGTGATGACTGCACTTGTCGGACATCCCGCACCGTTTGCAGTAGTGACCAAGGCCTTTGCCAACGCACGAGCCTCATCAATATCTTGCGTAACCGCCCCCGAGCCTGTTTTTACGTCAAGGACCAAGGCCTCCAGACCAGCAGCTAGCTTTTTTGCTAAAATAGAGGACGTAATTAAATCTAAGGAGCGCACTGTGCCCGTTACGTCACGGACCGCATAGAGCCGTTGGTCCGCTGGCGCTATGTCAGAGCTCGGTGCTACAATAGCACAACCAACATCAGCAACTATTTTACGAAACTGTTCTTCTGAAAACTGGGTTCGGACACCCGGAATTGATTCTAGTTTATCCAAAGTACCACCAGTGTGGCCAAGCCCTCTTCCCGAAATCATCGGTACAAATACACCAACACTGGCGAGCAAAGGTGCCAATATAAGTGAAACTGCATCACCAACGCCACCAGTCGAGTGTTTATCAACTACCTTACCTGGAAGATCCCATGAAAGCACTTTACCGCTGTCGCGCATCCCTAAAGTTAGAGCCACTCGTCCGTCATCATCCAAACCTTGCAGGCAGACAGCCATAGCAAAAGCACCAGCTTGCGCGTCACTCACGGTATCGTTGCCAAGGCCACTGCCAAACACATTTATAGCCTTTGGTGATACTGTTTTGCCTTCACGCAAGCATAGGATTAAATCACGAGTATTCATTCAGAACCATTAGCTGTTATACCAGCATTTAGGCGCTCTAAATCAAAAGCACCCGGCAAAAGATCCCCTACTTTAACAGTTTTCTTTCTGCCACTAGCCGCTACCATAGTCACCAAGACATTCCCTTTGGCAAATTCTGAAATTTTTTGTCGGCAGCCCCCACAAGGTGAGGAAGGTTCGTCACCACCGGCTACTACTGCTACTTCTGCTATCTCATATTCACCCGCTAAACACATCGCCGCAATTGCCCCCGCTTCAGCACATGTACCCTCTGGATAAGCCACATTTTCTACATTACAGCCCGCGAATATTGCACCACTTGGTGTACGTATTGCTGCGCCAACGTGAAATTTGGAATATGGGGCATGAGCGTTTTGACGTGCTGACCTTGCAGCTTCAATTAAATCTTCGTTCATTGTAATACCTCTAGGTGTTTGGTTAAAAAGTGTAAAAAACGCTAAAGAGAATTTTTTTAAACTGGGGCTTCATTTTAAATTTTCTTAATATTAACCCTAATCCACTTGAGTTTTAAAATCACCAGGCAAACTCACCTCGAGCAATTCGAGATCATCGGATGGGTGTGCATATCGCACCTTCATTTTGGGAGGAATGACAAAAGCATCCCCTGATTTTAATTCTTGGGCAGGTTGGCCAACACCCTCTAATGTAAACCCTCCTTCCAAAACAAAATTGAAGTGGATGTCACTTGTGTGCGATGTCCACAAAGGAATGCCATCACCACGCTTGATCAGATGAACTGAAGCAACACCCTGTGTATTTTTACAAATTGTTGTATCTCGTGACATGAACCCTGGCAGCCTCGATTGAGCCCAATCAGCATCTAAGACCTCTGAGTGTACAAATTTCTGTCCACTAAATTTTCGTTCCGGCATAAAATTTGGAGTTGGAAGCTCCATATCATGATCAATTGTTGTAACGTGCTCAGCGGGAACTCCTATCTCTATTACTTCAATATTATCACTAGCAAAAAGGACCCTATGTCTAATTTCTGGGGGCTGTATTACACAGTTTCCAGCATGCAGCCTAAACGGTGGCCCTTGGTCTTCGTATACAAGGTCTACCCAACCCTTATAACAATAAATCAGTTGAAACCCAACAGAATGGAAGTGTACCATGTCGGGTACAGGGCCACCATCTGGGATCCGGATATGACTTGCGATTATTGAGCCACCAAGGCGGCTAGGAATTAAATCACGATAATGCATTCCCGCTCGGCCAATCACCCAAGATGCTTGGTCAGTCATTTTACGTACGACAAACTCATGTAACGTTAGTGGCATCACCACGGGCGCTGCCAGTGGCAAAATTTCGATGCGGGTACCATTTGGGGCCAACAGGCTAGTTTCTCCACCTGCTATCAAAATGGGGTCATCACACATAATACGCAAGACAACAGGCGCTACATCTGCTCCGTTTTGAACTCGTACTCTGAGGCCAAATCCAGAGAACACAGCAACTTTAGGATCGTCAGCTGGGAATATTTCATCCATTCGCATACCTAACACTTTGGTAAAAAAAGGAATGTCATCCTTTAATTCCTTGGTAGACAAAAGCACTTCAGCACGGATATTCTGCATAGGTAGGCTCGCCTTTTCATATGTAACTAAAATATACGATCTATGAGTTTCACATCAGATATGATAGCATATCAGGTAATTAAATAAACCCGTTGCCATAACTCGCTCGGATCAAGCCAAACCACTTATCGCGTCACAACTCGCACCAGATTAAGCCTGCGAAGAAATATATGAAAACTGAGGGGACCGATTAAGTGTCATTTAAAGATATTTACCAAGGCTGGAAGTCAGACCCCGAAGGTTTTTGGATGAAAGCCGCAGAGGACATAGATTGGGTAAAGCCCCCCTCAAAGGCGCTGTGGGATGATGATGCTCCTATCTATGAGTGGTTCAAAGATGCACAGGTTAACACTTGCTACAACGCTGTGGATCGCCATGTCGTATCCGGATATGGGGACCAAACAGCCATCATTTATGATAGCCCCGTCACCAATAAAAAAAGCAAAACTTCATATTTAGAGTTACAAACCCAAGTAGCGGCATTCGCTGGGGGCTTGGCCGCCAAAGGTATCACCGTAGGAGACCGAGTAATAATATATATGCCTATGGTACCAGAGGCTTTAGTCGCTATGCTTGCCTGTGCTCGAATTGGCGCAATTCATTCTGTTGTATTTGGTGGCTTTGCCGCCAATGAACTCGCCGTCCGAATTGACGACGCAACACCCAAAGCAATAATCTCAGGATCTTGTGGGGTCGAACCCAGCCGTATCGTTGAATATAAACCACTTCTAGACAGCGCTATCAAAATAGCCCGCCACAAACCTGAATTTAATGTAATTTTTCAACGACCAGAATGTATAGCTGATCTTGGATCAATTGATGTAGAATGGAATGCACTGCAAGAAGGTACAAAACCTGCACCATGCGTGCCCGTGTCCGGCGATCATCCTGTTTATATTTTGTACACATCAGGTACAACAGGAGCGCCAAAGGGTGTAGTACGTCCAACGGCTGGGCATTTAGTGGCCCTGCACTGGACAATGAAAAATATTTATAATGTTGATCCTGGTGAAGTTTTTTGGGCAGCTTCCGACGTGGGTTGGGTCGTAGGTCACTCCTATATTTGTTACGCACCCCTAATTCATAGAAATACAACTGTTGTATTTGAAGGAAAGCCAGTGGGTACACCAGATGCTAGTACATTTTGGCGCGTTATTCAGGAGCATAATGTGCGCAGTTTTTTCACAGCGCCGACAGCGTTCCGAGCGATCAAGCGCGATGATCCAACCGGTGCGATGATTAAAAGCTTTGACATGTCAGGTCTTCGGGCACTTTACCTTGCCGGTGAAAGGGCAGATCCCGACACTATCACTTGGGCTCAGAGCGTCATGGGTGTGCCAGTCTATGACCATTGGTGGCAAACGGAAACTGGCTATACAATTGCGGGCAACCCAGCTGGAATAGAAAAAATGCCCGTTAAGATTGGGTCTGCAACTGTCGCTATGCCTGGGTATGATGTACAAATCCTAGATGAAGGTGGCCAGCAAGTTAAGCCAGGTAAATTGGGTTCAATAGCTATAAAGCTTCCACTCCCGCCTGGTACTTTGCCCACACTTTGGAATGCACCTGACCGAATGGTGCAATCATACCTAACGACCTTCCCTGGCTATTACGAAACCGGGGATGCGGGTAGCATAGATAATGATGGATATCTTTACATAATGGCTCGCACCGATGATGTCATTAATGTTGCCGGGCACCGTTTATCTACCGGCGCCATGGAAGAAGTTCTAGCGGATCACCCTGACGTGGCAGAATGTGCAGTAATTGGCGTTGCAGATGAATTGAAAGGGCAAGTGCCTCTGGGTTTTTTGTGCCTCAACAATGGCTGCAATCGTTCCCACTCTGACATAGTCTCAGAAGTTATAGGCCTTGTTCGGGAAAAGGTTGGTCCCGTTGCTGCATTTAAACTGGCCTGTGTTGTCGATCGGCTTCCCAAAACACGTTCAGGGAAGATACTTCGCGCGACTATGGTAAGCATTGCGGATAGCAAACCCTTTAAGGCACCCGCAACTATAGACGATCCAATAATTTTGGATGAAATACGAAGTAAACTACTATCTTTAGGTTTTGCTAAAGAAGTTTAAGCCTTAAATATTTTTCAACTTAACCAATAAAATATACTAAGAAATTACTTAAGCAAACTGCTCCTGGATGAGTCTTTCTTCCAATCCATGTCCAGGATCAAACAAAAGCCGATGCTCAACATCTCCAGCACTCTCAATCTCAACAGTGACTACGTCCTGAACAGATCTATTATCCGCATCTGCCATTACGGGTCTCTTCTGAGGTTCAACCACTTCAAATCGTACTTTTGCATTTTTTGGCAAGAGGGCACCTCGCCACCTTCGAGGCCTAAATGCAGCCATCGCCGTGATGGCTAAAACTTCAGAACCAATCGGTAAGATCGGCCCATGCGCCGAATAATTGTAGGCGGTTGAACCTGCGGGCGTTGCAACTAACGCCCCATCACAAGCCAACTCACTGAGCCGCAGTCGATTATCAACAAAAATTTTTAATTTTGCAGCCTGTGGGCCCTGCCTTAGGAGCGAGACCTCGTTGATGGCAAGCTCAGTGTGTGTTGTGCCGTCAGCACAAGTGGCACGCATACGGAGAGGGTTAATTACAGCCTCTTCCGCTTCAACCAGTCGGTTTGTCAGGTGCTCCAGTGAGAATTCATTCATCAGAAATCCAACTGTACCTCGGTTCATCCCATAAACTGGGACATTTAGGCGCTGAGTTGAATTTAATGTCTCCAACATAAAACCATCACCACCCAAGGCAACAATTACATCAGCTTTGCCTAACTCACAGTCACCAAATTGGTTTACAAATGTATTCCTTGCTGACTGAGCGACTTTTGTACTACTGGCTAAAAAAGAAATTCGTTTACGTTCTGGTGCAGGCATTTTGGAAACTCCATTTCTGCACCCTATGCCAGGGCACCATTGAAACGCAAGTCAGGCTCATGCGCAACAAATTTAGGTCAATAGGTCGCGCTACTAGTCTTTGACATTTCCTATCGGAAACAAGCATAAGCAATCAAAAATGTTAGGGAATCAATAAAATGACAGTCAGTAATCACAACTTTTTTAACGCCGATTTGGCAAATACTGATGCAGCTCTGGCAAAGGCGATTGACCAAGAGCTTGGACGTCAGCGCGATGAAATCGAGCTTATAGCTTCCGAAAACATTGTATCCAAAGCCGTTTTGCAGGCGCAGGGCTCAGTGCTGACTAACAAATACGCTGAAGGATATGCTGGGCGGCGTTATTACGGCGGTTGTGAATATGTGGATATTGCAGAAAATCTTGCAATTGAGCGCGCCTGTCAGCTTTTCAATTGTGGGTTTGCTAACGTCCAACCCAACTCCGGCAGCCAGGCCAATCAAGGAGTTTTCCAAGCACTTTTACAACCAGGCGATACAATTTTGGGAATGTCACTTGATGCTGGTGGCCATCTAAGTCATGGGGCCGCACCCAACCAATCAGGCAAATGGTTTAAAGCTGTCCAATACGGTGTGCGCAGAGAAGATAATCTCCTCGATTACGATCAAGCCCAAGCGTTGGCGACAGAACACAAACCCAAATTGATTATCGCGGGTGGCTCTGCAGTTCCACGTCAAATTGACTTGAAGCGCATGCGCGAAATTGCTGACAGTGTGGGTGCCTACCTACATGTTGACATGGCACATTTTGCGGGTCTTGTTGCCGGTGGTGAGCATCCAAGTCCATTCCCTCACGCCCATGTGGCAACTACCACAACACACAAAACGCTACGCGGACCACGAGGTGGTATGATTTTGACTGATGATGAAAAATTGGCAAAGAAGTTTAATTCTGCCATTTTTCCAGGCATACAGGGTGGGCCATTAATGCACGTGATTGCGGCAAAGGCCGTAGCCTTTGGTGAGGCATTACAGCCTGAGTTTAGAATCTACGTCCAGAATGTGATTAAAAATGCACAAGCCCTATCCGATCAGCTGATAAAGGGCGGCTTAGATACAGTCACTCATGGTACAGACACACACATTGTCCTTGTAGATTTGCGTCCCAAAGGTGTTAAGGGGAATGCAACTGAGAAAGCTCTTGGCCGCGCCCGTATTACTTGCAACAAAAATGGCGTTCCGTTTGATCCAGAAAAACCAATGGTCACAAGTGGTATACGCTTAGGCAGTCCAGCCGGAACAACTCGTGGTTTTGGTGAATCCGAATTTCGCCAAATCGCTGATTGGATTACTGAAGTTGTCGATGGGCTGGCAAAAAATGGTGAAGATGCAAATCATGCTGTGGAAGCAAAGGTTAAGGCTGAAGTTGGTATTTTATGTGCAAAGTACCCACTATACTAAATAAAACTTAAATTGATGGGTTAATTTTAAAATAATTAATCCGTCTATAAACGTCCCTATTCAGCATCAAAATCTGACAGGCTTGGTACGTCTCGATGTGCTAGTAGAGCTAGCGCTTGAGCAACATGAATGTCAGAAATAGACAAATCGCCTGCCACCACGCGAAGGCGATGCGCTTCGAATAAAACTCGAGCGCGACTGACGCCATTTGGAGGTGTAAATTTGTATGCAGCAAGTTCAATTAATAGCCCCAAAGGTTCTCGAAAATAAATGGAAGTCATAAAACCTCTATCCTTCAAACCTGAATGCGCAACGCCAAGGCTATCGAGCTTTTCTGGTAAGTGAATTGAGACGGCCTGGCTCACCTCGAATGCCAAGTGGTGAACTGCACCAGGCACAATTGGTGTATTTCCAATCTGAGGCTCCCTCGATTCATCACAGAAAACAGTGATCAAACGATCATCGCCCGGATCAAAGTAAAGATGGCTTTCCTTTGGGTTATCCAGATTGGGCTGCTCAAATATAAAGGGCATGCCCAGCACGCCTTCCCAAAAGTCTAAAGTGATCTGCCTTCCAGCACCAGTGAGTGTTATATGGTGAACGCCCTGGGTGGGGATGGTGTGTTCATGAAGCGTCATGGATATTACCTTATTAGTGTTTTCACTTTAATAACTGGGCTAGCCAGTCATTAAAAGCCATCATAGATTATGAACTATGTTAAATATGATATCGCACGGAAACTATTCAAGTACGCCACTTGTAATTGCACATGGCTTATTTGGCTCAGGACGAAATTGGGGCGTAATTGCGAGGCGCCTATCCGACACACGGCGAGTTATTGCCCTCGACTTGCGCAATCATGGCGAAAGCCCATGGCTACCAGATCAAAGTTACGCTGCAATGGCCTCAGACCTCTCTGAAGTTATCACTAAGATAGGCGGACCCATTGACCTACTTGGGCACTCAATGGGAGGGAAAGCTTCAATGGTGGCCGCCCTGACGGATGCACCAATTCGGAGATTAATTATCGCTGATATTGCACCTGTAGCATATGCGCATACCCAACAGCATTTGATTGACGCAATGCAGGCATTACCATTAGGTGACTTCACTTCACGCCTGGACGCGGACGCAGCTCTCAAAAAGACTGTTGAAAATTCAAATGTCCGCAGCTTCTTATTACAAAGTTTGAACTTAAGAGAAAGCAAATGGAGATTAAATCTTGACGTTTTGTCAGAATTTATGGCTGAAATTATTGGGTTTCCAGAAATTTCCAGACAATTCAGTGAGCCGACATTGTTTCTGGCTGGTGGAAATTCTGATTATGTCCAGAGAGACCACCGCACAAAAATAAAAACCTTGTTTCCAAACGCTCGTTTTGCGAAAATACCCAATGCGGGGCACTGGCTACACGCCGAGCGGCCGAAGGCATTTGAAGCTGCAGTTAGGGTGTTCTTGGGGGAATAGCACTAACCTTACAAATTTTTATGCAGTGGTTAATCAGTTTTGAACCTGCTCTCTTAGAAAAATGTAGTAAGTTGACGCTATAATAATAGAAGTACCAATCAGAAATTTTACGGTAATAATTTCACCAAACAATAATATACCCACACATACTGCAAACGGAATGGATAAGTAATGAAGAGGTGCAAGGACTGAAGCCTCAGCGTACATATGGCTCTGAGCCAGAAAGAATTGCTGAAAACTCGCTAATACGCCCAAGGTAATAAAAACGTAAATAGCCTGGAGACCCTCCGGGTTTGTAAGTGGCGTAAAACCAGCAAAAATGTAGGTTAAAATACCGGCTAAAACTACACCTACTGAGTTGTACCAAATTGCTGTGGAAACTGACGGGTCACTTCGCCCCAGTATTCTTAAATAGACAAACATTAAGGCGGCAAACAGCGCGCCAAGTAGAGCAAATACGGCACCCCAAATATTAAGCTCGGGAGTGATGGGTAGCAATAACACAATAACACCAAAAAATCCCAGGATAACAGAACCCAAACGCCTGACTCCTACCTGCTCTTTAGCAATCACAACTGAGAGACCAGTAATGAAAATTGGCATGGTCATTAATAAGGCCGTGGCAAGACTAATATCAATTTTTGTGATTGCTAAAAACCAAGTTATTAGACCTAGGAAACCAAAGCACGACCTCAGAACTAGCCCCTTGATATTCTTAATTTTTAGGAACGCAGATCCTCTGGTATAAATTCCATACGCCACAAGAAGTGGCAGACAAAATAAGTACCTAAAAAACAAAATTAAAAATACTGAAAAGTCAGGCTGAAGAATTTTTACTATACTGGCCAGCACGAATGTGACAGCAATTTCTCCAATTAGATAAAGCCCACCCACCTTATTATTTTTTTGAGTTGAACTGGGCATCAACAAAAGTATTCCCACTTTTAATTTAACCAAGTGACCTCGCAACTGATTTCACATTATCAATATCATGCTAAGCCGAAGAAAATTCTAAAATTCAAGTACATACGATCACAAGAACCCACCACACACAATGTTTTGCTCCGTTCACGGCATGCCACAATGCGTGGCGATGGGCCAGGCAACTAGTACTGCAACCGCACAAACCCTGAGAGATGGGCTCACAGTACAAGACATAATTGGTGAAGGCTTAGTTGAGGATCTTATAGCGCAGGGAGTAAACGGTCTTGGCGGCAATCCATTAGTTGACCGCTAACTCTTTAATCAGATTATTTGTACTCTTCTTAAAAGCAAAGAAGCCTTTTGTAGCGTGGGGCCAAAAGGTTTGATCATATTGCTTGCGAGAAAATGACAATTCAATTCCAGCATTTTTCAATAAAGGCTTAATACTCTGCAGCTTGGAATTGACAGGGCCAATTGGAGTGTAGGCAGTAACAATATTTGTCACATTGTTTGAGCGCGCCAAGTCAATTAGCGGCTCCAGCCAATCTTCACAAATCAAAACTTCGCCAGCGCTACTGATGCGCTCCACCCCATCAACCACCGCACCATGAGAAAATTCAAACACAGCGGGACTATTTTCAAACACTTCGGATTTTTCTGAAAGCATTAATCCAAGGGCACTCACTGGCAGATCTTTAGCTAAGTCCACGCTATTGCAATCCTCCTTTGTCACTAGCAATAGAAAGTCATCATTTGGTAGGTTTTCTAAACTCGTTAGTGATTGGAATGGGTGCTCAGTCAGCTCATTCAACGGACTAGCCACTTCATCTAAAAGTGCATCCATTTTAAATCTACCCAATGTGAATTTCTTAATATTACTCGAGGTTGCAAGATAATTTTTACCTTTTGTATGCAAGCCCGACACCCATCGCCAGCTCAAGGTATTCGAGGCAGGATCTCCATCCAGCAAGTGTCTCATAAAAAAATTGGCACCAAGCTCCCATGGCAATTTGAGGGTGAATACCCAAATAGAAGCGAACCACAATCTGGCGTGATTGTGTAGGTATGAATGTTCCATCAGATCAACAGTCCAGCTATCAAAACAGTCTATGCCAGTTTGGCCTGTAATTGCTTTTTCATACAAACGTGTCTTATTTTTGTCATGTGAAACTTCATTAAGCCCACTCCAAATTCCTTTTTGGTATGAGTCCCAGACCGACGGATGCTGCTCTAGCCAGCCTTTGAAATAGGTTCGCCACACAACTTGCTGTATGTATTTCTCAGCATTCCTATGAGAATGAATGTTAAGTAACTTTTCAATTATTTCCTGTTCAGAAATTAACCGGTGCCTGACCCAGGGCGACAATAAAGAAATATTGGATCGATCGGATGGCCCGTAGTCATAATTGCGCTGATCCGAGTATGATTTGAGCCCAGTTACTGCAAAGCTGCTAAGCCTTTCCAATCCTTCAGCCCGAGTTGGGACAGCTTTTTTTTGCCAAAAATACCCAGTTTCATTTGAGGTCACTTGTCTTTTACTCATCTTGAGCGGCCACATTTTTTAGAACAGTATAAAACTTCGTCCCAAACATTGGCCCATTTTTTTCTCCACGTAAAAGGCCGAGCACAAGTTAAACAAATCTTAGTCGGCAAATTGGATTTCTTAACATTCTTCACTTGTAGAATTCCCGCCGGGTACCAAACTCATGCACTCTCTTTCGCCAAGCTCGATAGCTCCCTGTCTTTAAGTTGGAGCGCATCAGACGCACAACCTGACTTTCTTTCAAGCCATAAAGCTTCTCGATATTGGCGAATGAGACGTGGTCTGACAGCGCCATCTGAATGATGTCGCTCACTTCCTCAGGTTTTAAATCTACAGTTGTCTTCTTCATTTACCTAAGCCTGTTTAAGTGGATATAGATTGAACTAGCGGGCTAGAGCCAAACTGAAAGCCTAATCCTCAAGTTTATTTTTTAATATGCAGCCATGCAACGACTAGATCCTTGAATTATTCAACCTGTGGTCTAACTGCAAGGGGTCATAGAAGTGGCGAGGGAGAACTTTATTGCCTGCATTACGTATAATCCTAGGCGATCAACTCAGCAATGAAATCTCGAGTCTAAGCGGCATCAACGCTGAAGAGGATATCGTATTAATTTGCGAAGTTTTTGCTGAAGCAACATACGTAAAGCATCACAAGAAAAAAATTGTCTTCTTGTTTTCAGCGATGCGTCACTTTGCTGAGGAGTTGCGAGTAGAGAAAAATTACCAAGTTAAGTATCTAAAGCTTAATGACCCAGAGCCCATGCAATCTTTCACTCAGGCAGTAGAAAAAACCCTGGCAAAACACAAAATTGACGAAATAATTGTAACTTCACCCGGAGAGTATCGGGTTCTGACCGAAATCAACATTTGGCAAGAGTTATTTGGTATCCCAGTGGATATTAGAGAAGACGCTCGCTTTTTATGTAATCAAGTTGAATTTAAAAATTGGAGTAAGGATCGGAAAAATCTCCGAATGGAGTACTTTTACCGTGAGATGCGCAAGAAGTATTCAATATTGATGGATGGCGATCAGCCTATTGGCGGTAAGTGGAACTTTGATCTTGAAAATAGAAAGCCACCCAATCCAAACTTTGATATACCCGAAACTTTTTCATCAGAGCCAGACGAAGTAACCTTAGATGTTATGAAATTGGTTGAAGATAAATTTTCAGATCA
>TARA_B110000093_G_scaffold96081_1_pt1 | contig 23522 bp, 14 predicted proteins | sample TARA_B110000093 | Tara Oceans TARA_B110000093 (sample SAMEA4397390) | marine metagenome | biome: Polar Biome; feature: [MIX] marine epipelagic wind mixed layer (ENVO:01000061); material: water (ENVO:00002006), including particulate matter (ENVO:01000060) such as... | depth 10-100 m | reverse complement strand
TTGGATCCTATCACTTTCGCATCCATTAATTGTTTGGGTAACCCAATACTCAGTAAGTCCAGCTATATTATTGTCAATGTTTGGAACGTTGGTCGTGGCATCGTTACTCGTTTCAGAGCTATACCATTTTAAATCTTGCCCGTCTGTATATTCAATTAATAATGTATTCGTATTTGATGCACACACTCTTATCGTATCCAAAATTTTATAAAATTCGAAATTCATACCCCCGCCATTATCACCATAATTATTATCTGAAAAAAAGAAAGCCTCCCCATTTCCCGTAGCTATTGGCTCAAAAAAGTAAGTATGCTCAGCATTATAACCGTCAGGAACTGGTCGGCTCGGCGATGCGCCATTAAGCTGCCAATAAATTCCAGCTATTGGAACAATATCAGCACTTGCATTTTTTTGTTTGTACCTGTAAGCAGCATCGATAACATTTTTAGTGGGATCACTACTCCAAACGCTCCAAGTTCCGGTAACTTTAACTTTATACCGCTCTCCAGCAGCTAGCCCATTTACTGTTTCATTTAGCGGCTGATCAGCATCAAAATAAAAGCTATGAAATGCCTGACCATCTACACCGTTAATAGCTGGTTTTTCAACGTCACAAGCAGTACAAACTAGAGCTTCAGTAGCTGCATCTGCGCTCGACCCCTTTCCCTGTCCGCCTGCAGCAGCCACAGGAACTCCGTTCGCATCTATAGCGCCTGCAAGTATATCATTACCATTTACATCTGTTAACTTAAAACCGGCATCTCCTTCAACTGCATCTAAACAACCATCATTGTCGCTGTCAGTATCTAAATAATCAGGTGTTCCATCGTTATCTGTATCACAAAAAGTTGCGAAATCGGCACCAAATGTGAAGTTTACATAATTTTCATTGGCCAAATAATCAAATGAAATCTCAGAAAATGTTCCATTCATTCTTAAAATAACATACCCTTCCTTTGCTGTTAATTGAGTAGGAGAATCTATAGTTACAGGTCCAGACTGAAACAACACTTCCACTTGATTAGAAAACTGTACCGGTACTGCGTTACCGCCTCCAATAGAAGAAAACAGTAACGTTGGATTCAAAACAGGTTGAGCAAAAGTAATTGTGTTGTTCGATATAAATCGATTCTTAATTACAGTAGTATTTGGAATGTTATAAGTAGTAGGAAACCTATTATAGGCAAAAATACTAGGAGTCGTTTCTATGTTAATAGAAGATGTATAAGTATAATTAACACCATTAATCTTTCCAATAGCGGTTTTACCATTTACTTGAGGGGGTGTTGACCATTGAAAATTACTTGTCATACACTCCTCAACATCCAAAATACCATCGTTGTCATCATCTAAATCTATAGCATCACAAACTCCGTCGTTATCGCTATCATCGCAACCGCATTCGTTTGACTTTACATTCTCATCTGCACTCGATCCTACATTCTGACCACCGTTTGCGACTAAAGGAACTCCGTTTGCATCAATTCCCCCATCAAGTTCATCATTATTAATATCCGTTAATTTAAAATCAGCTCCACCTTCAATAGCATCCAAACATTCATCGCCATCACTATCGGTATCGAAAGAATTTAAAATTCCATCGCCATCCGTATCAGTAACACAAAGTACTACTCCATTACCTTCTCCTGAAATATTAGTGGCTCCCTCGACTGCTTGAGATAGAATAACAGTGTTATTACCTGCACTATTCCAATTAACATTAACTGGTTGAGGATCAACTCCCAAAATCTCCATAGATTCCAAACCCCTTCCTGAATTTCTTTTTCCTTGAAAAGACACTTCTCCATTGGGACCAACTATTAGCCTTACTACAGGTTGGTTAGCATCTCCATTAATCACCCAAACATTATCATTCCCTCCTTGTCCAAATCCAGTATTGTCAGCGGAGAAAACCAATAATGATTCACCAGCAGCTCCGCCTCCTTGACATTGAATTTGTTTAGCTACCACATCAGTCCCGTTTACATTTAAATTAAACGAATTATCTAATTTAAAAATATCAAACCTAAACCCTCCGTCTGCACTTGGTGCTAAAAAAGTAGTTGTTGTTCCTCCATTTGTTTCAAAAGCCTTGCTTACCAATGTATTTGGACACTCATCTGTATCCAAAATTCCATCGTTGTCATCATCTAAATCTGCATCATCACAAATACCATCGTTATCGTTATCATTGCATTCTTTTGGTTCTTCGGCCTTTACCCAAAGCGTAAAGCTTTCGGAATTTCCTATTTCGCCAGCACTAAACTCAAGGCGTTGGTTACTTTGATTTGGTTGCCAGTGCATACCTTCGCCATCACCACAAGGCCAAAAAATATTTTCGGACAACGCTAATTTAGCACCGTCATAACAAGCGTTTGTTCCAGAAGTTCTATTCATAGAACCAGCCCCAACACCTTCCCATTCGGTATTAAAATTCACATCATCTTCACCTGTATTTAAAGATTCGTTGTTTTTTAATTTAGTAAGTAAAGTAGAATTGATAGTGGTCACATCTAATAACCCCCCAGAATGAGTAATTCGAATGATTGCTGCATCTGGTATTAAGCCAAGTATTACTGGAGTTAAAATACCTCTTTGAGTGTTGTCCATAAATGGAATTTGTGGCAAATCTCCTACTCCATCACCTTGATCTAAAGCAATTTGAACATAACCATTCACATCTACAAAAGTTGAAAATGCAAATCCTTCAAAACTAAACCAATATATTCCTGGAATTGTTACCCTTTGAGCCTCATGTAATGAAGCAAAAGCAGTTCCTGGGCTAACTCCGTCGTTAACAACTTGTCCTTTTACCCCAGTAGAAACTAGGGAAAGAAGAGCAATTAAATAACTCGTTAAAACTAAGCGCATCATAAGGTTTGAGTATACTGATAGTCGCCTTACAAGTTTCATTAGGAACATGTGTAAGGTGGCGTAAAATAAAGAGATAAAGGCGAATATGAAATTAAAAAAGTTGTTTTTTACGTTTTTTAAAAATCCTAAAAACCCCTTAAACAACTAAAAATCAGATAAAAAAGATAAAAAAAAAGGTTTTTTAAATAAACTTTAATCATACTGTTTTGAATGGCGGGCAATCCGCAACTGATAACCAACGCGGCTCTTCCATTTCCAATATTAGGGTTTTTCTGAATCCAATTATAAAACACTGGGTGAGGCGCCATATTTACCCAAGAAATTCCTTCTCCACATACATTTGACGCTAAATAAAGTGTCTCAAACCAATCATCCAGTTAATCTTCTTTAACCCCAAATTTATTCCTCGTACTTTCATTCGTGACTAAACGTACTAACGAAAAATATCATCTAATTAATTCTTAATTAAAGAGGTAAGAAACGAGTCTAGATCAGGAGTATATTCAAGGTCGTTAATAGGGAAGTATTTTGCCCTAATTTCTGTTACAGACCTAGTACTTGTGAGCATATAAATAAACAACTTATAAGTTTGTTTGTTGCTAATTCTATCAATATAATTTTGGGTGTCTTTAGCGACGGACTTGTAAAGGGCGTTCAACAATTCCAATAATGTTTTTTCATCTTGATCCAGCATTATTTCGTTCCTCCGGATTTTCCTGTTTAAGGATTCTATCCCACTATCAAACGAATCAGATCTACCCTGTAAGTATTGTTCTAACAAGAATAACAAATCACCAGAAATATAATGTTTAGAGTACTTATTCTTTTTAGATATACTAAAAAAATTATTTAATAAAGGACTTGTTTCATTGTCATTCCCCGTAATAATTTGAAGCTCTATTAAACTCAAGTAAATCCTTCCAATTAAAATAGGATTGGATAAATATCCTTTTGAAGTCACAAACTTAAACTGTTCCAGTAGCTTGTTTAATTGCACTTCACTTGGTAACCAAATCTGAACAAAACTCTGATTAGAAAAATAAATATCATAATATTTCTCAATAAAAACACGATCAGAGTCTTCCTCTAAAACAGGCTTAAAATAAGCCTCCATAAAAATCAAATATGCCTTTAGTTCATTAACCAGTGCCTGAGATTTTAACTTCGTAAACATATTACTTAGAACCATTAACCGCAACAAAGGCTCGTGCTCAAAAACAGAGGAGTGAATCAAATTTTTAAATTGCTTTTTGCGTATTTCATGGTGACAATCTAGATTACTGTGAACCATATATTCGATAGATTTTATTTCAAATAGTACATGTTTTGCCTTATCTGAATTTGACTTAAAACCATCAAGCTGCTTTGTGGCTTGTTTGATTTGATCACGACATTTCGAATCTCTTTTTCCAAAAAAATAGTTGTAATACAAAGTCGTTACCAGTCGGTACTTACCTTCTAACTTAACAAGCTCTTGCTCCTTTTCGCCTATTAACCTTAACTCATCTTGAATTTCATCATTGGATTCATAGTCCAATTCACCGCTTAATAAATGTAAATTCCAGTATTCTTTATAGGCTGATTTTAATATTTCAAACTCTTCTTTATATTCAGCTTTTTGAATTAGCTTTTTGCAATGGCTTTTCGCTTCAGCAAAAAAACCTTTATCCATTAAAATCTTAACTGTAGATAAATCTCCCCTTAAGCTATACTCGAAATTCTTATCCCTATAACGGCTACAAAGGTGGTTTAAAAGAACTTCATACAGTAAACTTAAATTAGACTGTGTGAGCGTTTTAGATTGATTTAAAACTTTTTGAACATCCTCAAAAACATATGTTTTTTGCTTACTTAAAAAGTCGAAATAAATGTTTAATAAACTCGACGACTTACTCCCCTTTAAACGAATTTTAACATGTCGCTTTTCCCCTTGATTTAAACTGTGAATTAAGTCGTATAGTTTTTTCATTTAACAATTTTAAAAATTGAATGGACAACTTTTTTAGCTGAAATTCTCACTAAATAAACACCTTGTTTTAAATCTGTGGTATTCATCGAATATTGATTTCCGGAGTCGGTTATTTTTCTAGACAAAACTCGCTGTCCTGAATCACTAAAAACTTCAATTAAACTTCCGTCCAAATCGCTTTGTGACGAAATAATAAATTGATCACTAATCGGATTTGGATACGCCTTAAATCCGTCTAGTATTACAAACTGTATTCCCAAAGAGAGTTCAACCACCTCCACATCAACTAAAGCTTCCCTGTATTCCGATGCATTTTCTTCATAAAATCTTACCGTATAAAATCCTTCTTCGCTAAAACGCAGATTCGTGAAATTAAACCATCGCATTCCTGTCATACTAAGAGATCCATATAATACACCTGGTCCACTGGCTAATTCGGCATAAATGGTCCCAACGAAAGCAGTGTCTAACAATCCTGATACCGAATCAATAACTCCAACCGTAATCGGCAAAACAGCATCTACAGGAATTACAGTACTAGACTGACGAAATGCAAAAACTTCATTCCCTTTTACTGGGCCACAGCCCCCTCCGGGAACTTCTGAACAAAAACTCACTTCTAAAGGAACTATAAAAGTTAACGTATCGAATAACTGAGAAAAGCCCTCACTTACTTGAAGGTGATAAGTTCCGGGAGAATTAAAAACAATACTGTCGTAATATTCATATGTGTTTTGACCAGTAAACTTAATGCCACTTATTTCACCGGGTCCGCTAATTAAAAACATGTGAAACATTGCACTGGTAGTTGTATCAATTGTATTGGTTACCGTATCACCAATTGCAAACCAAAAAGGCATGGATCTTCCGGCGGAAGCGTAATTAATTGTACTTGATCCAAATGAATTAACTATTCCATTTCTTTCGTTTTCATTACACGTGACATTTGGAAAACCACAAGGGTTAGGGGTGGCTTGAGCATTTACTTTTAAGCTAACTACAGTAATTAATAATAAAACCAAAAATGGTTGTAATTTCTTTATCATACTTTTTACTATTTCACAATTTTAAAGGTGTGATTCTCAATTGCAGAATCTTTTATGTTAACCACATAAACCCCAAAAGGTAAAAAGCTTGTGTTAACACTTACTTTAAACCCATTTTCTGTTATATCTTGAGACAGAATCTTTTGACCCGAGGAGGTGAAAACTTCGATGACAAATCCCTTTAAATCCCTTTTCGAAGAAATCGTAAACAGATTATTTACTGGATTTGGATACGCCTTAAACCCGTCCATAAAAACCGCTTTTAGCGCTGTAGGTGTTCCAAAAACCATGACATTTATAGTATCCTCTCTATATAAAGAAGGATTTCCTTCGTAAAACCTAATAGTATAGAATCCTTCTTCACTAAAACTTAAATTGGTAAAATCAAACCATTTTGTACCGCTCATACTTAAAGTCCCATAAAGCATTCCTGGTCCACTCAGTTTATTTGCGTAAATAGTTCCAGAATAGGTAGAATCTAGTAGTCCCGATAAAGAATCGATTACACCCACTCTAATAGGAATAACCGCATCTACAGGTATTACGCCCATAGATCTACGTTGTGCAAATATTTTATTCCCCTTTGTCTTATCGCATCCTCCTCCAGGAGCTTCCGAGCAAAAGTCAACCTGAGGAGGAACAACAACAGTTAAAACATTTTCAAAACTAACGTCTGTTCCACTGGTAGAAACCTCAATTTCATAGGTCCCACTTTGAGTAAATGAAATATCACTTAAGTAACTATAATATCCTGGAAGAGTGCCCGAAACACCTAACATTGCCCCAGGACCTGATAATTTTGTCAAAACAAAAAGATTTGTAGCTAATGTAGTGTCTATAACTCCCGAAGATGAATCACCAATCGCAAACCAAAAAGGCATGGATGTGCCTACCGAAGAGTAAACCACTTCATCTGTTCCAAAAGAATTTATAATCGTATTACGATCACTTGTAGCGCACATAGTATTCGGAAAATCACATGGATTAGGGGTCGCTTGAGCAAGCGTATTTTCACCCATTATAAACAATATAATAAGTAGAATTAAGGGTTTAATTTTATTCATCTACAACAAAATATAAATAATAAAATAAAAGTTAAGACAAATCGAAATTATAAATTTTTGTTTTTTCGTTTATTAAAAACGACATAAAAAGACATAAAACACTCAAAGTAAGTTATTTAAAAAATAATAATCTGTTTTTTAAAAAAATATTATTTTTACCGAAATATTTACTTCTAACAGCAAGCTCGTAAATCTAGTTACCAAGCCTAATTGGAAGTTTAAAAAAATCGATCTTTAATCAACCGAATTATACGGATCTTACCGCTCAAACCTAATCAACTAAAAAAGTAGATTCTTTTTGTAAGAACTCATACGTTAAACCTTGTACAATTGAACCTCTTTTTTACTTTAAGATCAAAACGGAAAACTAATTTATCACCTCTACAACTACAGTTAATTGAAGAACAAAAAACTGATCGTAAGTTGTTGAGAATTCAAAATTAGCGGATACTAAAATACTGCTTACAATTAATACTTGTATGCTTTTAAGTACTTCTGGCAGATACCTTCCCATGAGTAGTTTTCCATTACTACGGCACGCAATACGTTTTGAAGTCCTATAAATTCCGTTGGTGAAAGCGTTGTTTTATAATTGAAGTATTCGATTAGGTTTTGAGCTACGTTGTCAGCTGCATTTTTATCTAAGAAAACTTTGTTAATTTTAAATGGGTAATCTTTAACCGCTTCAATTACCTCATCACCAATTTCTTTAAAAGCACTTTGATACGTTAACACGGGGTATACTCCGCATGCCATCGCTTCGATTGCAACCATTCCAAATGCTTCTGGAAATACTGATGGGGCGATTAAGGCATCCATTGCTGGTATTAATTTTACCAATTCTTTATGTTCTGCAATTCCTGTAAAAACGATGTTTTCGCGAATATCGAACCCTAATTCATCAATTAGTTTTCCTAGTGTTTCTTTTTCTTGCGATAAAATTTCTTGCAAGAGCTTAACGTTTCCTTCTTCTCCTTTAAATAATGGATCTAAAGACGCTAAAGCTACTTCTAATTGATCGAGGTTGTTGTTTGCTAATGCGTTTACAATTACTTCGCAAGGCTCTCTGTATGGTCCGAAACCTACAAATACAAACTTTGCTTTTGGGAATTCTTTTAACACCTTAGGTATTGCGAATAAAATTAAGTGTAAACCTTTTGTCCAAAGGTATTTTCCAACAAACATAACACGATGCGATCCATCTTTTAAGATTTCCACTTTTGCTACTACATCCTTGTCAACATTACGGTAATCGTAACTTGCTCTTAATTCTTCAACGCTATCAATAACTTCTTGAACTGTTCCTTGGTTATTTAATATTCCTTGTGTTTGCTCGGTTGTTCTTCCTTTTGAAGTTGGAACTTTTAAAACAATTTTATCTTGAAATTCCTGAATCATTTCCGCCGCTGGTGCAGTTGGTAAAAAAAAACTCGTTACATCAACTCCAGCTGGAATAATTTCTACTTTTTGTTTTAGTTGAGATAATCCAACCTCATCCAAAAACTCTTTTAATTCTTCATCTGCATGTAAACTATCTACTACAATTTCATCTGCTTTTAACAAGGATGATTTTGCAAACTCTTCAAATCTTTTATCCTTTTTAACGGTGAAATTTAATGCACTTCCATGAACGGTAATTAAGTGGTCAACTCCTGTTGATTCTTTCACTAAGGTTGCAATGTGCGGAAACATAACCAAATGATTTGTATTCACCACTTTTACGTTAAAATCTACAACTACTCGCTCTAATGCATTCTTATTTTGCTGTACATAACGATCAACCTCAGCGTCCGAACAATCGGGGAATTCTTTTACTTCAAATCCATCATAATGATCGTAAACATAAACCGGTAAAAATCCGTTTAGATTCGGCTTAAATACTCGAACCTTTCCTGGGAAGGGTGATTCTTTTTCTCCTGTTTTGATGTATTCTGTATTGTCTGCATTGAATTCGTAATACTCATTCACAAAATCAATCACCATTGGATCATAATCCTGACACAGTAAATTCACTTCATAACCAACCTTGCACAATTCTCTTACTAAGTTGTTTACATACAAATTACTTCCCGTTCCCGTTAATAAATATCCGTGGGTAATGACTAATGACATGCTTTTGCTTTTTGAATGAAGTTTCAAATTAGGCATTCATTATTGGAGAACCAACGGGTCGCTTTGAACTTTGCTAACGCTCAACTTTTCATAAAACAAAAGCTTAATCTAAAATCCGCAAAAAATGGGCAAGACGATCGGTTTGATTAATGTCTACATTCAGCTCTATCGCTCGTTTATTTCGTTGTTTTTTATGGGTGTTATATACTGAGATCATTATTCCGTTTTGATGCGCCAAGTCTACTTGGGCTTTCGATATTTCCGAGATATCCATATTTATACCGTTCAAATCGAGTGCTTGAACGACTTCTAACGCTTTATTGAATTCGGCAAAAAAGAATTGTTTTATTTCAGGGTGTTTACCCTTGAGTTTAGCCGCCAACCTTTCATCTTTAAACTCAACAATACAATTTTGTTCCAAACCATATTTTGTAATTACTCTAAAGAGTTTTTCCACGTATGAATTTATATACTCTTCAGAACGGTCGGGGTTAAAAAGTTTACAATCGAAAGAAATAACATAATGATCAACGTTAGGTATTCCTGATAGAATTTGCTCTAATGAGCTAACTTTAAAATTAGTTAATGCCGGATCTTTATATTTCGCCCTGCCAATGCCCTTCCAATACATTTGATAAATTCGTCCATTTTTGTTGGAGTTGTCTTCAAGGTGCGAATCATGATAAGCAACAAATTCTCCATCAAACGAAAGCTGAATATCAATTTCAACTCCATCAGCCCCCGTGTGTATGGCGCGCGAAATGGATTCAAAAGAATTCATAGGCAGTACATTTCCAATGCCCATTCCCGCATGACCCAATGCTGTTATTTGATTATTATTTAGGTTCTGAATATTAACCTCATTTTTTTCGCACGATATAAGACCTGCAATAGTAGTAATCAACAAAATCAACTTCTTCATAGTTGTGCTATTTTAAACCCAAGTCCTACATAATACCAACTCCTTAAAAAATCATTATTCTGATAAATAGGTGAAAACCCCAATGCCCAATATCTTTCATATGATTGATTGTATAGTTTATAACCGACCTTAAAACCTAGGCTTTCACTTGCCGTTCTTTTTTTAATGCCCCGTTCGTAATTAACCGTAAAAACATAAGTGTTGGAAGCTCCAATTTGAAAAATGTGTCGATCTCCTAAGTCAAAATTTAAATCAATTGGAAGAATAACTGAGGGGTTCATTTTGTATTCGTAATCTCGTAAACTATAACTGCTTAACCCAACCCTAATTGTTGGTTTTATCCACCCAATTCCTTTAGGCAAATAAGTAAGCCCCGCAGAACCGTATCCACCGTGACCGCCAGCTTCAACGCTAGCGAAAAAGCTTCTAGTTAAATCATTACCGTGCCCAAAAGTAGTGTAATTTAAAACCAACAATACGTATAATACTTTCTTCATCTTATCACCCTCGAGGCAATAAAAAAAAGAATTTTTGAGGTGGGTTTAAAGCGATATTATGCTAACGGAAAAATGAATACATAAATGGTCATATTAACCTGGTTAAAAAAATATTATCTTAAGAGTAAAAGTATATGAAGCTCTATTCGTTTATCTTGCTAACAATCTTTTCTCTTCATTTATTTGCTCAAAAAAATTGTTTGCACCTTGAGCTATCAAACATAAATATTTTATATGCTAATGTTGAAAATCCATTAAAGTTTAACGGGGTTAATGACTTAAACGAATATAATGTTTCTAGTTTCCGAAACGTCATCGAACTTCGTATTCAAAACAAAAATGAAATAATTACTATACCTAAGGTATCCAAGAACAATCTTGAAGGAAATATTTATATCATAAACAATGAAAATGATACAGTAGTAAAGCACCACGTTCTTATTAAAAGAATACCAGATCCTGTTGCCTGGTTTATAAATATGAAAGATGGACTGGTTGGCAAACAAGAGTTATTTATCGCACAAAAGCTGGATATAAATTTCAATCGTTTCGGTTTTTTCGAAAAAGCTACTATCAATTGGTTTAAAATCCTAATTATTAAACAAAATGATAAAAACAACTTTGAATGCTTTGAAAGCAGCAAAAGTCAACTAGAAACGAACAATTTTTTTGAAGCAAAAAGATTAAAGTTTAATTAAAAAAAGAGAGATCCTTTCGGACCGCTTTTTATCATTTTCTGTTTAAAGAACCAAAGCAATAATTCACAATAAATACTTACTTATAAAGTATCTCAAGTTTTAGTTTTTCTCCTGACTTTCCAGAAATTGAAACTTTTTTTCCTGCCAATTTTTTTCCATTGAGCACAAAATGTGAAAACACTTTCCCCGTTAAAGATTCAGCAGTTATAATGATTTTTTGATGATCAAAATAATAAGCTTTTAGTCCTCCGTTTACTTTTAATGAATTAATAGAATAACTGCCTTTCGAAAAAACATCAAGCTCGTAAGGGGCTTTTAAATCAAAGTGATTTTGTAATTGTGCGCGTATTTCCTTTGGTCTTTTTGCGTAAAAACCGTAAAGTTTAGGTATTTCATATTCATGCCATTTTTTTATACTCTTTTTCCAATTATACTTATCAAAAAACCGATCCATATGAGGCTCTAGGGCTTTTTGATGCAACTTTGCATGATTAGTTATGTTCTCTGCGTTTAAAACGGTGTTTAAAAGATCCATATAGCGTATGAGGAACTTGTTTCTTAATTCCGAAGAGGCCATAAATATTATAAACTCTTTATTCGGAGATTTTTCTTTTAAAAATTTGAACGAATCATATTTATAAGCGTCATCTGATGTTCTTCCAAACCCTGCATCTAAATCATTTAAAACATAACGCCATTTATTTGTTACACTAGATCTCCAATATTTAGCATTATTAGGAAACCAATCTTTATTTCCAGAATACGTTTCTGCAATAAAATAATCCATCCAGTTTTCAAAGTCATAAAACTTAACAGCCTCTAAAGCTCTTTGTTCTTTAGGTTTTTTATCATTGTTAAGAATACTTTTTATTTTACCAAAACCAGCATCCGATTTCTGACCAAACATTGGAACACCCCATAATTTCAGCATTGTAAACCCTGTACCGCAACCATAATGGTTGTCAAAATATTGTTGATTGTAAACCTCTCTAATATGCCCCAATCCATAATATTTTCCATTTACAAGAATTGTTACAGGGGTTGCTTTTTGAACATCTAAATTTAAGTGTTCTCCAAAATAATTATGTGCAAATGCATCTCTAAAATGTGCTTGACCCATATCTTGCCCTGAAGCTCTTAATGTTAACTCAGAAAAAGAATTGATCGTTTTATCGGGATAAGGAGAAAAATCAAAATTTCTCTTTACCGATTTAAGTCTAAGTCCTTTTAAAGGCAACCCTCTTGAATAGTTTCCGTGTATTTTCAGCTTTGCGGGCTCATCGAGGATCTTCTCATCACCATCAAAAATTTGAAACTGAACATCTAATTTAATGTCTTTCCAAAAATTAGCACCTTTGTACGGAAACGCCTTCTCTGCTCCTGGCCCCTTTTTAATTAATCCTTTATCCTTGTCCCAAAACTCTAAAGAATCTAATACGATTGACACAATTGGTAAGTTTGTGTTCTCTTTTATCAAGTATGATTTTACAACTATTTTACTTTTTACAATCTTGCCAATATACTGCGCTGTAATAGTCGTGTTTGTGGTGATTGCAATTGGAGTGGAATATTTAAATGATTTCTTATTAGGATTGCTTCCATCCAAAGTATAATATAGAGGCACATTAGAATACTCTTGCATTAACGTAAGTTTTTGTGCAGAACTATAATTTCCTTCTTTAAGTTCAAAAGAAGGCTTACCAATTTTTATCGCGCTTGAATTATTGGTTTTCCCTAAGCTTCTTAAGCCTAACCTATACGTGTTTTGTCCATCCGGAAATCGACCTAAGTACTCTACACTTTTAAAGTTATTCCAATTTATTTCATCTACAACTTTATCATTTACATATAACTTTGCTACAAATTTCTTGTTTGTTATTCTTCCTTTTATTTTTTGAAAAAAAAACTCACCACCTTTAACTCCAGCATCTTTATTCAAGTTAATTTTTAAAGAGTCAATAAATAAATAAGCATTTGAGAGGCTTACGGAATCCAAACTTGAATTATAAATTTCGATGAAATCCAGCTTATCATTATCATGTCCTTCAAAAACAATTTCATTGATAAATAACCGCCCTTGCGAGTGCTCTTCGGCACAAGATATTGCCAAAAGAATGACAATAGCACTTTTTAAAATTTTAAGCATTTGATTTCCTTTTAAAAAAAAATAAAAACCCTAAAAGTATTACGAATACTATAGAACTAATTATAATTGATGGACTAACTACCTTATCTACTTTGTTTTTTGTTCCAAACTTGCCTTTTCCAAAAGTTAATCTTAGGTTTTTAATTTTTCCAACATTGTTAAATACTCTTTTTAAAAACGATTTCTTGTCTTGTTTATCTACCAATTCTATTTTATTATTTGGAAATAAAACTAAATCATTGTTAAACTTATAAACCAACTCTTTTTTAGATTGAATTTGAATTCCTTTTAAATTAATTGGAAAATGATAAGGACTTATTAGTGTTATTTTATCCAAATACTCACCAGATTTAACTATCGTTAAAGCCGTTTCTAAACCTAACACTTCTTTTCTGTATTCTTTTGGAGCAACTAATTTGACATGAGAATCTATTGTTTTTTGGGACGAAAATTGTTCTCTGTTAGAAGTAACTGTTAACCCTTCTGTGTTTTCTAAAAATAACTGTGTTTGATTATTAACATAAATATTCCCTTTTAAGTTAATAATCCCTTCTCCCTCTACACCTATTCCACGCTTACAATTAGCAATATAATTATTATGAAAATATATTGTTGAATCCTTTGGGTTAGCGGTTATACTTAATCCTTTGTCTTTACAATTAATCGCAGTATTATTAATCACATTAATATTTGATCCGTAATTCACATCTATCCCATCATCTGGGGCGTTTAATAAGTAGTTTTCTGAAATGGTGAAATTGGTGCAAAAAGTTGCCTCAATGGCATCAGGGATGTTGTAGAGCTGATTGTTTATACAAATTCCGGAACATTTTAAAAATAAAATCCCCTCACCTTTACTTTCCTTTACTATGTTATTGTTTGCCTCAACCGGACACTTATTAAAGCTGGCCGTTTCACGTACGTTATTATATTTACAAATAGTGTTATTAAACTTTGCACTCCCTCCGATTTGGCGCACTACAGACTCTCCTGTGACTCCAGTAAAAACAGCATAGGTAACACTTAAACCTCCCTCGGAATAAATCCCTAACCATGAAGAATTTTCTTTTTTAGCCGATAGTTTTATTGGCTGGTCCTCTGTCCCTTCAATAATTAAAGATCCGTAATTAAAAATTCTTACCCCTGGATTAAAAGTTACCGAAATACCTTTTCCAATTTTTAAGCTTTTTCCTTTTGGAATGGTAAGGTCTTTATAAACAACAACGTCTTTACTGTTTATAATCTCATCCTTAGTCAAAACACCTCCTAAAAAAATGGCCTTTTTAATCCAAAATGTACTTCGTGTGTTAAAACCATTTACTTCATGTTTTCCGTTACTTGCTGTTACATGCCAATAGTATTTACCTGGTTTTAACCCGTCAATTCTTAATGTATTATTTAACAGTCCTTTAAACTCCAAAACGCTATCTCCATCAAATCCAGCATTATCAGAAACTCTAACGTTATAGGTTGTTTTTAATGAATCGCTCGAGTTTGAAACACCCCATCGAAGGTAGGCTGTTTTATCAAAATGATTATTAAAGTGGTTTTCCAAACTAAATAACGAAGGGAAGTTTTTGTATTGAGCCTCAAGTGCAAAAGGCCTTTCATTCTTATAAAGAACCATTTTATTGATCGCCTTCTCCCAGTCATCTTTCGATTTTACTTTATCAGATGAATCCAACTCAATAAAAGGTGCAAGCTGTTTTTTTAAAGCCTCAACCTCAACACTAAACTCTTTTGTGTAAAAATCGGATCCTGATATTTCTCTTACCTTATCCTGAAAAGACTTTAAGCCTTCTTTGTTTAAAAGCGTTCTATAAACCAATGGGTTTTCCGGCATAGCTCCTGAGGAAGGGGAACTCCAGGATGTATAATAATAAGGTAATCGGGTATCATAAGAGCTCATGGATTTATCGAGATCCCAAGGCATATAAAGCCATTTTCCAGATCCTGCTATATCATGATATAAATAGTAATTGTGGTAATAAGTACTCCCATTTCCTATCAATGCATTTAACGCCATTGAAGTAATTAGGTTTTCGTAATTAAAAGCAGATTTAATAAAACGAAGGTATGCTGAGTCAGGTACTGTATTCAAATCTTGAATTAGGGTATGTAAGTCTGTTAAATCGCCATTTAAATTATTCTTTTTCTCCCACCGATAAAATACATTATCAAATAAAGAAAGATTAGATGCATCCTTTTTTGCTTTATATAAATTCCCCACATCATTTAGCTCATTGCGTTGCAAATAATCTTTTCCGATATTTTCAACATTTAAGTAAATCCCAAAAAACTGATCATTAAAAAAAAGAACTTTATAAGCGGTTAAAAAAGCTGGTATTCCGGATTTTCTAAACAACCAAGACGCCATGTACTGATGCATATATGATGCATCCTTGTATTCGGCGTTAAGGTTAAGAGTTACTTTTTGCCCCTTATGGTTGAATTTAATTTTTAAGGACTTTTTATCAAACTTTCTCGATGAGTCTCCTCTTACTCTAATTTTAGCAGCTTTCTTTTGTCCATCAACTTTTAGCTCACAATTTAAAAAATCATTACTAGAATAGTTCTTATATAAACTCGTCATCAAATCTCCAGAACCATAAATAAATATAGAGTCCACTTGTGCTTTTAGTTTAATTCCACTAAAAACAAAAAGAAGCCCTACAATAAAGAAAAATGATTTTTTTAATTGACACATTTTATAAAGTTAACATTTATAATGAAGTTTTAAACGGCTCTATTTTTGTTCTATTTTCTTGCAAGTGCTTTAATACATATTGCTTTCCTAAAATTTCAGAAATATCAAAAAGTAAAGGCGGTAATCCTGTGATAATTAATCTTAACGCGGTAATCGAAACTCTAAATCGTAATTATTTTTCATCTAAATGCTGTTTAAAGTCCGCTTCTAAAACTGCTGAAATAAAATACTCGGGTTTTTCAAAAACGTTAACAATATTAGCTACAATTACTAATGATTAGTCTTTCGGTTTTTTTTCAACTTTTTTGATCAAACTCAACATAACAACTCCTCAAAAAATAATTATTCTGATAAATCGTAGAATACCTTAATGCCCCACATTAAAAAATTGACTTTCTTTTTTTCTCTCCTGCTCTTAATTAACGTTATAAGTGTTGGAAACTCCAATTTAAAAAACGTTTTGGTCTCCTAAATCAAAATTTAAATCGACCGGAAGAATAACCGAGGGGATTAATTTTGTACTCACAATCTCTTAAGCTAACGGAAAAATAATCACGTAAAGGTTGTATCGATCTGTTTAATAAAACCTTACCTTAAAACATATGAATTTTTGTTTATTTATTAAGTATTACAACAAAAAAATGTCTTGTATTAAGAACAAAAAAATCTACTTTATTCATTCTTAACACAAACCACTTTCTCTTCTTATTACTATCCAAGCAAGCTTAATTAAATTTAGATAGATGCTTTAAACGCTTCGATTTTACTTGGGTTTTCTTGTAGACGCTTAATCGTTTCTTTCTTTCCTAAAATTTCTGCAATATCAAAAAGTGAAGGACCGCCCCCTACTCCTGTGATGCATAACCTTAATGCAATCATTGGCACACCAAAACCTAATTCTTTTTCCTCTAAATGTTGTTTAAAATCTGCCTCTAAAACTCCCGAAGTAAAAGCTTCGGATTTTTCAAAAACGGTTACAATATCAGCTACAATTGCTGATGATTGCTCTTTCCATTTCTTTTTAACTGTTTTTTGATCAAACTTAACAGGTGATTCAAAAAAGTATTTTCCCAAATCATAAATGTCTTTTACAAAAACAACGCGCTCTTTCATTTGAACAGCTACTTTTGATAAATCTACAGTGGTTGTTATATTTCTTTTAACAAGATCTTTTGCTAGCTCAATTGCTAATTCTTCATTAGAGCTTTTCCAAAGGTATTGTTGATTAAACCACTTAGCTTTATCTGGATCAAATTTAGCACCTGACTTACCCACTTTGCTTATATCAAAAGCTTCTACTAATTCTTCTAAGCTAAATATTTCTTGTTCTGTTCCTGAGTTCCACCCTAATAAAGACATGATGTTTAAAAAAGCGTCAGGATAATATCCCTCTTCACGATATCCTTTAGAAACATCACCCGTTTCAGGATCTGTCCATTCTAATGGAAAAACAGGAAAACCGCCTGCATCACCATCACGTTTACTTAACTTTCCTTTTCCTGTTGGCTTCATTAATAAAGGTAAATGCGCAAACAAAGGTGGATTCCAACCAAAAGCATCATACAAAGCAACGTGCAAAGGTGCTGACGGTAACCACTCCTCTCCTCTTATTACGTGAGAAATTTCCATTAAATGATCATCTACGATATTTGCTAAATGATACGTTGGCATTCCATCACTTTTAAAAATGATTTTATCGTCTAACTCTGATGAGTTAAAACGAACATTCCCTCTAACCAAATCTTCAACTACAATGTTTTGATCCGGCTCCATTTTAAACCTAATCGTATATTCAATATTGGCTTCAAGTAATGCTTTCGTTTCTTCTTCAGATAAAACCAATGAGTTGTTCATTGATGCTCTCATTGAGAAATCGTATTTAAATGTTCTTTTTTGTGTTTCTGCCTCTGCTCTTTTTGCATTTAATTGTTCTGATGTATCAAAAGCGTAGTAAGCTTTACCCTCATCAATTAACTGCTGAGCGTATTTTACGTAAATTTCTTTTCTTTCCGATTGCTTGTATGGTCCAAACGGTCCTCCTTTATGAACGCCTTCGTCAAAATCAAATCCACACCATTTTACACTTTCTACAATGTATTCTATTGCTCCAGGTACAAACCTTTTTTGATCTGTATCCTCAATTCGAAGAATCATATCCCCACCTAATTTCTTAGCAAATAAATAGTTATACAATGCAGTTCTAACTCCTCCAACATGTTGCGGTCCTGTTGGACTTGGCGCATATCTAACTCTTACCTTTGACATAACTTAAAATTTGTAGTGTAAATATAATCTTTAAGGTTTATTTTGCCGAAAATACCTTTTAATTAAATGATTAATTAAATTTGAACTAGGCAATAGACTAAAACACAATAGCTATATCTGTTTTTCGTTTTGCCTAATTAGCTTTCACAACATGAAAAAAACACTTTATATAATATTAATTATTTTCAGCTCTACTGTTAGCGCTCAAATCAGCAATATTCCGCCTGACTTTAACGGAGTAAGTACGGAGCTATTTGCGACTTATCAATTTAACCATCAACCAGGAAATGGTCTAACCATACCTTTTTATGGTTTTGGTGTGTACCCTAGATATAATTTTTTAGCACAAAACAACTACCTAAGCTTAGCCGTTGGATCTCCTCTTAACGGAGGGTTTGATTTTGTTGCCTCTACCGCTGGCTCAATGGTTCAATATTTCATTGATTTACCAGCTGAACTAACGTTAAACTTCGGCGAAAGAGCTACAACAAGCGCCGACTATTATTTTGGAGGTTATATTGGTGGAGGGATTGAATATAACTATGCTGTATATTCCGATTCTTTTGGTTTCAAAGCTAAATCGAGTTCATTTGGACCAATGATTAGCGCGGGTATTAGGTATAAATACATGGGTCGCCCGCTCGGAATTAGAGCAAGTTATATGGTTGGATATTTGAATAACTTTAAGGAAGACCCCTGTAATTGTATTACATATGAAAACGGAACAGTCCCAAAGGTTTTAAACTTAAGTATTGCTTACGGTGTACAATAATTTAAAAAATACATATACAGGCGAAATTGAAAAAAAGCTTCAGATCTTTATTAGACGGTATTACCTAAAAGAGCTGTTTAAAGGTTCAGTAATAAATTTAGCCTTAGCTATTTATCTTATCTTTATTTTTGCTTTAGCTGAATACTTTTTAAGGTTTAGTTCAACCTACAGACTCTTTATTCTGCTGTCTTTTAGCGGAATATTAGTTTTTTCAATAGGAAGGTTTTTAATCTGGCCGTTGTTTAAATTTCTAGGAATTCTTAACACCATATCACATGAAAAAGCATCAGCGATAATCGGAAATCATTTCCCAGAAGTTCAAGACCAACTTTTAAATCTCCTTCAGCTTCAAAATGAAAAAACCCAAAACGAATTAGTGATAGCTAGTATTACTCAAAAAGCAAAAAAAATAACTCCTTTTGAGTTTAAAGATGCCTTATCATTCAAAGATGTTTTCAAATTTGCTCGTTGGACAGCTATACCAATATCGCTTGTTATTATTTTTTCAGGTTGGAATGTAGAAATCCTATCAAATAGCGCTAAAAGAATAGTTCAGTATAACAAAGAATTCAAACCCGAAAACCCTTTTAAATTTAAACTTCAAAACGACCAATTATCTGTAATTAGAAATCAAAACTTCACACTGAAAGTAGAATTTACAGGGAAAAATGTACCCAACGACATTTATATTCAATCAGATGAAGCTTTATATCGTTTAAACAAAGTTTCTATTTCTAAATACGAATATGAGTTTAGAAATGTACAAAACGACGTTGATTTCAAAATTAAAACTGGAAATTTCTTTAGTGAAACCTTAAAACTATCTCTTGTCGAAAAACCTGTTATATCTAGTTTTTCTATCGATCTTAATTACCCACTATACACAAGAAAAAAGGATGAGTCTGTTGAAAACAATGGAGATTTACTCGTCCCAGAGGGAACTAAAATTAATTGGAAACTTAACAGTAAGCATGCTGACCGCTTAATTTTTAGTGTAAACGATACAACTCACAAATTGCTAGGAAACGAAGAGGTTCAATTTCACATGCGCGCGAAAAAACCTTTTAAATACCAAATTAACGCACATCAGCAGTCAGTAATTAAAGGGGATCCTCTTAACTATTATGTAAATGTTTTAAAAGATGCCCACCCTAAAATTAAAGTTCATCAATTTCATGATTCCATTAATCCATTAATACTTTTCCATTCAGGAGTTATAACCGATGATTACGGATTTAAAAAATTACACTTTCATTTTGAAAACAAAGATACCGCTGGTAATATCCAAATAAACATACCTACCAAGTCCTACCAATATAAATTTAATCATGGTGTTAACGTTAAAGAACTTGGTTTTAATAAAGGCGATGAATTTTCTTATTATTTCGAGGTTTTCGATAATGATGGTATAAACGGATCTAAATCTTCTAGAAGCTTCCAAAAAGTATTTAAAATACCAACTGAAGATGAAGTAAATGATTTATTGACTAAAAATACTGAAGCTATAAAAGATCAACTTAATAAAAACTTAAATAAAGCTCAATATTTACAAGAGGAATTCAAGGAAATTAAAAAAATGATACTCGATAAAAAACAAATGAGCTGGGAGGAAAAAGCAAGAGTTGACGACTTTTTACAAAATCAAAAGAGCTTTGAAAAACAACTAGAAAAGTTACAGTTTGAAAATGAAAAAAACAATTTTCAAAAAGATCAACTAAGTCCTCAAGAACAAAAAATTGCCCAAAAACAAGAAATGATTAATAAATTATTTGATGAGTTATTAGATGAGGAAACCAAAAAACTATATGAGGAGCTAGAGAAGTTAATGGATCAATTTAATCAAGAAAATACTGAAGAAATGCTTGAAGAGCTGAACTTAAGTAATGAAGAAATAGAAAAAGAATTAGACCGAACCCTTGAGTTTTTTAAACAAATGGAATTTGATGAAAAGCTGGATGAAGCAATTAAAAAATTAGAAGATCTTGCTGAAAAACAAGAAGACTTAGCTGAAAAAACGAAAGAAAATAATGAATTATCCAAAGAAGAATTGAATGAAAAACAAGAGGAAATTAACAAGGAATTCGAAAAATTAGAAAAAGAACTAGAGGAGCTAGACAAAAAGAATGAAGAGCTTGAAAATAAACGATCAAGAGAGGACACTAAGGAACAACAAGAGGAAATTAAAAAAGAGCAAGAAAAAAGTAGCGATGAATTAGAGAAAAACAATCGCAAAAAATCCGCAAGGAGTAAAAAAAGTGCTGCTGATAAAATGCAAGAGTTAGCAAAAAAACTGGAAAGCATGCAACAAGAAATGCAAGAAGAGCAACAAATGGAGGACATTAACAGCCTTAGGCAAATACTCGAAAATTTGATTTCCCTTTCTGTTGAACAAGAAGACTTAATGCAAAACATAAAACAGACGAATAAGTTTGACCCTCAATTTCCGGTTTTAGCAACCAAACAAGGTGATTTAAAGGAAAGTGCTAAAATTATTGAAGACTCCTTGCTGTCCTTGTCAAAACGACAAATAGCACTAGAGCCAATCATTAACAAAGAAATTTTGGACATTAGGTTCAATATGGATAAATCTATCGACTTTTTAAGAGAACGAAAAACACTTAACGCTGCAGCAAAACAACAATACGTAATGACGTCGGCTAATAATCTTGCTTTAATACTTGACGAATCTTTGCAACAAATGCAAAAAGAAATGATGAAAAGCAAAAAACCAGGTTCGGGTTCATGCAGTAAACCAGGGGGAGGCAGCCCTAAACCAATGCCAAGCATAAAAAAGATGCAACAAAAACTGGCCGAACAGCTTAAACAAATGAAGAAAGAACTTGAAAATGGTAATGAACCAGGTAAAAAAGGACAAAAAGGTAAAAGCGGTTTGGCTAAGTCATTAGTTCAGATGTCTGCTCAGCAAAATGCAATTAAACAGCAACTTAAACAACTAGACGAACAACAAAAAAAGCAAGGCAATAGCGGTTTAGGTGAAATGGAAGATCTTAAACAAAAAATGGAAGAAACCGAAAGGGATATTCTTAATAAAAACATTACCCGCGAAACTATTATGCGACAAGAAGAAATAATGAGTAAACTTTTAAAAGCCGAAAACGCAATGAGAGAAAGGGAGCTGGATGATAAACGAAAGTCTAACCAAGCTAAAAACACTTTTAATCGTAACCCTGCTGATTTTATTCCGTACAAAAATTTCGAATCAAGTGACAAGGAAGAACTTCGCTCAATTCCAACGTCTTTTAATTTATATTATAAGCGGAAAATAAGCGAATATTTTAATACATTTGAAGAATAATTTTTTACGATGGGACAGCAAATATCTTTTACTTCAAAGGCAGAAAATCTAAACCAAGTTGAGGTTTTAATAAATACTGTATGTAAGGACTATGAGGTTAATGAAGATTACTACGGTAACATATTAATTGCACTAACTGAAGCAGTAAATAATGCCATACACCACGGGAACAAGTCGAACCCTAACAAAACTGTTACTTTAGGGTTTTATGCTGAAAACTCTATTTTAAAATTTACTGTTGAGGATGAGGGTCCTGGGTTTGATTATCAAAACTTACCAGATCCAACTGACCCTAAAAATATTGAAAAACCGCACGGTAGGGGTGTTTTCTTAATGACAAAATTAGCGGATGAAATTGATTTTGCTAGCGAAGGCGCTATTGTAACAATGAGTTTCAACCTTGAAGATGAATTACTTCAAGAAGTTCAAAAAGAAAAAGAAGAAGAAAAAAGAGCATAGATGGATATACATAGTGAATTTGATTTTCGCAGTGAAGACATTTTATTTCAATTAAATAAAAAGCCGGCTATTATTAGCTGGCTTTCTTATTCTATAACATCTGAAAAAAAAATTCCTGGTGATATATCATACGTTTTTTGTTCAGATGATTTTTTACACAAAATGAATATTAAGTATTTAAACCATAAGACCTTAACAGACATTATTACATTTGATTATTGCCAAGGTAGTTTAATAAATGGTGAAATGTTCATCAGTGTTGATCGAATTAAAGACAATGCAAAAGACTTTGGTGTTTCTTTTGAAAAAGAGTTACACCGGGTTATGATTCACGGTATTATGCATCTTTGCGGGTATAATGACAAAACCGTTGAAGACCAAAATGTTATGAGCTTCAAAGAAGATTTTTATTTAAATTTGCGTGAGTTTTAAAATTTCATATATCATATAATGAGTTTTTTCAAAGAATACGAAGTAATAGTTGTTGGCGCAGGTCATGCTGGTTGTGAAGCAGCCCATGCAGCTGCAAAGCTGGGGAGTAAAGTTCTTTTGGTGACTTTAAATATGAACAATATCGCCCAAATGAGCTGTAATCCAGCTGTTGGAGGTATTGCTAAAGGTCAGATTGTTAGAGAAATAGATGCATTAGGGGGAATGATGGGTATTGTTACAGAC
>TARA_B110000093_G_scaffold164171_1_pt1 | contig 23528 bp, 20 predicted proteins | sample TARA_B110000093 | Tara Oceans TARA_B110000093 (sample SAMEA4397390) | marine metagenome | biome: Polar Biome; feature: [MIX] marine epipelagic wind mixed layer (ENVO:01000061); material: water (ENVO:00002006), including particulate matter (ENVO:01000060) such as... | depth 10-100 m | reverse complement strand
CCGCCGATCTTACGCAGCAGTGCATCCAGCCGATCCATCGCCGCTTCAAGTGGCGCGGACTCCGCAGACTTATCTGCAATCATCGTCTCGATTTCGACGACGCTCTTTTCGAGTTCCTGCAATCGAGCTGCCGAAGTGACATCGCGGCGATAGTGGTACACCTTACTGGCTGCGTGGAGTAGATCTTTTGCCTGATTACGTAACTTTTTCATGGAATATTGGGGATTACTCACTCTCAAATCTTGAATGGTGAACGTTGCCTAACTGCCGCCATCAGAGGTCTTCAGAATCTTAATAAATGCATCCTGTGGAATCGAAACACTACCGATGTTTTTCATGCGTTTCTTACCCTCTTTTTGCTTATCGAGAAGTTTACGCTTACGAGATATATCACCGCCATAGCACTTCGCGGTCACATCCTTGCGGTAGGCACTAATAGTTTCACGAGCGACGATGTTGGAGCCAACACCTGCTTGAATCGCGATCTTGAACATCTGCTTTGGTAGGATCTCTTTGAGACGTTTGCAAAGTGCACGCCCCCTGCCCTCGCCTTTGTCAATATGGACAATTGAAGAGAAGGCATCAACTGGCTCAGCGTTGACCATGATGTCGAGGCGGCAAAGTTTCGCTCTCTGGTAGCCATTCATCTCGTAGTCCATTGAGCCATAGCCATGGGTGATGCTCTTTAGGCGATCATTGAAATCGATCAGGATTTCGTTGAGTGGAATGTTGCAGACCAGCATCACGCGCTGATTATCGATCGTCTCGGTGTGCTCGCAAATGCCGCGTTTCTCGGAAACAAGTGCCAACACATCACCAATCGATGTGCTTGGAACGTGGATCGATGCTAGGATCATTGGCTCTTCAATAAACTCGATTTCGGATACATCTGGCAGGTGCATCGGATTGTGCACTTCGAGCTGCACTAGGTCGGTCTTGGTGACTTTATAAACCACACTAGGATAGGTAGAGATCACATCCAGATCGTATTCACGGCGAATGCGCTCTTGAACGATTTCCATGTGTAGCAATCCGAGGAAGCCACAGCGGAAACCAAAGCCCAGAGCAACCGAGTTTTCGGACTGATAAACGAATGCCGCATCATTCAGGCGGAGCTTCCCCATGCTCGCCTTGAGCTTGTTGTAGTCATTGGTGTCAATCGGATACAGACCGCTAAACACCATCGGGCTGACTTTCTTGTAGCCTGGAAGCATTTCAGCAGTCGGCGCGTTAGAGTGAGTAATGGTGTCGCCGAGCTTAATCTCGGCCACGTCGCGCATGTTGGTGACGATGTAGCCAACGTCGCCCGCTTCCAACGAATCGCGCTTGAGCATGGCTGGGGAAAAACGCCCCACTTCCTTGACCTGCGCCTTACGCTTGTCGCTCATGGTCATGATCTGATCGCCCATCTTAACCGAACCAGAGAACACACGGACGTAGCAAATGACACCCTTATACGCATCATAGAGGCAATCAAAAATCAAGACACGTAGACCATCTATATCAGCCCATCTTGGTGGCGGAATGCGATGAACTGCAGCTTCCAATAAATCTTCAATGCCAAAGCCGCTCTTACCACTGGTGAGCACCGCTTCTTCCGCAGGAATCGCCAGCACATCTTCGAGTTGAACCTTGATCGCTGGCACGTCCGCACTAGGCAGATCGACTTTATTGATCACAGGAATAATCGCAAGATCCTGCTCAGTCGCCAAGTTTGCATTGGCAACCGTCTGTGCTTCAATACCTTGAGCAGCATCAATCAATAGCATCGCACCTTCGCAAGCAGCCAGACTGCGGGAGACTTCGTAGGAGAAATCCACGTGCCCTGGAGTGTCGATCAAGTTAAAAGTATAGTCTTCGCCGTTCTTGGCACGATACACCATGGTCACTGGGTGACTCTTAATGGTGATGCCGCGCTCACGCTCCAGGTCCATAGAGTCGAGCAATTGCGCCTTCATGTCCCGCATCTCAACAGTGCGTGTCAGCTCTAAGATACGGTCGGACAATGTCGTCTTGCCGTGATCGACGTGGGCGATGATACAAAAATTGCGAGTATGGGCTAGATCGGTCATGTAGTTTGAGTCTGTCTTTTAATTCTAAACCTTAATCATAATCTTTCCACTCAATGTCCACTGTGGAAGTAGAATAATGATGAAAAAGCCCCCTCACCTGCAAATTGCGAGCTTAGGAGAGGATCAATTGGATCATTTCGGGTGCGTCGCCGCGCTGGTCAAAAACTACTCGGGAAGATCACTAAATTCAGACACTGGCATAATAGTGAGCGTCTTGTCGATGCGCTTGCCGAAGCCAGCGAGCACCTTGCCTGGACCGCACTCGTAGAAATCGGACAAATTGTTTTGGGTCGCCATATTAAGTAGGCAATCTTCAAAACGAACCGACGATACCACTTGGCTGACCAGTGCATCTTTGATTATTTGAGCATCGCTCACACGCTCGCCGGTGACGTTAGTGTAAACCGCGATCTCAGGAGTCTTAAAATCGAAGTCTTTGATAAACTCAGCAAACGCATCGCGCGCTGACACCATGAGCCGACTGTGATAGGCGCCAGCCACGTTAAGTGGCTTGCAGAGCTTGAAGCGGCCCTTTGAGGCTGCGACAGCTTCGAGCACTTGGGCGTTGTCGCCGGAGATGACGATTTGCCCTGGGCAGTTAAGGTTGGCGATCTCGATATCGAACTCATCGCAGAATGTTTGCACATCCTCTGGAGTGCCACCGATCACGGCTGCCATGCCTCCTTTAGTCGCGTCGCAAGCGATCTGCATCAAGCGACCACGCTCTGCCACCAGCTTAAGGCCAGTTGCGAAATCAAACACGCCCGCCGCTGCGAGTGCAGTCAGTTCACCAAGGCTCAAGCCACAGGCAGCAGTCACATTCTCGAGCTTACCCGCTTCCTTTAGTAGACTAAAAAGTGCATAGCCCTGGACGTAAAGGGCGGGTTGGCAGACCTTAGTTTCTGTCAAAGCCTCGTTAGGGCCTTCGAAGCAAAGTGTTTTGAGATCCCAACCGAGGATCTCATTGGCCTCATCGTAGAGCGCCTTAGCGATTGCAGAGTTCTCATAAAGAGAACGGCCCATGCCCACGAATTGTGCGCCTTGTCCGGAAAAAAGAAGTCCTGTTGCCATAAAGTATAAGTGTCGTGTGGTTGACTTTGTTGAAACGACAGAAACTTGGCGTCCTCGCCAGAGGAATCAATCAGAAAGCGGTCGCTGCGGTGACTATTAGAATCGTCATTTCATTTCGGCATACCCCCCGCTGTAATTAGTGAGATTGTTACACCGGCCACGACAGACCGATGTTGTCGGCCGATTCCTAGAATTCCTCAAATAGTGCCTATTAATTTTAGTGCAGTCGCCGGCAACCCTCACTTAGTAACCCGAAATAAGCGCGCTGGCTGCGGCTTGATAGACCACTTTCGAGGATCCGTTGCTCTCATGCCACCGCCCCGAGCGGTTTCATGGTGCGTGTAATAAGGCAGTCATTGAGTCCGCGCACCTCCTTGGACAAATATTCAAGCAGGTTGCCTCGATCCAAACCGTCACGCCGATCATTAATCAATACAGCGCTCTCGGTCGTGGCATGCCCTAGGGTCACGCGGTTGATCAGTCTGGATGCAGGCGACAAGTTCTCGATCAATCGTTTTTTGTAAGATCGACCATTTTTTCAAATGCAACCTGCTGTTGCCCGTTAACCAGCCAAAGGGCACGTATTGACGAATTGACGAGAAAATTGAATGTGCACCAAAGGGAGTTTATTGACTTCAAGCCGCGTATCTTGCCCAGCCAGAGAATTGGTGCAAAACCTTCGATGTTCCAGTCCTTCGCTCGCTCATGCGCCCCATCCTCAGGTCGGCGCCTGAACTTAGGCGTGCTGCAGCTCTGATGAGCCTTCGCTGTTCTTAGCGAGTCATTGCAGCCAATGCTCTATAACAAACGAGCATTTCCCTGTGGCGAATTGTCGAAACGATTTCGACAGTCACACGACCAGATCGAAACCGCTTTGCGGACTTCGCAATGACGCCAGGTAAGCTGGCACAAAAAAGGCCGAAGCGTAAACGCTTCGGCCTTTTAAAATGTGATGTAAGCCGCTTACTTGGAAAGCTTCGCTGCGCTCTCGACGAGAGCTGCAAAGGAGCTCGCCTTGAGCGCTGCACCACCGATGAGACCGCCGTCGATGTTTGGCTTAGCAAGGAGCTCATCTGCGTTTTCTGGCTTCATGGAACCACCGTAGAGGATACGCACCTTATCAGCTGCTTCTGCACCAATCAGACCGGCAAGCAGACTGCGGATTTCCGCGTGCACTTCCTCAGCCATCTCTGGTGTCGCTGTCTTACCAGTGCCGATCGCCCAAACTGGCTCGTAAGCAATGACCAGTGCGTCTGCAGCGCTTGCAGTGACTCCAACGAGTGCACCTTCGAGCTGAGTCTTGATGACTTCGTTGACCTTGCCGGCTTCACGCTCGTCTAGTGTTTCACCAATGCAAACGATTGGCTTAAGGTTTGCTGCAAGTGCGACGAGTGTCTTCTTGTTAACGATCGCGTCGGTTTCACCGAAGTATTCGCGGCGCTCTGAGTGCCCGAGTATGACGAACTTGCAGAACAGGTGGCGAAGCATCTCAGCTGAGATTTCACCAGTGTAAGCACCCGACGCTTCAAAGTGCATATTTTGCGCACCAAGAGAAACGTTGGAATCAGTTACCACCTGAGACACTGCTTCGATTGCCGTGAAGGTTGGGCAAACGCAGACAGTCACTTCGGTCTGTGGGCCAACGATGCTGACGACATCTTTTGCGAGCTCAGCACCTTCGGCCGAGTTCAAGTTCATTTTCCAGTTACCTGCGATGAGGTATTTGCGTGCTATTTTACTCATAGTATTTTTTGAATTTTATAATTTATAATTAGAAGAAATAAAAGGCAACGCTCTGTCGTTGCAGAAAAGAGGTGGAAATGGCGAATCATTTCCCCCCAATAAAATGTGTTTAGATTGTGTCGAGTGCGCTGACGCCGGGAAGCGCTTTACCCTCGAGGAATTCGAGGGATGCGCCACCGCCGGTGCTCATGAATGTGACTTGGTCGCCGTAGCCAGCCATCTTGATGGCTTTCACCGAGTCGCCGCCACCGATGATGGAGCATGCGTCGGAATCTGCGATTGTCTTAGCGACTGCGAACGTGCCCTTGTTGCAGGCTTCGATTTCGAAGATACCCATAGGTCCATTCCAGAGAACCGTCTTGGCATTCTTAACTTCAGCATTGAACAGCTCGATACTCTTCGGGCCGATGTCAACGCCTTCCCAGCCGTCTTCGATACTGCCTTCAACCACTTTGCTCTGTGCAAATGTACCTGCGCCGAAATCAAGACCTTTGACGACCATGTTATCCACTGGAAGGAGGAACTTAACGCCCTTCTCTTTAGCTTTCGCGAGTGCTGCTTTCGCAGTTGGAACGAAATCAGGCTCGCAGAGGGAATCCCCGACCGTTTGGCCCATTGCCATTTTAAATGTATAAGCCATGCCACCACCGATGATGATGGTGTCTGCTTTCTCAAGTAGTGCGTCGATCACTTTGATCTTATCGGAAACCTTAGCTCCGCCTAGGATCACTGTCAGTGGACGCTCGGGGCTGCTGGTCTTTTCGCCGAGGTAAGCGAGTTCCTTCTCGATGAGAAGGCCGCAAACGCAAGGTGAAAGGTGCTTCGCAACACCTGCAGTGGAAGCGTGTGCGCGGTGCGCGGTGCCGAATGCATCATTCACGAATGCATCAGCGAGCTTAGCGAGTGATGCGGCAAATTCTGGATCGTTGTCTGTCTCGCCTTGGTAGAAGCGAACGTTCTCAAGTAGTGCGACTTCGCCGTCACCCAGTTTCGCAACTTCGGCTTCAACTTCTGCGCCGATGCAATCTTCAATAAATGTCACAGGCTGGCCGAGTTGAGCAGCGAGTGCTTCAGCAACGGGAGCGAGTGTGTATTTCGCATTCTTCTCGCCCTTGGGGCGACCGAGGTGGCTAGAAAGAATGACCTTCGCGCCTTGAGCGACAAGGTGTTGAATCGTTGGCAGTGCGGCAACGATACGAGAATCGTCGGAAATGACGCCGTCTGTAAGTGGGACATTGAAGTCACAACGAACGAATACGCGTTTACCTGAAAGGTCGACGTCTTTAATGGATTTTGTAGCCATATTAAAAAGTAATAAGTGGTAGTGAAAGTGAGAGTAATGATTGTGCGCGGATAGCGAAACAATGATCCTTTAAACCAGAAAAATAAAAGCCCAGAAATGGGAACCAAAAAAAAGGCCGCCGCTACAGAGTATCCGTTGGATGGGAAACCTGCGCGGCGGCCAGAAATTCAAGATGCGATTAGCAAGTTCTTAGAGGAACTTGGAAACCTTCTGAACGAGCTCAACAACGCGGTTTGAGTAACCCCATTCGTTGTCATACCAAGCAACAAGCTTGAAGAATTTGTCATTAAGACCCATTCCGCTGCCGGCATCAAAGATGGAGCTAAGCTCGTCGTGGATGAAGTCAGAAGAGCAAACTTCGTCTTCAGTGTAACCAAGGATACCCTTGAGGGAACCTTCGGAAGCTTCCTTCATCTTTTCGCAGATTTCTGCGTAAGATGTGCTCTTCTCTGTCTTCACTGTAAGGTCTACAGCAGAAACAGTTGGAGTTGGAACGCGGAAAGCCATACCAGAAAGCTTACCTTGAACTGCAGGAAGCACGAGGCCAACAGCCTTCGCAGCACCTGTAGTCGAAGGGATGATGTTAAGAGCTGCTGTGCGGCCGCCCTTCATGTCCTTAGGAGAAGGACCATCAACTGTCTTCTGAGTCGCTGTGTAGGAGTGAACTGTTGTCATCAGACCTTCGACGATGCCGAAGTTTTCAAGGATGACCTTAGTCATCGGAGCCAAGCAGTTGGTAGTGCATGAGGCATTGGAGATGAGGTCGTGTTCAGCGGTGATCTCGTCGTCATTGACGCCGATTACAACAGTCTTCACGCCGTCACCCTTACCAGGAGCAGAGATGATTACCTTCTTCGCGCCCGCAGTGATGTGGCCTTGTGCCTTTTCGTCTTGAACGAAGAGACCGGTTGATTCGATTACGATATCAACACCAAGCTCTTTCCAAGGAAGCGCTGCAGGACCTTCGCGAACTGCGAGAGTCTTGATTTCGTGGCCGTTGACTACGATGATGTCGTCACCCTTAGTTTCAACTGTGCCTTTAAAACGACCCTGTGTGGTGTCGTATTTAAGTAAGTATGCGAGGTTCTCTGCAGGGACGAGGTCGTTGATTGCGACCACTTCGATCTCGCTGCCAAGAAGGCCCTTCTCGACGAGAGAACGAAATACCAAGCGACCGATGCGGCCGAAGCCATTAATTCCAATTTTTGTAGCCATTTATATATGTATGTTATTTTTCAGTTTGAGATGAGAAATTTAATGAGCAGGCACTAAGTAATGAGGTTCGCAGCATTGGCAAGAATTATCCGCTAGCATTGTGTAATCACGGAATAACCAGTGGACAATCAGTACAGAGATTAAGGATACTGAGCTAATACTGTTTAAGCAGTAAACGAGGTAAAACCGACTTTTTTCGGTAAAACCACTGCACGCGATCTTGATCAGAGTGAAACCGCTTGACAATAAAGCACTAATAGTCGTCCTTCCGGCCCTGATTCGGATGCCTGACACAGATCTAGCTGCAAGATATTGCAACAGATCTTGTTCAAGTAATAGATGCATGCTAGTTTGCTGCTGTACGTCAGATATCCGTATGCTTCATACTTATGAAAATTAAAAATTGGGACATTTTCGTGTTCATCGTCTTTTATCACCTATTACTGGTGGTACTGATTCCAGCTGCGATCGCAGCGGTAAGTTGGCCCGCTATTATATTATTTTTGATCACTTACATAATTGGCGGTATGTCGATCACTGTCGGTTACCACCGTCTCTACGCGCACAAGGCCTATACCGCCAATGCCTTTTTCGAATGGTGCGTCTTACTGGGCTCAGCGCTTTCCCTGGAAATGTCCGCGCTCAAGTGGTCACACGATCACCGGATTCACCACAACCATGTCGATACGGACAAAGACCCCTACTCGATCAATAAAGGGTTTTGGTATGCGCACGTGCTCTGGTTGTTCGACTACCAGCGCAATTACGACGCGACTCTAGTCCCAGACTTACTGAAGAACCCGCGCGTCGTCGCGCAAGATCGCTACTATGGGTTGTTTGTCGCGATAGTGAATCTTGCTGTGTTTGGTATTGGCTGTCTTTTAGTTGGGCCACTCGCTGCCTTTTACTTTGGTGTGCTTCTGCGTATCGCGATGATCCATCACAGCACCTGGTTTATCAACTCATTGTGCCACACGATTGGCTCGAAGACATATGCTCGCGAATTGAGCGCAGTGGATAACGCCCTACTCGCATTACTTACATTTGGTGAAGGTTACCACAACTATCACCACGCCTTTGCCGCTGATTATCGCAACGGCATCCGCTGGTATCACTTCGACCCTTCTAAATGGACGATCTGGCTCGCCTCCAAACTCGGCATGGCTGGCAAGCTGCGCGTTATTAATGACATCGCTTTGCAAAAGGCGCTGGTACTGAAGGATAAGCAACTGATCCTCGGACACTTGGAAGCAGAAGTAGATGCCGTCGCTGCTGATCTCAAAGCAAAGCTCGAAGACGTCTCTAGTGTATTCGAAGCCAAAGCCGCAGAGATCATGCTCAAAGCGCGCGAACTCAAACAAGCGAGTGACGACCAAAGCAAAGCCCTTCAAAAAGAAATGAAGGCGCTGCGCGCCTCCCTCAAGATCACATGGAACGAATGGATCGCGCTAACCAAACAAGCGACCAAGCAATACGACTTGGCACACTAGGCGGACGAAACACGCTCGATCATTATCAACCAAGCCCTCACGCGTACTGCGCGCCAAGTCTTCCTAGTGTTTCATCGTCGATTACTCGGACCGGCGTTGATGTGCCACATAGGTTGATTGCACCGCACAAGTGACCAAGAGATAATGAGTGAGGGGCGGCACGGCCTCATGGTAGCAGATGCATATACCGTGAATGGAGCGCCCACGCTACTAACCCACCAAACGACGGAGGCCCTTTGTTGTTGATTGAGAAATCGACTACTGCACCAACCAAAGGCCGCAACCGAGTGGCGGGATGTGGACAGTTTTGTTTCCGAGTGGGATGCGTGCTGAGACTAAGCCAGTCACTTTGAAGCGTTCATGGTCTGCGATTTGAAGCGCACTCTCAAGACAATCCACATCACATATAATATTGGCATATTCCAAATGTGGGTTCACTGCGAAAATCAACATCGGCGCATCGATACTGCGATCCGCATTATAGATTGCGACGGTCGCACTCGAGCCCTCGGCAACGAAGAACTTGAGATAACCGTCCTGCACTGCGCCATCATGGCGGAAAGCCTTCCCCAGTGCCGACAGGCGAAATGCGATCCAATTACGGAAATAGGCATGTGTGCCTGAGTAAACCAAACGACGATTGTAATCGAGCGCGTTAACGTCGCCGCGCTGATAGGTGTTTGAGATGCCGAGCTTCGAACGCATGAAGTCCTGGCCCTGCGCTAGCATTGGCACACCGAGGGAAGCAAATAACACTGCTGCCATCAAATGCGTGCGACGGCGGTCCAGTAATGTCGGATCGGTGCCATCTTGATTAGCGCGCTCGGTGATACGATCCGTCCAGCATTGGTCGTCATGCGACTCAGTGTAATTGATCGTCTGCGCCGCAAAACGACTACTCGATGGAGAACCCGCCAAGAAATACTGGATCGAATCTTGATTCCCTCCACCGCAGACGTAGTCCGCAATTGATTCACGAAAACCGTCGTTCCACGAAGCAAAACCAGTTTCTTTCAATTCATCTTGAATGTGGCCACGAAAGCTCCATGGCTCGGCTATTAAAATAATTGAAGGCTTCACCTTCTTTAACTCGACCTCGATCTCTCGCAACACCTCGATCCCAATCAGTTCAGCCAAATCAAAACGGAAACCGTCGACATCATAGGTCTCAATCAAATGTATCAAACTCTCGATAATAAGTCGGCGAGCCATTGGAGTATCGCAGCGTAAATCGTTGCCGCAGCCGCTCCAATTCATCAAGTCATTCGCCTCATCCATGTGAAAGTAGTAGCATTTATCGACAAACAGTAGATGGTTTGGCTCACCGACGTGATTATACACCACATCAATAATTACTGAGATGTCCTTGTCATGAAAGTCCTGTACTAAGCCGCGAAACTCTTCGATTTGTGAAGCCTTTTCAGGCTCTAGCGCATAGCTACTCTCTGGGGAAAAGTAGTTCACCGTCATATAGCCCCAGTGATAGTCTTCCGTCCTGAGGTTATCAAACTCTTGAATCGGCTGCAGCTCAATCGCGTTGACACCGATCTCCTGTAGATAAGAGCCCTCGGCTTTCAGCCATTTACGCAGACCGGCATAGCCTCGACGCTCTTCTGTAGTTAGTTTAATCGGCGCATGGGCTGCCAAATCGCGAACGTGTCCTTCGAGGATCACCAAATCATGCCAGCTCGGCGGTGTGTAGGGCGTTGCGACCTTCTGCATCCGCGCAGGATCGACCACGATCGCAGGGCCGCGATGCCCGAGGCATGCCTTGGCGTAGGGGTCCAGTACTGCAAAATGTTGGTCAAAGTGGGAGGTGCCATCATGACTCTCGCCGAGCACACGAAAGGAATAATAACTACCAATTAAGCTCTCATCGAAACTGATCTCCCAAGTGACGCCATCGACGCAGTGCATCTGAACTAGTGCCACATCGGACTCGTCTGCCTTTTGTCCATATGCTAATTTGACTCCACTGGCGCGTGGTGCAAATAGGCGAAAAGTGGTACGACCTTCCTCGACAATTGCCCCCAAAGGCAGATCGGTCGACGACGCGACTAAAAACTGTGTGTGCGGCAGCTCATGTGCTTCCACATGCGTGGCATCTCGCCAAAGGATTTTCTCATTGCCTTTCGGTATATATTCATCGGGCGTGCGAAAGCGGAAAATATGCTTACCGGTTTGCTTGGGATGGAACTCAAAGTTAGTCGCCCCGTCGGCACAGAACACGAAATTAGGCGCACTATCGGGCACATCTAACCAGTCACCGTTTTCCGTGACGAATTTAAATTTAAAGGACTTCCCCTTCGGGATGTGCTTAAGTGGCACGTTCACCTCATAGGTCGCACCAGCCTCATCACTCAACGGCGTCAGTTCCCACTCAGGCTTGCCGATTGCTTCGCTCCATTCATTGAACTCACCGGCGAGATAGACACGAACCGTGCGATCTAACAACTGCGGGTAGCGTTTCGACTGCATTGCAAACACCCAGCTCTGCTTCTTGCGGTAGTAGCGATAATAGCGGCCAGTTTCTTCAGCGCTCAAGCGCTCTAATGCACCGACGTTGATATCCGACGGTCCCAGAGAAAGTGGAGGCAATGTAGTTGTGCCTAACCAGTCTGAAGATAGAATCACCAATCCGCAATTATCTGAGATCCAGAAAGCATGTGAGATGTTTTTGACTGTATTTGCCATAAGAATGAACTCAAAATTCAATAATATATCATTAGAGGGCAATACCCTTTCTATATTCTATGCGCTTTCGTGCTGCGATTCCCGTACTTAGAGCTCATTTTATCATTCAGAGCCAGGCAAAGTGTGAATTTCTCCTCATAAGTGCTTTGACTCGTATTGACGATACGCGCAGAGGACGTTTTGTTCAGACGATGAAAAAAATCCTGGTAGCCTTATCTGGTGGTGTTGATAGCGCCGTCGCGGCCCTTTTACTTAAACAGCAAGGCTATGAGGTGTCCGGTGCCTACATTCGCACATGGATGAATGAGGAAATGCCGTTGGCCGACTGTCCCGCACAGCAAGACATCGAAGATGCGCGCGCCGTCGCCGAGCATCTCGGCATCGATTTTGAGATCGTCAACCTCGTCAATGAATATCGCGAGCACGTCGTCCATTACCTCGTCGAAGGCTATCAGAAAGGGATCACGCCAAATCCAGACATCATGTGCAACCGTGAGATGAAGTTTGGCATTTTTCAGGACTACGCGCTCAACCACGGATTCGATACACTGGCAACTGGGCATTACGTGCGCAAACGGCAAAACGCCGACAGTCGTTTCGATCTAGTTCAAGGCATAGATGGTAATAAGGACCAGACTTACTTCCTCGCCATGCTGCAACAGAAGCAGATCGAGCACGCGATTTTCCCCGTGGGCGAACTCAATAAGCCGGCCGTGCGGGCGCTGGCTAAGCAACATCAACTCCCCAATGCGGAGAAGAAAGACAGCCAGGGCATCTGTTTCCTCGGCGATATGAATATCAACCGCTTCCTTGAATACTACATTGACGATAAGCCCGGCGACATCGTCAACGCAGATGGCAATGTGCTCGGCCAGCATCAGGGACTGCATCGTTATACTTTAGGTCAGCGACGCTGGATCGGAGTGCCATCCAACACCGACAACGAGTTCTACGTGGTGATCGGTTTCAATATGGAACGCAACGAGCTGATTATCGGCTTCGACAAACCTGAGTCCCCTGGCCTCTTCGGCCAAGAATTCGAGGTCTATGGCCTCAGCTTTGTGAATCACCCCATCACTGAGCCATGCAAATTACTAGCGAAACCGCGCTACCGAGATGCTTCACAGCAGATCACTTACACGCCGACGGGGGCCGACACCGCAACAGTCGTGTTTGATGAACCGCAGCGCGCACTCGCAGCCGGCCAAATCATCGCATTTTACGATAGCGAAACACTCTTAGGCGGTGGATTCTATCGATAAGCGATGAATCACGGCCGTTTAAATGCAACTACCCAACGCCATTGCAGTGGTCGCATCGCTCGTATTGGTCATTTCTAACTATTAAAACAGGAACTGGCATTGTTGCCATCGACTCAGCTGCGCAAACCACCCGTCACACTGCGTATTCACCGCTTGAGCGCACCTAGTGTCACCAGATGGCTGGCAGTCACAGTATAAACTGCGTGAAATTGACACAAATATGAGTCGGGTTCTGCAAGGTTTGTATACTTCCGTGTAGTATGTTGTGGTTATAAATCATGCACTTCCAGAGGGTGCTTTTATGGCAGGTGATATTGTCCCTAATTCACTGTAGTTGAACGACTTTAAATCATCATCGAGGGGTTCGTCAGACCAAATCGAATTAACTCTTCACAGCGCGCATACTTACATTTACTTATGAGTCATACTTCTTATTAAAACTATATATATGTCTCCGCAAAAACTCATTTCATGGAACGTCAACGGTCTTCGCGCAGCGATCAAGAAAGGCTTCGAGTCCTTTCTCGACAGCGAACAGCCGGATGTCATCTGCTTACAAGAAACCAAGATCTCTCAAGATCTAGTCGATGGCTTCGCATTTGTGGGGTATCCACATGCCTATTGGAATTGCGCCGATAAAAAGGGCTATTCTGGCACTGCGATTATTAGTAAGACCGCCCCACTTTCAGTTCAGATGGGGCTAGGAATTGATAAGCATGATCACGAAGGCCGCGTCATTACTGCCGAATTTGAAGACTATTTTCTCGTCACCGTCTATACGCCGAACGCGCAGAATCACGACGAGAACAAGCGCCCCAAGCGGCTCGACTACCGCACTAAAGAATGGGACGTCGATTTCCTCGCCCACTGCCAAGCACTCGAATTGCAGAAGCCAGTCATCTTTTGCGGTGATCTCAATGTGGCACATGCGGAAATCGACCTGACCAATCCGAAGCCGAATAAGAAGAACGCTGGTTTCACAGTCGAAGAGCGTGCGCGCTTCGATGCGATCCTAGAGGCAGGCTTCGTTGATAGCTTCCGACAGCTTTACCCTGATGCCACCGAACGTTACAGTTGGTGGTCTTATCGCGCAGCCGCCCGCTCGCGAAATATCGGCTGGCGACTGGACTACTTTTGCGTCTCTACAACCCTGAGTTCGCAGATTGAAGATGCCCAAATATTGGATCAAATCGAAGGCTCCGACCACTGCCCAGTTGCGTTGATTTTACAATAGGTCGCAAGATGGTACCCTTTACGAATAATGTCGCCGACAGTGTTTCGCAGCTTGGCGAAGTCGCATTGATTCAACAGATCAGTCGATGGTTGGGGCCTGTCAGCCCAGCTTCGCCGCACGGTATTGGTGACGACTGCGCGGTGCTGGAGCCGGTCAACAGCGGACAACAGATATTGACCGTCGACAGCGTCAGTTATGGGCAACACTTTGATGCCAACGTTTCTCCCGAGGATGCGGGTGCCAAGTTGGTAAAACGTAACGTTAGCGACATTGCTGCGATGGGAGGCAGCCCTGGTCCGGCGGTGCTCGCCCTACTCTGTGGCCCAGACGTATGCACTCAATGGTTAGAGCGATTTTTCTTTGGAATTCGTCAGTGCTGTGAGCACTACAAAATCAGTCTCGTGGGCGGCGATGTTAGCAGCCTCGCGCGAGGTAATTTCTCCGCGGTATTGACCTTAACAGGTCAAGCGTTGAGCCCGAAGCTGCGTAGCACTGCGAAGTGTGGAGACTACATCTATGTAACTGGCACCCTTGGCGGCAGCATCTTAGGTAAGCATTATCAATTTCAACCGCGCTTAGCCGAAGGCCAATGGCTCGCACAGAATCCGCACTGTAGTGCACAAATGGATTTAACTGACGGCTTGGTGAAAGACCTGAAGTCTTTGTTGCCAACCGCTACGCATGCAGCACTCGACCTAGGCACACTACCCATTGCTCCAGCCGCTTACACGTTGGCCAAAACCTCGGGGCACAGCGCATTACAACATGCCTGCTGCGACGGCGAAGACTACGAATTGGTCGTCACATTAGACATGCAAGTAAATTGCCAGGCATTCGAAGCGCAATGGTCAGCGCAGTTCCCCGACACCGAGTTGCGGCAAATTGGCCGCATTCGCCGATCCTCTAGCGGTGGACAATTAATCGACTCAGCAACCAACACAGCCTTACCATGGTCGCATGGTTTTGAGCATTTGAGAGTTCCATGAGCAAAGCTGATTCAGATCTGCTAAAACAACTCCGACAGGGTATCGTCACGACCTGCGCCGCGGAGACCGAACGAATTGCTGGTGCGTTCGCAGTGTTGGTGCCCGAAAACCATGTACTCGCCTTTCATGGCGACCTCGGCGCGGGCAAGACCACCTTCATCCGTGGCTTAGCCCGCGCATGGAATATCATCGAGCCTGTGACGAGTCCGACTTTCAATTTATATACGCTTTACCAAGGTAGCCGCCAGCTTATGCATCTTGATGCGTATCGTTTAGCCTCTGGCGCTGATCTGGACGCACTGATGATCCACGATTTTCTCGCCCCACCATGGTGCCTGGCGGTCGAATGGCCCGAACGTATCGCCGATTGCTTACCCGACGATGCGTGGCATCTGTATCTCGATATCGATGCCGACACTGCGCACCGGATTCGTCTCGGCGTTTAAATCCTAGAGCGATTGCGTCAGATCCGCTTAACCATGGCGAAGACTTGTTTTACGACGTCCAAGGTAACAAGCTGGCCCGAAGCTCCGTGCTGCCAATTCTCTAAGGGCATCTTGTATCGTGTCCATGAGTGAATCATCCAGACCTAACTCAGCCATGTGTACCTGCACGGAATTCAACTAACATGCAGCTATTTTACGAATCGGGTTGAGTCCCTATGGCCGCCTCAACAGACGCAATCAGATAAGCCCAGCAGAGTAATCGCGGTTCTTAGAAGAAATCGTAGCGTCTTTGCAATCGTACTAAGTTGCGACTTGTTTTAAGCTACACATGCTACAACATTATCTTACCTTCATCGAATCTATCTTTATGAAATCAACATCCTCGACTACCTCACATCCAAAGCTCCACCGCCAAAGTGGTTTTAGCTTAATTGAAATCCTCATCGTGATCGCGCTGATTGCCGTGCTTGCGACGGTCGCTATCGGCAATCTCGGTGGCATTTTCAGCGGGCAACAGGATAAAGTTGCTGGTATCTTTGTAAAGCAGACACTCGACACTGCACTGGTGCCCTACCGACTTGATGTGGGCAATTATCCGACGACCGAAGAGGGCCTCGCGGCACTTATAAAGGCTCCTGCGGCTAAGGCTTCGAAATGGAGGGGCGCCTACTTGAAGGAGCTCCCGCTTGATCCTTGGGACAATCCTTATCAATACCGATACCCTGGCTCGAAGAACATCAACGCTGCCCGTGGCTATGATGCGTGGTCGTGGGGCCCGGATGGTACAGAAAGCGCGGATGATATTGGCAACTGGTAAGCAGGCAGATAAGGCATTTGGCATCAAGGGCTTCACACTGATTGAGATCGTGTTAGTCCTCGGGCTAATGGCGTTTGCCGCTGCAGTCGTGATCACCAACTTTGCCTCACTGGCCGATCGGGGCGACTCCCAAAGCAGCGAAGAAATTCTTCTAGCCGCGGTGCGCGAGGCTCGATTTACAGCTGCCAGCGAACGAATTATTAGCGAACTTCGATTTGATAAGGAAAGCGGCAGCTTTGTTATTTCCAGCGATGCGAGCAGTAGCAAAATCTTCGCGCTGGATGAAAGCTTCAAGCAAGGCGGGCCCGCCGAAATACAATTCTACTTGGTGCCCCCCTCCGAGGGTCTGGCACCGCCAGCCGATGCCAGTCGCACTCGCCTCGAAACCAATGTGGTCAAATTCGCGCCAGATCGGAGCTCCAATCCATTCGTGGTTGATATCGACACGGGTAGCGGTACGCCAACGCGACTGATATTTGACCCCTTCTCCAGTTTGTTAATCACTACAAAATGAGTCTACCTCGCACTGAACCTGGTTTCTCGCTGATCGAAGTGGTGGTTGCACTCGCACTGTTTGCGATGGCCTCTGTAGTTTTGACCTCGTCATTCGTCAACGCCCTGCTCGCTCGAGAACACGGACAAAGCAACGATCTACGCCACGCTGACATTCGTGCCGTGCGCATGCAACTACTACTGGAGCCGAATATTGACGATGCTGAAGACGGCGACCGCTACGATACACTCAACAATGGCACTGCGAATTGGGAAGCCTCGATTGAGCCGACCAACGTGATTGATTTATTCGAAGTGCAGCTAAGCATCGAGTTTAGTGAACCACAAGAGGAACAAGCAGCGACTCATACTGAATCGCTCTATCTGCTACGCCCGACTTGGTCCGAATCCGACGAACGCTCCGACTTGTTGCAGGATAAAAAAGACGAACTACAAAACTCTCGCGACTTCGACCGATTTTAATGCGCCGCCAATCCACAGTCATTAGGCATCAGCCATCAACGATCAGCCATCAGTCATCCCAGTCTGGCATGAGCCTACTCGAAGTGATTCTCGCAATTGCGGTGGCGGGCTTCGTGCTCGCAGCTGCCGTCTCAATGCTGGTCTCGATTAGCAGTATCTGGTCTGAACGATCTGAGCGATATTTCTTTGTTGATCACGTCGATGGAGTCACTGAATTCCTGAATGCCACATTGAGTAGTGCAGGTGTCGAAATCGCATTAAACGACAACAGCAATACCAGCACAAATAGCGACGCAAAAGGTGATGGCGCGGGCGTTCCACAACCAAGAATTTCGATCTCGACGGCAGGCACGGCAGGGACCAACAGCGACGCCAGCGGCGGACTGATCCGTGCGGCAGACGAACCAGTGGGATGGGCGCGGCCACCTGGATTTTCAGACAACAAAGAGCCCCTACTGAATTTTAAACTCACCACAGCACCGCCGCTGATGGTTGGCCTCGATAATGCACCGCTTCTAGGCCTCGATGCCTTTCTTTATTTTGACGATTCGGAAGGCCTCAGTCTGCTTTGGTATTCCACTTTGCAAGAGGACACTGAGGACATCAACGATCTGCGCCGCACGGTCATCAGTCCAATGGTGACTAAGATTCAGTATATTTACTGGGACGAACGATTTGAGACGTGGGAGGAAGAAGATGAACCGATGGAAGCAGACGGTAATGATCAATACTTGCTGCCCCGCTTCTTGAAACTCACTTTTGAATATAAGGATGAAACACAAGAGCGCACATTGACGATCCCAGTGCCATCTAAGAGCGCGTTAATATACTAAATGGGAAACATGACACCAGAGTCACATTTAAACGAGAAGGACGACCTCCGAATCGTCCACCGTCGAAGCGGACGATGTGCCAGCATGCCCCACTCCACTCCTAGCTCTCCAAGGGCGTCACTCGCCGGAGGCGCACTTTCACTTTCACTAGCCGGAGGCGCACTTTCACTAGCCGGAGGCGCACTCTCACTTTCACTCGCCGAAGGCGTCACTCGACCGCAAGGTCGTCACTCTTGCGCGCAGCGCAAGCAGCGTGGCAGTGTACTGGTGGCGGTGCTTGCAATTATATTAGTGATTACATTTATGGTCACACGCTTTATGAGCGAAGCGGTCGAAGACCTCGAATACCGCGCCATCTTTAACGAACCTTCGGATGTGCGCGCATTTGCCTACGGTATGCTCGAAGTTGCGCTAGCGACGGTACAAGAGGTCGCCTTGATCGACGACGGCAAACTCTACGCCGGCGAACAAGGTTGGAGCGATCCGATTAACTACGCTGGCATCATCATCCCTAATGGTTGGTCGGTAAGTATTAGCATCCGCGACGAAGGCGGGAAACTGCCGCTCAATACAATGTCCGAAGAATTACTTAACAAGCTCCTCGAACAACAATTGGACTTAGATTTCGGCACGACTCGCGAGCTTAGTAGCACTTTGAGCGATTGGATCGACGAGGACGACAAGCGACGCCTCAATGGTGCTGAATCGGATGAGTATTTGCGCAATAATCCACCGTATCGAGCCGCCAATGCACCATTACAATCTCTCGAAGAACTCCGGTTGCTCAAGGTCTGGGAGGACGAATTCTTCGACGAAGCTGGCATCCCGAATGAACTGTTCATGCAGCTCTCTGGCCTGGTTTCAGTAATGAACACCGGCTCGGTCAACCTGAATTCCGCACCTGCAGAGTTGCTCGAGCTGCTGGCCCGACAGGACGGCTGGCAAGATGACTACCTCTTTGACGGCCTTGAAGAGCCATATTTGAAAAAGCCGCCGGAGTCCGCAGGCCAAATCAGTGGCGTTGAGATCAGCTTGCTTCGCATCACCATTAACCTCAAGCGCGGTGATGTGCCCTTTACCATCAGCGCACTGGTTGAACCGAACTTCAGTGCGCAATCAGGCTCTGGCTCAACTGCATCAGGCTCAGTCCCCGGTGGGGGCTCCGAGAGCAAACCCAAGACAGGATCGGCCGAGGAGCAGGACGCCATGCAGTTACCCTTTAAAATCCTACAATTGAGCGAATACACTCAAGGCGGCCCAAAAACCCCATCTGCCCGTTATTCAGCTATGGACATTGGCGAATAAAGCGCTTCCATCTAAGTATCATTGAAAATCAGCACCCGTGAAAGACGCCGCCCCAACATTGACCCCGACTGAACCTGCCCCGGCAGAGCAAGTGCTGGTCTTACCCGGATACCTGTTTTTCATCGAAACCATCCTGGTGCCCGTCGACTTGGAGCCTGCTGAAATCCCAGATTTTATTGAGCTGAGCCTTGAATCCATTGCGCCATTTCCTATAGAGCAACTGAATTGGGGATTCCTTTATAATGAAGACGCTCCCACGATTCTCGTCTATGCGACTCACCGGGATCGTCTCAAAAATGCCGGCTACAACGATTTGCAGGCCTACGCATGGGTGTTGCCAGACTTCGCGACATTGACTGGCGCATGCTTTCCAGACCAAACGTTAGTTACACTGGAATCTGCCAACAATCTCAGTCTACTGTTATTTGATAAGGGCGTGAGCATTCCGCATATTGCGCTAGTTGCCTCACTGGCGAACGGCGACGTTGATCAGGCACTAAAAGAGCTCATGGCCAGTGCACCCGACTTACCCAAGGCTGCTGCCACGCTAAGAGTACGCACTGGCGCTATCGGACTGAGCGAGCAAGGACTAGCTAGTTTTAATCAGGAATCAGCCGACGATTCAAGTAGCGCCCTTGAATATGGTGCATGGACGACATTGGCACCCACTGAGGCACAACTCTGGCAATCGGATGTGCGCAGCGCGGATTTCAAGCTGACCGAGCGCAGCACCCGACGCCTTGGCACCCTACTGATGCGAATCACTGCTTGGGCTGCGATCTTCGCGCTGGTACTGGTCGGCATCGAGATTCTGCTACTCGCTAGCCAAGCTTGGCTCAGCACAGTTGATAAACAGATCGAAAGCCAGCGCACCGCCGTTCTTATGATCGAAGACAAACAGGCGCTAATGGTCAAATTGGAGCAAGTCGCCAAAAATGAGCTGCGCCCCATCGCCATCCTTGATGCCGCCAACAACATTCGTCTCAAACTGAAGCTCGGCATCGAATATGACAATGTCATTGTAGAAGGTGAAAACCACATCACCATTGAAGGTAAGGCGACCAGTATCAACGCGCTCAACAGCTACACCGATAGTTTGAAACAGTCCGATCAATTCACGCTCATCGCTGGCCCTGAATTATTTACCCGAGCAGGAGAGACCACCTTCAAAGTGACTCTAGCTTACACGCACATACAAGTCGTTGCTCCTGTGGAAGCAAAAGAAACTCAAGTAGCTCCCGAGAATACAACATCCACCGAGGAGGCCAAAATCTGATGCACCACAGCCTCAAACAAGCGAAGCGGCTGTTGCTGCGTATGACGGTGCGTGAGAAAACCCTGACACTCTCTTTCATTCTCGTCATACTATTCATTTGGACGGGGAATCTATTGAATCGCAGTTCAGCGTGGAACGACAACCGTAAGCAAGCTCAGGCGGATCTACAGAACCAGCAACAATGGCTCGACCGTAGCGAGCAATTCACCGTCGGTCTTGCCAATGCGCTTGAGCGAGTGGACCCCAAGAAGACCTATGCTGGATCGCAGCTCTCGGGGCGTATTGACAGTATTTTGCGCCAAGTCGCACTGTCTGGCTCGGCAGATATAGACTCCGTGCAAACCCGCGAAAGCGAGATTTTCAATGATCATGACATGCGCATGCGACTGAGCCGAATATCTATTGCGCAATTGATTCTATTCAACAATCTACTCAGTCAAGAAACTCCTTATATTAACCTCCAGAGCGTCCGCGTAACTAAGAACCGACGTAATCCCGAAGAACTGGATGTCCGCTTTAAAATAAACTCTTTCGATCTGAATGAGGCCGTGAACCAATAAGACGAATCCGCCCAGCGCTCTTTCGATCATGAATTCCATCTTTCGCACATTTCCGCTCTTTATTAGCCTGCTCCTCGCATGCGTCGCGACCAGTCACGCACAGGAAGCGTCTACGCTGACGACAGATCCGGTCGATTCGATCATTCCACTTGAGCCACAAGTTGAGAATCCGGATGAAATAATAGGCCTGATCGTGCTCAGCGATGAGACCGCGCTACAAGTGCTCGATATGCTGGAGAAGATGACTGGCAAGATCATCCTGCGCCGCCAAGATATTGCCGCGGTAAAAATCAATTTTAATTCCCGTGGCGAACTCACCAAAGGTGAAGCCGTGCTGGCCCTTGAAAGTTTGCTCAGCCTCAATTCAATCATGCTCACCGATATGGGCGGCCGCTTCATGAAGGCCGTGCCCGCCACCAGCGTGAACAGCCATGTGCCCGAAATGATTGTCGGCAGCACGCTGGGCTTGCCCGCGAGTCAACAAATCTACGCTAAACTGTTTAAGTTCGATTACTTACAGGCCGAAGTTACTAGTGGCACCGTCGTCACTCCGCTCCTGTCGCAAAACTCCAGCGTCATTGTCTTCCCCAAGTCCAACGCAATGCTGATCACCGATGCACTGATCAACTTGCAACGCATCGAGCGTATTATCGGCGAAATGGATAAGCCGCAGGAAATTCGCGAAGAGATCCAGTTCATCAAGCTGGATTACATCCAAGCCGCAGAGATGCAGCAACGCATCGAAAACTTAATTTCAGGCCCACTAAAAAATTACTTGGAAGGCACTACCAGTGTGACCGCCGACGAGCGCACCAACCAACTGATTCTGATCACCCACCCCGGTAATCTCGAAGTGATCATGAACGTCATCGAAAACGTCGATGTCGATGCCGCACCGCTCACTAGCAGCGAGGTGTTCCCGCTGCGTCAGGCCAAGGCCGAAGAAGTGGTGCCCATCATCGAAGAAATCATTTCCGGCCAAAAAGAAGGCCGCGAAGAGGATGCCAAGACGGAGATCAAAGAGAACAACAACTCCAATAAGAGTAACCAGCAGCCGATTCCTCAGCCTGCAGCCCAAGTCGCCACCCAAACGACAACGACTAGCAGCTCCAGCAATAGTTCACTGCAATTTTCAAACTTTGTCGGACTCTCTGCGGATGAGCGCACCAATTCGATCGTCGCTTACGGTACACATAGTGATCTCAAGACACTGAAAGACTTAATCGACAAAATCGACATTCCGCTCCCTCAAGTGCTGATCGAAGCCGTCATCACTCAGGTGACCATGGACGAATCACAAACCAGCGGACTGGATGCGCTGAGTTTCTTATATAATGGTGCAACCAGAGCATTTTCTGATATAGCCATTGGCACTGCCGGAGGCATCTCCATCTCTGACGGAATTATTAGCTTGGATGATTCAAGTAATTTCCAGCTTAGGACAGCGATTGTCCCGACTAACTCTGATGGTGACACAACTGTGCTCTCCGCGCCACGCATAATCGTCAGCCATAATGAGGAGGGCCTCATTAATGTTAGTGAATCGCGACCAATCGTCACCTCCTCTACTTCTTTTAGTAATAGCGACAACAACACGCGTAGCAATGTAGAGTATCGCGACATTGGTATTCAGCTAAAGGTCACTCCACTGATCGGAGCCGACGGCACGGTGCAAATGGTCATCGAGCAAACGATCGAAGATGTCATACGAGATGTGCAAATTGATGGTAACCCACAACCCGTAATCGGCAAGCGAGAGGCGACATCCACGATTAGTGTTAAAGACGGACAAATCGTCATCCTTGGTGGACTCCAAGAGAATTCACGTTCAGGCAGTGACAGCTATTTCCCGATCATTGGCAAAATCCCACTGATTCGTAATATTTTTGGGGTCGCATCCAATGACTACAGAAAGACTGAAATTATCATCTTCATCCGTCCTAAAGTCCTAGCAAATCCGGCCGAGGCAGATGCGCTTGCTCAGGCTTACGTTGAAGGCGCCCTCGAAACGAATGCACTCACACATTACATCGAATCAGGATCGGCGGGTAACATCTATTTGGAAGATAGCGTCCTTGATGACAAAATTAAATCCCGTGAGGAAGAAATAACCTCTGATGAGCCCACAAAATCGAAGAAGCGCTCCACTAGCCGAGTAGGCTCGACTAGTCACTAAGCGCCACGCAGTATTTTATGACAATGAACACCCCCGCCATGTATAAACATAGCTTACTGATCGTTGGAAT
>TARA_B110000093_G_scaffold103347_1_pt1 | contig 23551 bp, 21 predicted proteins | sample TARA_B110000093 | Tara Oceans TARA_B110000093 (sample SAMEA4397390) | marine metagenome | biome: Polar Biome; feature: [MIX] marine epipelagic wind mixed layer (ENVO:01000061); material: water (ENVO:00002006), including particulate matter (ENVO:01000060) such as... | depth 10-100 m | reverse complement strand
GGGGCTTTTGTTTATGTGTTAAACATTGATTTTAAGTTCCTTCTTTGCTGCGGTTTGGGGATTCGTTTGTTCGTCGCAGGAAAATAAATAAAATGACTTTAAATAAAGTTTTAAGATTCAATCGTATTATTTTATAATTATTCTCTTTGGTTATTTGTTGTTAATCCCTACGAAAGTTAGTTTAGAATATCGATTTGAACAACAAACTTGTTCAGATCGTATAAGTTTTAATGTTTCTAGAAATATTGAAAATGCATTGTTTGAAATTTACGACCTTACAAGGAAAGAAGTTGTTTTAAAAGAATGGAGTTTTGGTAACCATTTCAAACAGTTTAAATTCTGGATATTATTTCATTAGAACAGCGTATGAAGTAGTTAATTATTCAGATGTTGTTTCAGTTCTAAAATAATACAAGATGAAAAAACCACTATTTGCTATAATATCAGTTTTTGTTTTGTTAGTAGCTTGTAAAAAGCAAGAAGGTTGTACCTATACAACTGCAACAAATTATGATTCTTTGGCAGAGTATGATGATGGAAGTTGTGTCTTTGTAATTGATGATAGCTGCTCATACAGTACAGCTTACATAGAAGGTACTGCTGTAAGTTCTTTTACCGCACCTGATAATAGCGTAATTACGGAAAGCGGAGTTCATCAAATTGTGATTCCTAATGTTGAAGGTTGTGATTCAATTATTACAATTGATTTAACCATAACTCCGCCCGCGGCAATTGGCGATTTTCGTAACGGAGGAATAGTGTTCTGGCTCGACGGAAACGATGGTGGACTTTTATGCGCAATAGAAGATCAAAGCAGTGGTATTAAATGGTTCAATGGTTCTCAAAAATGGACAGGAGCAGGAGGGTCTGCAATAGGTAAAGGTGAAAAAAACACAGATGAAATTATAAAAGACCTTGGTGATATTGAAACAGATTATGCTGCAGGATTAGCGAGAGCTTATAATGGTGGAGGATATGCCGACTGGTTTTTGCCATCAAAATCTGAGCTTGCTGAAATGAATAAATATGAAACTTTAATCAATGAAATTTCTGTTGCCAATGGTGGTTCCGCTTTAGTTAATGTTTATTGGAGTAGTACAGAGTATAACACCGATTACAGTTACCAATATGTATTTCCGGCTGATGCTACATCTAATGCATTTCCAAATAATAAGAGTAACTCTTGTGCAGTTAGGGCTGTGAGAGCTTTTTAAATTCTTAGGTTCTTATTCAAATATTGACTTTTAAAAGTTAGATTTTATTGTTTATTATATGAATATTAAAGTTCTTAAAAAGAAACAGCAAGAAAAGTACAGTATAATTATTGCGATTTAACATTTTATTGACTAAGTTTTTTGCTAAAAACAAAAAAGCCCAGCAAAAGCTGGGCTAAATATTGTAATCTAAAAAGATTGTATTTATTAATTTAATCGTTAGTGTGAAGAGCAGTATTTAATTCAATCGTTTTAGGGTTTGGCTTACAAACAATCTTTCCAGATTGAGAATCTTGGATAAACAACAATTTATCCTTTCCGTTTAAATCCATTCCTTTAACAATATTCTCACCTTCAGCAACAACATCATTACTTAAGTTAACAGGCTCGTTAGCTGAATTATAAAGCGCAATTTTACTCCCCGAAGTTATATATACTCCAGCAGCAATCGTACAACCAAATCCTAATGATATTCCTGTTCCAGCGTTAGCACCCAATAAACATTCCTGACCAATTGAAATAACGTTTTTATTACCACCAGAAAGTGTTCCCATGATAGAAGCACCACCACCGATATCCGTATTCTTATCAACAACAACTCCACCTGAAACCCTACCTTCAACCATAGCATTACCTAAAGTCCCAGCATTGAAGTTTACGTAGCCGGCAGGCATTACTGTTGTTCCTTCACCTAAATAAGCACCAAGTCTTACTTGTGATCCTGAAACAACTCTCGTTCCTGTTGGAGCATGATAGTTCACCATGTATGGGAATTTATCAATATGAGTTACTTGTAAAGGTTCCGTGAAAATATATTTTGAAAGTTCTGCAGATAAATCCTCTGGTAAAACCGGCCCTTTATTCGTCCATGCAACATTCGTTAATTTTCCAAATGCTCCGTTTAAGTTTGTGCCATGTGGCTCAACACATCTTTGTGATAAAGCTTGTAATTTGAAATATCCTTCAGTAGCTGATTCAACATCTTGATCTTTATCAAACAAGAAATAAACAACAACCTCAGAGTTATAATAAGAGTGCTTGTTTGAGTAGTTGTCTAAGAAGTTTTTGATTGCAATAATGTTTCCGTGTCCTGAAATATCTCCGTGAAATGCAGAAAACTTATTGAAAGAATCGTTTAATTTTTCAATGTCTAAAACATATTCAGCATTTTCCCCAAACTCAATACCTGCAACATCTGCAAATACTGCTGCTGTTCCGTAGGAAGCTTCCCAATTAATTAATGGGAAGTAAGCATCTAAAGTCTTATCACCTTTACTTCTTTTCACTCCTAAACCAAAAGCTAATGGTTTTTGGTATCCTGGTTTCGCTTCAACCGAAGCAACGTAGCTTTTAAATTCTTCTACAGTATTCATCTTAATATTTATTTGTCAATTGATTTGTAAAATTAAAACATTCAAGGTAAACTACCTTGAAAATTACTTTCTAGATTGCGCTCTATTTCTAAGCCAATCCCCGTAAGTACTTTTCTTATAACCTTCCTCTGTGAAGTAATCCAATACGGGGTTTATTTGAGTTTCTGCAAAATACTGAGGAACGTTCGTTATTAAATTCCCTTGGGAATCTAAAAATGAAAAATTAGGAAAGCTTAATTGGTTTTTGGTAAGGTAAAACGCAAGCTGGTTAATTCCATTTACATTTTTATAAAGAGCCCCTAAATGCTTGTATGATACTGTGTCACTAATGAGGAATTTTACGGGATTAAAATTACTGTTGATTTTCTTAACAGTTGTTGGGCTTATTAGATTGTTTTTATCTATCATATTAGATGCGATACTATTTGGATGAGCAATATGAACGAAAATTTGTTTTTTATTTTTTTTAGATTGCTTAACTGCTTCATCAAAACTTAACCATTTAATATTATCGTTAGATGGCTTAAAGCTAGGGCTGTATACTTTTTTAAATGTCGAAACAAAGTTAGCTACGTCTCTTGTTGTCTTATAAATCCCCTCATTAACAAATGCGAGGTAAGCGTATAGTTCCTCCACTTTTTTAAACCCTTTTAACGGCATATTTGCACTTAAAGAGTCACCAAATAAAAGTATAAAAGTAGGATAGGACATTTGTCCTTGGCATAACTCAATAGCTACATCATGCGTTGTTTTGCGAGCCCTACGCGCAAAACTTTTTAGCTGAGCTTCTTTTTGCTGAAAGGCATTCTTCAACTCCTTGTCTTTTTTAGGGTTTAAAAATGTTTTAAGACCATCCTTAGCTTCTTTGACTTGAATGTTAAAAACAGTTAGTAAACTTTTGATAGAGGCGGTATCTGATTTTTTTATGGTTTTTAAACTCTTTTTAAATCCCTTAAGTTCCTCTTTAGAGAGAATCATTGAGTCTTCACCGCTTACAATAACCTTTTGTTTTTTATGTTTTGTATATATATCCTTTTTTAAAGCTTCAAATTGTTCTTTGTTTTGCGTCGCTTTATTAAGTTTATTGGTTAAGTTAAAAAGTAATTGATTAATCTTTAACGGTCTTATAATAAGTGCAGTTCGAGCTTTCTCAATTGAGTCTTTGTAAGATAATTCAGAGGCAATGACTTCTAACTCCAGTTTTAAACTATCCAATAAAACCTTTACTTTTTCTTGCTGAGTGTTTTTGAAAACGCTCCCTTTAAAAAGAATAGAATCTTTCGTTTCAGCATCTAATTTAACAGCGTAAAAATTTTGATTCAGGTAATTAGCAATCTCTTGATTACTGAACGTAGTTGCATCCATTCTTTTACACCACCCACACCAATCAGTATAAACATCTACAAAAAAAGGTTTGGGTTGGATTTGATATAAAGAGTCTGCTTCTTGTAAAGAAACCCAGTTTATTGGTCCGTTACGTTGAGCGAAAATTCCACTAGAAACAAAAATTAAAAGTAACGTGATTTTTGTGTGTTTAAACATCTAAATAGCATTTGATAGATTACGTAAGTACCAAGATACCCACAAAATAATAAATCATTAGTTTTGTGGTTTACAAAGTAAACAATTTAGCGTCTAAAGATTAGCTTGTTGCAGTTAAGAAAAGTTAAAATATTATCAATTTTATTTATCTTCTCGGCATTTCAAGCTGTTTTAGCTCAAGGTCCTATGGGGAGAGTGAGCGTTGGTTTAACAGGGTCTGCTGAGTTCTTTATTCGTACAATTGTAGATGCAGAACGTTTTAATATCGATTCTACTTTTTTGTTAGGAATAACCGATCAGGAATACGTCGATATTAGAGATAAAATAGACAAACCTTATTTCCCTGGGAAATCCTTCGGGGTTTTACTAGCCTATAAATTAAACACCGTGTTAACGCTTGAATCAGGCTTGAGATATGTGGAGGGAGGTACAAGGTTTGAAATGAGTGAAATCCCCAATTATAATTTGATTACTAATTTCGGGATTCAAAACTTAGGAGATAAAGTTGTCAACAAATCTAGAATAATAGAAGTTCCATTAATAATGCGTCACCGCTTAGGAAGTGCGAATAGAATTGACTTAGGAAAACGAAAAACTGGAAGTTCATTAACCAATATGTATCGTCACTTTTTTCTGAGTTATGGAGTTGGTATTGGTTTTCCCGTTAATGATCGTAATTTTTACAACGGAGTAGAACTTAATAACATTACAGGAAATATGGGGGTTGCAGCTCTTGGTGGAATTGGGTTTCATATGAATACACGATCACCATTCTTTTTTAATATTCGAGCTCATGCTCGAGCAACCTTGTTAAGCTATTACGAATATGCTCCTATTAAATCTTATTATCATTCGGTTGGGGCAGAATTTAAAATAGGATATCGTTTTCCATATTCAATTAAAGAGGAAGACAATGGTAAACCTACCGATTGCGCTTCGTTTAAGGATTCTCCAGATTCAAAAGAAAGACCAAAGTTTATGTTTGGAATGCGATATGGAGCTCAGTTTAATTTTTTAATGGGGGCAAGCGCAAATGATCCGCTAATTGGTTTTCAAGGGGTTTTACCAGCAACCGAGTTTCAATTAGAAACTGCAACGGGAGAAACTCATTCCACGTTAACCCCGCATTTAGGGTTGCATTTCGAATACTTATTTCATGATTATTTTTCATTAGGAGTTAGTCCAGTTTATACCGAAAGAGGGTTTAAGTCAAAACATACTTATTTTTTAAAAGACGGACGTACAATTAAAACTCGTCAAAGAGTTTACATCGGTAATTTTGATGTTCCATTAAAAATAATTTTCTATCCTCAGCCAAAGTATTTCCTTCACACCGGACCAATAATTTCGATAAACATGTCCAATAGGTTATTTGATTATTATCAAGTTTATGACGGATTAGTGAACTTCCCAGAAGAAAATATCAACTATAAGGAAAAAGTTAAAGTAGACGATTATTTTGGGCACTCTCCAGATAGGTTTTCATTAGGTTGGGAAATAGGAGCAGGAGCGCATGTTGATAACGCTTTATCCGTTTTGGCTCAGTTGGGATTTTATGAGTCAATTTTTCAAAAAGGAAATGGACGGCCAGGTTTTTGGAATACCACGATACAATTATCCATGTATTATTACTTTTTAAGAAAATAATTTTTGAATAAGCAGATTACTATATTAATCGTTTTTGTAAGCTCTGTATTGAATTTATGGGGGCAAGATGCGCCAGCAGTAGAGGCGGAAAGAAGGCACAAAGCACAGTCCTATTTTGGTGCGCACATAGATTACGTTTACACACAGCTAAATGGAATTGGAGGAAATGAAAGGGCTGAATATTTAAGCGATTATGTTGAAGATTTAAACAATAATGGAATTGCTGCTGATGGAGGGCTTTTTGGACGAAACGCTCTGTCTTTGGGTGTTTTTTATGATATGTACCTTTCAAAACGATTCGCATTACAATTCCAAACAAGCTACTGGCAAACTGGTTATAAGGAAACTTTAAACGCAGTAGGGGAAACAGAATCATATAGTTTGAAGCACAGCTATAAATTAAACGCAAATCTTGATTATTTTCATTTTGCTCCAGGGGTAAAATATTACAATGACTTTGGAATTACTTTAACGCTAGGAGCTTTTGTTAATTACAATGTTGGTGATCGAGTTAAAATAAAGGAATCAAAAGTGTTTTCTGGTAGATTTGGAAGCGACGTAACCGAGCGAGATGAGGAGTTGTATTTTCACGAACATTTTAACGATAACCGTTCCATTTTTTTGTCTGGAGGTTTATTTGCTATAGGTTATAAGTGGGAACAGTTTGAATTCGATTTTTCGGCGAAAATAACAGGCCCAATCTTAAGCGAAATTGAAGATAAATATTTTAATGTTTATCAGTTTGGAATTCGATACGAAATACCTTTAGTACGAGAAGACAACTAGCCAAAAACAAGGTTATTCACATTAGGTGTTTTTTGGTTGACAAATTATAGGAAACTATAGTGTTTTTTTAGTTTAAAGTATTAATTTTGCACTCTAATTCTTACGAGTGTAGCAATATGTCAAACAGAAAGTTTGTTTTTGATTTCGATAGCACCCTAACTTCAGTTGAAGGGTTGGACGTTTTAGCTGAGATTTCTTTAGAGGGAAATCCTGAAAGAGCTGAAATTGTTAAGAAAATCCAAGAAATTACTGATTTAGGAATTGATGGTGATATTTCATTTACCGATTCCTTAAGTAGAAGAATTGCCTTGTTACAAGCCAATAAATCTCATTTAGGTGAATTAATTAAGTTGTTAAAAGGGAAATTGTCTGCTTCTGTTGCTGCAAATAAATCGTTTTTTGAAGACTACAAAGATCAAATTTATGTGATTAGTTGTGGTTTTAAAGAATTCATCGATCCTATTGTTGCTGATTTAAACATTACGTCGGACAGAGTTTATGCAAATACTTTTAAGTTTGATGAGGATGGAACAATTATTGGTTTCGATGAAGTCAATCCATTATCTCAACATAACGGAAAAGTAAATTGTTTAAAAGGTGCAAACCTTGATGGTGAAATTCAAATTATTGGTGACGGTTACAGTGACTTTGTAATGAGAAGAGAAGGTGTAGCGCAAAAGTTTTTTGCATATACGGAGAATGTGTCAAGAAAAAAAGCAACAGACAATGCTGATCATGTTGTGGCAAGTCTTGACGAGTTTTTGATAATAAATAAATTATAAACGACTCTTAATTAAACGCATTGTTTGCGTGATTTTTAGGTGACCGGAAAAAGAAAATAAGCGCATGAAAGTTTCATTTCCAAAAAATAAAATAAATGTTCTTCTTTTAGAGGGAGTTCATGACGATGCTGTTACAGCATTTAATAATGAAGGATACAATGTAGTGTATTCTCCAGATAGTTTAAGTGAAGATGAATTATGTGAGAAGGTTAAAGGTGTTCACGTAATTGGAATTAGATCAAAAACTAAAATCACGAAAAAAGTAGTTGATGCAGCTGATAAGTTATTAGCGGTTGGTGCTTTTTGTATTGGTACAAAACAAATTGATTTAGAAGCTTGTAAGATTAAAGGTATTGCTGTTTTTAATGCGCCTTACTCAAATACACGTTCGGTTGTTGAATTGGCAATTGGAGAGATCATTTTGTTAATGAGAAGTACTTTTGTCCGAAGTACTGAATTGCACCAAGGTATTTGGAAAAAAACTGCTGCAGGCTCGAAAGAAGTTAGAGGTAAGGTTTTAGGGATTATTGGTTACGGTAATATCGGAAAACAGTTATCGGTATTAGCTGAAGCAATGGGTATGAGAGTTATCTTTTACGACCAATTGGAAAAATTAGCCTTAGGAAATGCTGAAAAGCGTCCAACTATGGAAGCTGTTTTTAATGAAGCTGACGTTATTTCATTACACGTTGATGATAACTCTGATAATAAAGATTTGATCGGAGCAACTGAATTTGCTCAAATGAAAGACGGTGTTATCTTCATTAACCTTGCAAGAGGTTTTGTTGTTGATATTGCTGCTTTAGTTGAAGCTCAAAACTCTGGTAAAGTAGCTGGTGCTGCTGTTGATGTTTACCCAACAGAGCCAAAATCAAACGATGAGCCTTTCCAGTCTGACTTATCAGGACAACCAAATACGATCTTAACACCGCACATTGGAGGTAGTACAATGGAAGCTCAAAAGCATATCGGAAACTTTGTGCCTTCAAATATTATATCATACATCAACACGGGTTCTTGCTTTGATAGTGTAAACCTTCCTCCAATTAAAGTTGGTCCACAAAAGAACGCACATAGATTTTTATTAATCCATGATAATGTTAGTGGTGTAATGGCTGAGGTTACTAATATTTTAGCGAAGTACAACATGAATATAACAGGTCAGTCTTTAAAAACTGATGAAACTGTAGGGTACTTAATAACTGATGTAGATCAAAAATATGATGATCATATTTTGGATGAATTAAGAGGAGTAAAAGGGAAAATTAAATTCCGTCTTTTATTCTAATAAAGAAAAAACGTATTTTAGACATTCAATTTGAATTATGGCAGAACAAGACAACAACTTAAACGATCAACAAACACCTGAGGTTTTAGAGGATTCTCTAAGTAAAACAGAAGTTTTATTAGAAGAAAATAAAGATGTAATTTCAAAAGTGTTGATCGGAATAGCAATCGTAATTGCTGGATATTTCGGATATAACAACATGTTTGCAGAACCTGCAGAACAAGCTGCTCTTGAAGAAATATGGCCTGCTCAAAAAATGTTCGAACAACAATTATTTGACTCTGCTTCAACTGAATTTGAATATATTCTTGAAAATCATGGTGGAACTAAAGCTGGTAATTTAGCTGGTTTGTACTTAGGGATCTCTCAACTACAATCCGGTAAATTTGATGAAGCTTTAAATTCTTTAGAATCATTTGATGCTGAAGGGAAGTTATCTCCAGGTTTAAAAGTAGGTTTAATTGGAGATTGTCATAGTGAATTAGGAGATGTTGATAAAGCAGTTGAGAACTACAAAAAGGCTGCAAGCTTGTTAGATTCAAAAGGGGTTTCTCCTTATTACTTGAAAAAGGCGGGAATTCTTTTGGAGCAAAACGGAAAATCAGCTGATGCTGTTGAGGTTTATAAATTGGCTTTAAATACTTATTTAAGTGCTTCTGCACCTTCGGTACAATCGGTAAAAACAGAAATGGAAATGTTATTGGCTAGAGCTAAAGCTTCTAAATAATTACATTACCAAGGCATATAAAAAAAGTGCAACTTTTTGTTGCACTTTTTTTATATGAATACTATTCATCGAAGTTAATTCGATAAGGACATTTAAACTTTTGAATAATGGCTACTAAGAATAAAAATTTATCTGCATTTAATCCAAAAGATGTCCCATCAGGAAGAGGGAAGAAAATCGGAATCGTTGTAAGTGAATGGAACGATGAAATTACAAATGGATTACAAAAAGGTGCTGTAGAAGCTTTGTTAGCTTGTGGAGTATACGAAAGAGATATTATAGTTGAATATGTACCCGGTACATTTGAATTGCCATTAGGAGCGCAGTATTTCCTTGAACAAACTGAAGTTGACGCTGTAGTAGCTATTGGTTGCGTTGTACGTGGAGAAACGGCTCATTTTGATTATGTTTGTCAAGGCGCTACTCAAGGAATTCAGGAAGTGAATTTAAAGTATAACAAACCGGTGATGTTTTGTGTGTTAACAGATGACACAATTAAGCAAAGTAAGGCTCGGAGTGGCGGTAAACTTGGAAACAAAGGAGTTGAAGCAGCAATAGGGGCTTTGAAAATGTTAGGATTAACTGAAAAACTAGGATAGTGGTTCTAAAAGAATTATCGGTTGTTAATTTTAAAAATTTCAAAGGAATTGAGGTTTCACTTAATCCTAAAATCAATTGTTTTGTAGGGAATAACGGTCAGGGTAAAACTACGCTGTTGGACGCCATTTATTATTTGTCTTTTTGTAAATCCTTCTTAAATTCAATTGATACTCAGAATGTAAACATGGAAGAAAGCTTCTTTGTTTTACAAGGTGAATATGAACGAGAAGAAAAAATAGAACGGGTTTACTGCGGGTTAAAAAAAGGACAAAAAAAGGTATTCAAAAGGAATAAGAAAGAATACGAAAAGTTAGCGGATCATATTGGAATGTTTCCATTGGTTATTATTTCTCCGTCCGATTCCAATTTAATAACCCTCGGAAGTGATTTACGACGCAAGTTTTTGGACGGTATCATCTCTCAATTTGATCATCCGTATTTAGAAACATTACTCATTTATAATAAAGCAATTACTCAACGAAATGCTTTACTCAAGTATTTCAGTCGTCAGCGAACTTTTAATCAAGATCAGCTTGATGTATGGGATGATCAAGTTGTAAAGTATGGGAATGTACTTTATGAAAAGCGAAAACAGCTCATAGAGCAATTAACACCCGTTTTTCAACGTTATTACCAACAAATATCAGGAGGTAAAGAGCAAGTTGAATTGGTTTACCAGTCTCAATTAGAAAATGGAGATTTTGCAGGTCAGTTAAAACAAGCTTACAAAGAGGACTCTCGCCGATTATTTTCAACAGTAGGAATTCATAAAGATGATTTGGTCTTTAAATTATCAGGAGGACAAATCAAAAAGTTTGGATCTCAAGGACAACAAAAATCATATTTAATAGCTTTGAAGTTAGCCCAATTAGAGTTTCTAAAAAGCACAGTAGGAATTAACCCAATTCTCTTATTAGATGATGTATTCGATAAGCTAGACGAGGAAAGAGTGTCTCATATACTAGAAATGGTAAACGGAAATCAATTCGGACAAATTTTCATATCAGATACGCATCCCAAAAGAATTGAAGAGATTTTATCGCAATTAGAACTCGAAAGCTCAGTATTCGAAGTGAACAACAAAGAGGTCGTCTTAAGAAGCTAGTTAAACACGAGAAATTTTCTAACTCAATTCATAAAGTCAAAAATTTCTATTTCTCCAAAATCACTTCAACTCTGCAGAAGCAAAATTCACACTTTCATTGTGTAAACGATCCACAGCAGTAACAGCGTATTTATAACAAGATGAATACGTTGCTAAAGAATCTACAAACTCAGTTTGCTTTTGAATAGAGATAATCTTGTTCGAGAACTGTAAATCAATAACCTCATTTTCTTCAAACCGGTAAACAACATAATAAGTAGCTGAATCATTAACCGAATTATATTTAGGGGCTTTCCATTTAAGCACAACATTATCTTCTTTAACTTTTGCTTTAAGTTTTAGAGGTTGAGATGGAGGAATACTATCAATCCAATTCATTGCGGGTATAAGCGAAGGGTATTTGTAAATTGACGCACTCATCGTTTTTTGAAAGTTTTGATGATTACTCACAAAAGCTTTCGCTCGGAAATAAATACTTCCATCAACTTTCCCATTTTTTCTGCAAATATTTACCTGATTCATTAATTCAGCAGTTTTAAAACTATGTCTATTCCTTTCATCCAACTTATAAATAGCATGTCCAACATAAAGATGTCTTTCATGACTATATTTTGTCCACCAATTAATCAAATTATTGTAGTTAGCGAATTCGTTTTTAGTACTCCAGTATAATTGAGGCGCCATATAATCAACCCAATCCTCTTCAATCCATAGTTTCGTATCACAGTATAAATTATCATAACTCGATTGTCCGCTATTTGTGTAGCTTCCTTCAGGGTCTTGTTTTTTATTCCTCCAAATAGCAAGTGGACTTACTCCAAACTTCACATGCTTTTTAACCGTTTTAATCGTCTGAGAAACTTCTTGAATTAATAAATTAATGTTATCTCTTCTCCAGTCATCCAAAGAAGTACAACCTCTGTTGTTTTTCGCATACTGCTTAGCATCAGGGATTTTTTGATTTTCAATCGTATAAGGGTAAAAATAGTCATCAAAATGAACACCGTCAATATCATAATTCTCAACAACCTCTTTTACGACTTCACAAATGTATTTTCTTACTGCAGGAATTCCTGGATTATAATACTTTGAGTTTCCGTAGGTGAAAAACCATTCAGGTTTGGTATTCGAAATATGATCTTTAGCTACACTTGAAAAGCGGGTGTGGGACACTGCTCTAAAAGGGTTAAACCAGGCATGAAACTCCATGTTTCGTTCATGGCATTCATCCACCATGAACTGAAGAGGATCAAAATCGTTATCGGGAGCCTTACCTTGAGTTCCTGTTAACCATTCGCTCCAAGGTGATATTTTACTTTTATAAAACGCATCCGATGAAGCCCTAACCTGCCCAACTACAGCATTAATAGAATTGGCCTGAAAATCATTTACGATTGTTAAAAATTCAGCCTTTTGTTGCTCGGAAGTTAAACCTCGTTTACTTGGCCAATCTAAATTTGTAAAAGTTGTAATCCAAGCCGATCGAAACTCTCTTTTTGGATGATTCATTACAAACACCTCTTCAGGTGACATTATAGAACTGACTGTTTCAAGTGGCTTACCTGCTGGGTTTTTACGCTTAACCTTGCTCGTGCTCATCATAAAGCTCGTACTTGCAATAATTAAAACAGCCCCTAAAATGATTTGTAATTTCCTCATAATTCTTATAAGCGCAAAAGTACGTCCATAATGAAAGAAACACTATATAGTGGGGATGTTTTTTTAAACAATTTGGGGATGAAAGACTACGCAGTGTGTCAACTTAACTTCTTATTTTGATTTCCTCCGACAAAAAGTCCCTTAAAACCAGTCCTTTCTGCCGTTTTTTCAGTGATAAAGGGAATAAATAAGAATGGAACAGGCTTTGACTAATCAAGCACAATTAATGCTTAAAAAACCATTCTATGAATTTTAATAACTACACCATAAAATCACAAGAGGCAATTCAGCGCGCGCAACAAATTGCAGTTGGAAATGAAACTCAAATTGTTGAATTAGGGCATGTTTTAAAAGGCGCTTTTGAAGTTGATAAAAATGTAATTCCATTCATATTTAGTAAATTGGGTGTGAATTATAAAGTCGTAGAGCAAGCTTTAGATCGAGTAATCGAAGGCTATCCAAAGGTTTCCGGAAATACGCCAAATTTATCTCGATTCACATCAGAAGCTTTAAATAAAGCAACCAATTTTGCCGAAAAATCCAAAGATGAATATGTGTCTATCGAGCATTTATTATTTGGTTTAATGAATACTTCTGATAACGCATCCCAGTTGCTGAAAGACAGTGGGTTTACCGAAAAGGGATTAATAGCTGCTATTCAAGAATTAACAAAAGGAGAAAGAGTAACCTCGCAATCTCAAGAAAACACCTATAACGCACTTGAGAAATTTGCTAAAAACCTAAATACCCTTGCTAAAGAAGGAAAACTAGATCCCGTAATTGGAAGAGACGACGAAATAAAAAGAGTCCTTCAAATTCTTTCTCGGAGGACTAAGAATAATCCTATTCTAATTGGTGAGCCCGGTGTTGGTAAAACTGCTATCGCAGAGGGGATTGCACATCGGATAATAAACGGTGATGTTCCTGAAAACTTAAAAGATAAAACCTTTTATTCGCTGGATATGGGCTCTTTAATTGCTGGCGCAAAATATAAAGGAGAATTTGAAGAACGCTTAAAGTCGGTTGTGAAAGAGGTGACTTCTAGCAACGGAGACATCATCCTTTTTATAGATGAAATTCATACACTAGTTGGAGCTGGTGGGGGAGAAGGTGCAATGGATGCTGCCAATATTTTAAAGCCCGCATTAGCACGGGGAGAGTTAAGAGCCGTTGGTGCAACTACACTTAACGAGTATCAAAAGTATTTTGAAAAGGATAAAGCATTAGAGCGTAGATTTCAAAAAATAATCGTTGATGAACCTAAAACGGAGGACGCTATTTCTATTCTTAGAGGAATTAAAGAGAAGTATGAAACGCATCATAAAGTTCAAATTAAAGATGAGGCGATTATCGCTGCGGTTGAGCTTTCTCAACGATACATTAGCGATCGTTTTTTGCCTGATAAGGCTATCGACCTAATTGATGAAGCAGCAGCTAAATTGAGAATGGAAATCAATTCCAAGCCTGAAGAGTTAGAGTTTTTAGAACGTAAAATTTTACAGTTAGAAATTGAAAGAGAGGCAATTAAGCGTGAAGGGCAAAGTGCTAAATTAAAGTACATCCAGTCCGAACTAGCTAATCTAAATGAATCCAGAAATGAATTAAAAGCCAAATGGGAAGCTGAGAAAAGTGTAATTGACGGGATTCAATTGGCAAAAGAAAACATAGAGAAGTTTAAGTTAGAAGCCGATCAGGCAGAACGTGCTGGTGATTACGGTAAAGTTGCAGAATTACGATACGGGAAGATCAAAGAAGCCAACGCAGAGCAAGAAGAATTAAAAATTAAGCTAGCAGAAATCCAGAGCAACGAAAAAATGGTAAAGGAGGATGTTGATGCGGAGGAAATTGCTGATGTAATTAGTAAATGGACGGGTATTCCTGTTACAAAATTGGTAGAAGCCGAAGTTGAGAAATTATTAAAGCTAGAAGAGGAGTTGCATAAAACGGTAGTGGGTCAAGAGGATGCTATAGTAGCTGTTGCGGATGCTGTTAGAAGGAATAGGGCAGGATTACAGGATGAAAACAGACCAATTGGTTCGTTCATATTTTTAGGGACAACTGGGGTTGGTAAAACAGAACTAGCAAAAGGATTAAGTGAGTATTTATTCAATGATCGAAATGCGATGGTAAGAATAGATATGAGTGAATATCAAGAGAAGCACTCTATCTCTCGTTTAGTTGGTTCGCCTCCCGGTTACGTTGGTTATGATGAAGGCGGACAATTAACCGAAGCTGTTCGTCGTAAACCATACTCTGTAGTGTTATTTGATGAAATTGAAAAAGCACATCCAGATGTATTTAACACGTTATTACAAGTTTTGGATGATGGAAGGTTAACCGATAACAAAGGAAGAACAGTAAACTTTAAGAACACAATTTTAATACTAACTTCCAATATTGGTTCTCATATTATTCAAGGTAATTATGAGAATGCGAAATTTGAAGATCTAGATAGAATAGGGGCGAAAACGAAAGTAGAAGTATTCGAATTACTAAAACAAACGCTGCGTCCAGAATTCTTAAACAGGATTGATGAAACGATCATGTTTACGCCATTAAGTGTAAAAGAGATATCAGGAATAGTTCGAATTTTATTTAAAGCCATTCAAGAACGTTTAGCGAAACAAAATGTAACAATTAACGCTACCGATTTTGCCTTTGAGGAACTAGCGCGTTTAGGATACGATCCACAATTTGGAGCTCGACCATTAAAAAGAGTACTTCAAAAAAGAGTACTAAACGAATTATCAAAACTTATTCTTAAAGGAGAAATTAAACCAGGCAGTAACATTACACTTGATGCATTTGAAGAAGGTGAATTCGTATTCCGATCATCAGAATTCAAATTAGAAGACATCGTAGATTTAGATGAAATGGCAAAGGGATAAAGTAAAATAATGCTAAAGTTTATGAAGAGCATCGATTCGTCGGTGTTCTTTATTAATTAAAAACCACCGAAATTACGCGAAACCCAATTGCAAAAAAACAAAGTATTTAGGTGAGAATAATATGTAAATTAACAATAACGACAGTTAACTCAATATTGCTAAAACAAAGTAGTTCTAAACCTGTATGCTCTTATCGAGTGTTCGATTGTTTCAGTTCTTATGTTTTTAACACCTCATAAGTAAGTACAATCTCTGAATTAGTAAAAAAGAAGCTCAGAATCTATTTAAAAATTAATTCCCTCTACAAGTGGTAGTTATGATCCGATGAGTAAAAAAGTTTTAATTTTTTTAATTTTTTCTTTGTCAAACAAAAAACTCGCTATATATTTGTGCTCCCGTTTAGGAAACGAAGTTCTTTAAACAAAACGGGCGATTAGCTCAGTTGGTTCAGAGCACCTGCCTTACAAGCAGGGGGTCGGGGGTTCGAATCCCTCATCGCCCACATCTTTTAAGCCTTTCAGTTTTACTGAAAGGCTTTTTTTATACTCTTTTTTTTGAGTTGAAAATCTCACAAACTGTAAAGTCACCTCTCTTAATGTCATAGTATATATGTCCTTCGTTATCACTCTGGGTTAAGTAAATACTATGAATAATTAATACCTAATCTCAAAAAGTTTTTCATTCTCTTTAAAGTCTCCAAACTCATCCCAAATATTAATTGTTAGCGTAATTTTTTTAACTGTTGATTTTATTTTAAACGTTTTAAAATCAAACTCAAAACTCTGAGTAACATCTGTATGGCCAAGATCCTGCACGGTGTAAGGTTCGATAATTTGAATTACTTCCCAATCACCATATTCATTTTCAATATACTCTGTATAAATTCTGCTTTTCATTAATGAGTCGATGCGTTCAGTTGTATATTCGGTATTGGTGTTCGGTAGATAAGCCTTAATCTTTCCTTCGATAATTTGATTGAAAATAATATTGGCCAATTGTGCATTCATCACCGATTTGATCGGTAAAGATTCATCCTCATCACTTTTTTGATAATGATGAGCTGTAATGGGTAAAGCCAATCGGATTTGTTGACCCCAAATGATGTTTTTGTTTTTTGAAATTGACTTCCTGTTACTCAAAGACGAAAACTCATGCTGCTTACGAACATAGGTGGATAGCAGCCCTTTGTATTCATTGTTTTCATTGTAACTAGGAATTACTGGTGAGAAACTTACGTTTTGAATCTCCAAATTGTTTTTTTTCAGATCATAAAACCATTCCTGAAAAAAGTTAATACGATTGACTTGTGTGTAATCAACGGTTTCATGAACAGGAATAGGTATGAGGTCTCCCATCTCGTCTTCAATAAATTCAGTATCTGTTTTATAAAAGAAATATGCCGCTGGTTTCGCCAAGAAAACAGGATATTCCTGATGAAAATTATTGAGAAATGGTGTGATTTTTTTATTCAGTACCTTTTGGTTTAAGGCCGTTATAAATTCAATCACCTTCGCGCTGTCTTTTTGTAAACTGTTGTAGTTGTAAATTTGAGTGCAATATTCGTATTGACCATATATGGAAGCAGGCTTCTTAAATTCAATTACAATGTTTTCTCTGTTAGCACTGTAAAAGTTGATGCCAAAATTAAAATCACTCGAAAAATTAGACTGTGAAAACAGGCTACTGCTAATCCAAATTAAAAGAAGTGTTAGAGTTGGTACGCATTGCATATATTCAGTTTTTTATCATAACGATTTACTAGGTTGCCGTTACAATAATAGTAGAAAAAAACAGGGATTAATAAATAGTGACGCTCACTTTTTTGGGGTAAAAAAAACACTCTATTTAGTAATGGAATAATTAGCTTTTTATCTAGATTTATTCAAGAATTCAAAGCTTGATAAAAAGGAGTTTTTAACGCCTTTGCCTTGATGTTTTCTTGTTGCGATAATCCATTAATTTTATATTTTCGTACATAGATAATGAAACACAATTAATATATCAACGTAGTGAGAGCATGATGAAATTTTTACTTAAAACACAGTTTTTAGTCCTTTCTGTTCTTGTTTTATGGGGATGTGGTAAATCGGAACCGATTCAAACAGATGTTCAAAAATTGGAAACGATTGCTGTTGGACCTCTTTTTGAAGGCATTAATACAGCGACAGTTGAATTTGATATTCAAAAAATATTGCCAAATGAGGTGAAAAAAGAACAACTTACCGAGGTTAGAATAAAGAGTATTCATCTTAGTTTTGTAAACAAAGAAGCGCCAGTTCCAAATTCTTTTACTGTTTTGTTGGCATCGCCTAATACAAGTATGAAAGAATGCGGATTTATAAAGGAAGAGTCGATCAAAATGAATAATTATAAAGTGAGTTTGGCAGAGGAACAAGAGTTTTTAATAGAAATTCTTCAAGATAAAATGCAAACTCTCGTAATCGATTTCAACCTTGATGGAGATTGGTACGATGATTTATCTGTGAATGCTGCTATTGATTGGGAATTAAAAATTAAAAAATAATACGTTATGAAAAAGTTTAAAACATTAACCATTATTCTCGCTGGATTATTTTTGTTTACATCAATGGTAGGAGACACTGAGGAAGGAGATAAACTGGTGGGCGTATGGGAACCAAGTAACAAAAAGATTAAAGTAAAAATCGACAAAATATCGGGCAAATATTATGGTAAAATTGTTTGGCTACGAGAGCCGATTGATCCGGTTACAGGAAAACCTAAAACAGATAAAAATAATCCAGATGAAAGTTTAAAAGACGTTGCTTTAAAAGGGTTTAGAATGTTAAAAGATTTCGTGTACAGCGGAAATGGAGAGTGGTCTGAAGGTACAATTTACGATCCTCAAAATGGAAGTGCTTATAGTTGTGTGATTAAATTAAAAGATGAAAATACGTTGGACATAAGAGGTTATATTGGATTAAAAACATTTGGAAGAACGGATGTTTGGAAAAGATTAGTCATGAAAAATAAAAAGTGAAAATTATGAATTTAAAAGTCTTATTATTTTCATTGTTTCTTATTCCTCTGCTATCGGTTGCACAAGAAGAAGAGGATTACAGTATGTATGACGATTTAGAATATGCAGACGAGGGGGCTACCACATTTGCAAGTCCAAAAATAATTGGGTTAAGTCCTAATCGTTTTATAAATGTTGCGTGGGATGTTCAGTCTCCTTACACATTGGAATCATCTGAAATAAAAGGTTACGACCCTGATTATCAATGGAAAACAAACGAATCTAGTACTGTTAGTTATACAGGGGGATTAAGGTTAAATGCAAATATTCCTGTAATTTCAAGAAATAATATTGTTTGGCAAATGGGGGCTAACTACATGAACACTAATTTCAGTATTGATGAGCCAGATTCTTCTAAAGATCCTATACTTTTTGAATTAGACAAACGCGCGTTAAAAACAACTGGGTTATTCACTACCGTTTTTAAGCCTTTAAATGATAAACAATTTTTAATATTTCAAGGACAGGCTGATTACAATGGAAACTACACCTTTACCGATTTTCATTCATTTGGACTTACCAAATACAGTGCTGCGGTATTGTGGGGGAAAAGACCGCATGATAGATTGCAATGGGCGATTGGGGCATCTAGAACCTACAGAGTGGGGGAATTAAATTATGTACCCATCATAATGTACAATTGGACTTCTAAAAAGGAAAAATGGGGAACAGAGATTTTATTTCCAGCAAAGGCAAATGGTAAGTATTGGATGAATAAGAACAGCTTGATCATGTTTGGTTATGAATTAGAGGGTGGGAGTTATCATTTAGAAGGATTATCTAATAATGGGAATAGTTTTGAATTAAGAAGAGGAGCGGTAAGACCTCGAATTGAGTGGAATAGAAAGCTCGTTGGCTTTTTTTGGCTAAACGCACAATTGGGTACTCGAATAAATTATGGTTTTACATATGATGAATTAAAAAACGGGAAGGAATTCTTTAGAGGCTTTTTGGGACAACAAGAAATTGCAGCCTTTTCCTCCCTAGGAACCTCTCTTTATGGACTGGTAGGGATTAGTTTTGTAAGTTTATAAAAAGTGATAAACCCCTTTTTAAGCTAATAAATACATTGCTTACACTCTCTTTTTTAATTGGTGACTGTCACTAAACGACAACCACCGCAACATTATATTGTATTTGGTGTATAAGCTATTATATTATTAAGCTGTTTAAATTTGAATATGCGATTTTTAATTTGCCTCTTTTTTATTTTTCTTTTCTCATCTTCTGAAATTTTCGCCTCTGGTAAATTAGGATTTGGAGTTCGCTTCTCTCCTAATCTATCTTTCGTTTCATTTGAGGGCGATGAGTTAAGAGTGAAAATTAACGAAGATTTATATAAAAGTTTTGCCACTTCAATACTAATTAATGGTGAATTTTTTATTGAAAAAAAATTCCCAAAGGTTGCGTTTGGTTTTGGAATGGGATACAAAGAGTTAAGTGAACAAACAGAAGCAATTCTCTTAAATATCGCAGAGAAACAAACTCTTAGTTATATTCATGACTACGGTACGATACCCATGTATATGAGGTTGAAATTAACTAAACGTATTTTTATTAGAACAGGAGTTACCTCACTAGTTAATTTGCGTAACAGATTAAATACATTATTAACTAATACAAATGACGGATCTTCTTCCAACGTAGTATCTATTGATGATTTAGATTACAATATGTTTAATATTTCAGGAGACTTCGGAGTGGGTTATACTCTTGTTAATAGTAAAATTGCAATAGACATTGAACCTGTTTTTTCTAAAAATTTAATTGGACTTTTCAAGGGGGATGTTAATGTAAATGCGTTTCAATCTTCATTAGGGTTTTCCATGACCATTCGCTACTAACTTTTATTTCTACTACATTATATTCCTTAAACCTTGATCGGAGACACTGTTAATTGTAATCAAATAAGCACCTTTCTTTAAATTTCCGGGATTTCAACAGACATAAAAAACTTCATATTAAAAGCGTTCATTAGGAGTTTACTTTCCTTAATTAAATTTGCATTATTTTTAATAATCGATCATCATTTGGAAAAGTACTTTTTGGCGGACGATTTTTCCGTTCATTTTTGCAGGTTTCCACTTTGGGGCGCTGTTTAAAATTCGTTTGTTTCGAGTTCAATTGCCTTGGTGAAATATTCATAACTGATGTCTAGTTTACCTGTTTGCTTAAAGATTTTAGCGGCAACCGAATAGCGTTTTGCGGTAGGTTCTGCTTCCAGAATTTTATCGTTTTTTTGAATGAATAAATCACAATTAATACATTTTTTCTTGGCTAATAAATTGTTGATTGTTTTGGCTTTTTCTAAAGTGGGATTTTGAGTGAAGGTTGCTGCAAAAAAGGTTTGAATTTCGTCACAGTTAATTTCCACGTTTTTATCAAAAATTGAAATAACTTTCTTTCGGTTTTTTGAAACCATTTTTAGCCTTTTCAGCATATTCGGTCTCTTTATTCTCGAAGAAATGTAACAGCGTACTGAATAGATTTACAATTTCGTCTTTAGGCTTTTTATTTAATTTAAAAAGTTGCACTGCTGATTTGAAATAACTGTTGACATTGGTTATTAATGTTTTGTTGGCATTTAGCTCAAAAATCTTAGCATATAGTGCAAATAACGCTTCTTCGTTACCTTTTCTTTTGGCTAAATATTTATAAGCAACACGACCTTTTCTGTTTAATACATTAGCCTAATCTCCGTATCGAATAATTCGTTAATCGTACAACCATAATATAGAATCTTGTAAGGTCGTTTTTCGAACAGCGTCTTTTTCTGCCTTTACACTTTTCTCTAATATTTTTGCTCCACTAATGTATAAGGATATATTTAAATCGGGCGTATTCTTAAGTAACCAATGTAGTTTAGGAACAGCTACTTTGTAGTTCTTTTCATCTACAGCGTTTTGAAGAAACATCCAACTACTTTTAGCGGTGTTTAGGTTGTCTCCCCAATTGTAAACATTGGAATCTTGGATGTTGTTGCTTGCGTTTAGTTTAAATATGATGACTAATAATAAAAATGTTGAAATGCTGTTTTTCATGTTGACTTTTATAATTGGGTTAATTAGGTATTGATTTTATAACCAATTCCTTTAACTGTGGTAATGTATTTAATACCGATTTTTTCTCTTAGTTTTCTAATGTGAACGTCAATTGTACGATCTCCAACCGTTTGATCTGCTCCCCAAACTTGATTGTAAATTTCCTCTCTTCTAAACAGTTTACCTGGCGAGGAAGCTAACAGTACGAGTAGTTCAAATTCCTTTTTAGGGAGGTTGATCTTTTTACCTTCTTTTTCAACCGAATACTGAGACTTATCAATTAATACATCTTTAATGGTAATGGATTCTTTTGAAACCGCTTTAATATTGCGTCTCAATACGCCACTAATTCTACTCATTAAAACCCTTGGTTTAATAGGCTTAACAATAAAGTCGTCCGCTCCACTTTCGTAACAGGCAATTTGAGTGAAGCCTTCATTTCGAGCGGTTAAAAAAACAATTAAAGTATCGTTGAAATTCGGATTGTCTCTTAACGTTGAGCAAACTTCAACGCCGTCTTTTTGAGGCATCATAATATCGAGGATGATAAGCTTAGGTTTTATTTTCTCAGCTAATTCAATTGCATCAAACCCATTTTCAGCTTGCGAAACATCATATCCGTTTTTAGTTAAGTGATATCTCATTAATTCAAGAATATCTGGATCATCATCTACAATTAATACTTTTATCATAACAGAGAAGTTGCTCAAAATTAAAGGCAATTGGTTAATTGGAACTTACTTAAATATTATCCTTGTGTTAAGCAAGGTTAAGAAATGGGTCAGCCTGTCTATTTTTAAGTTCAATGCTTGTAATTCGATAAAATAAGTTTGAATTATGAAATCAAGTTTTTACTACATCTACATTTACCGTATTTTTACATGATTACAATTGATGGTTATGATGGAAAATGGAATTTTAAAAACCTGGGACGGACAAGAGGTTTTACCTGCTTTTTTGAAAAGTTTAAAGCAAAAGCTTTTTTATGCTCCAAAGCAAAAGAAGATGGAGCTGTTAACTTACGTTTTAAGAAAGCGTTTGAAAGGGAAGTTGATCATTTTTAGAAGAACCACTTTTGGTGCGGATAAGGTTGTGAAGATGCTTGCAGGAATGGACTGTGCTTCGGTTGGGATTCATTCTGAAAAGTCGGATGAAGAAAATGCTGTTTCTTTAAAGAGTTTTAAGAGCGGAAATATTGATGTTTTGGTTGTTACGGATACTGCTTTTAGACGGTTAGATTTGAATAGGGTGGATATGATCATTAATTTTGATTTACCTACTTTTTCAGAGCATTATTTAGATCGTCAGTCGATTGCTGTTTCCAAGGCTGTAGTCATTACTTTTTGTGCTTTAGAAGAGAAACAAATGGTTAGAGATATTCAGGACTTGATTGACTTAAAGTTAGTTGTAGAAAAAAATCATCCGTTTGTTTTAGATCCTAAAGAGTTTGCTGCTGAGGTTAGGCGAACTGAGGGTACGGGTAAAAAGAGTCGAAAATCTGCCAATTCGAAAAAGAAAAAGAAGCGTTGGTATTAAATAAGTAAGCGCATTCTTGTAAGTGTACAATTAAATTTATTACAAAATAATTCAAACTTTTTTTTGCAGTTTTTCGTAACAGTCGCTGGGTTAAAATTGGGGGTTATAAAAAAGTTATTCTATACGTTTTTTTTATTCGGTTTTGTAGTACTGCAAGGGCAAGACAGCATTTCTATTGGGGAAATGAATTTACGTGAATTACTTCAAATTAAAGTTACCTCTGCAGGTAAAAAGGAACAATTTGTTGATGAGGCACCGGCAAATATCACTGTTGTAACGGCTCAGCAAATTCAAAACAGAGGTTATTTAACTTTAGAAGAAGTTTT
>TARA_B110000093_G_scaffold76601_1_pt1 | contig 23571 bp, 24 predicted proteins | sample TARA_B110000093 | Tara Oceans TARA_B110000093 (sample SAMEA4397390) | marine metagenome | biome: Polar Biome; feature: [MIX] marine epipelagic wind mixed layer (ENVO:01000061); material: water (ENVO:00002006), including particulate matter (ENVO:01000060) such as... | depth 10-100 m | reverse complement strand
GCAGAAAGGCCATTTATCAAGTCTAAAGCCTTTTGAATAACAACTTTTTTATCACCCAGGTTAGATCCGTAGGATATGTATGCAGTGTGCTTCACGATTCAAATTTAACATTCGTTCCCATGTGATTAACAAATATTGAAAGTAGCCTGGTCTAAGTGCGATTACTAATACATACTTTTACCCAAAAATTAACACATCTAATTATGAATTTTTGGAAAATGTTCTTTGCCTCATTAGCAGGCTCTATAATCGCCATTTTTGGAGTGGGATTGATTCTTATCATGTTATTTGCTGTGGCACTTGGTAGCTCCATAGCCGGTGCTATGGACGGTGGTGGTGAAACGAATAAAGTGGTTAAAAAGAATAGTGTTTTAGAGATTTCTTTAGATGCTCCTATAGTAGAAAGAGGATTGGGAGATACTCCCGCTTTTAACTTTGCAGCGCTAACAGGAGAATCTGGAACTATTGGATTAAATGATATTCTTTCTGGATTAAGAGCAGCAGCTACAGATGATAAAATAGAGGGAGTTTACCTAAACCTATCTGGAGCTTCTGGAGGGTTTAGCGCTATAACAGACATTAGAGATGAATTAGTGAAATTCAAAGAGTCAGGAAAATGGATGGTAGCATACTCTGAAGGGTATTCTCAAGGTGGTTATTACCTGGCATCTGCAGCAGATGAGGTGTATATGTACCCTGCTGGTGGAATGGAGCTGAATGGATTAAATGCAGAGCTTATGTTTTACAAAGACATGCTGGAAAAAGTAGGTGTAGAAATTCAGATACTAAGAGGGCCCAACAACAAGTACAAGAGTGCAGTAGAGCCTTACTTTAGAAACAGTATGTCTGATGAAAGCAGACTTCAGTATCAGGAGCTTTTAGATGATTTATGGACGATTATGGTAGACGATATTTCTGTAAGCAGAGGGATTACTGCAGATCAAATAAACCTTATAGCAGATAGTATGCTTATAAGAGTAGCGGTAAACGCCAAAGAACTGAAGTTGATAGATGACTTGAAATACGGTGATGAGGTAACTGCTATTTTAAAAGGTAAACTAAGCTTAGAGGCAGATGAGGACATTAACTTCATTAACCTAGCTGACTATAAAGGAAAGAAAAAATACGACAGCGAAATCTCTGAGGAAGTAGCTGTAGTTTATGCAGTAGGAGCTATCGAGAGTGGGGAAGGAGATGATGCTACTATAGGTTCAGATAGAATAGCAGAGGCGTTGAGAAATGCTAGATTAGATGAAAATACAAAGGCTATAGTCTTAAGGGTTAATTCTCCAGGAGGCAGTGCTTTAGCTTCAGATGTGATTTGGAGAGAAACGCAGTTAATTAAAGAAGCTAAAATTCCTTTTGTAGTTTCTATGAGTGATTTAGCAGCTAGTGGTGGATATTACATCGCATGTGGAGCAGATAGAATAGTAGCCTCTGAAGCTACTATTACAGGTTCTATAGGAGTATTCGGGATGTTGCCTAATGCGCAGAATTTACTAGAGAACAAAATAGGCGTTCACACAGATAGAGTAGGGACAAATGCCAATGGAAATATCGGATTATTTTCTCCATTAAACGAAACTCAATACGAAGCTATAGAGGAATCTATAAGTGGTATTTATGATGACTTCACCAGTTTAGTAGCACAGGGAAGAGGCATGACTCAAGATGCAGTGAAGGAAGTAGCAGGAGGAAGAGTATGGAGTGGGACAGATGCTATAGAAGCTGGTTTAGTAGATGAGATAGGGACACTTGAGAGAGCTAAAGAAATAGCAGCTGAAATGGCTGGATTAGATGGCTACAACGTAAAGAATTACCCTAAATTAAAAGATCCATTTGAAGAGATTTTAAAAGAATTAGGTGTAGATGTGAGATTAGAAAGTATAGCTACAGAGTTAGGGGTAGATGCTGCCACTATAAAAGAAATAAACTCTTTAATAAAAGAAAGAAATGTATTCAGTGTTCAAGCTAGAATGCCTTACAGCTTGAAGATTAATTAATGAGTGATAATAAAAAGTTAAAGCTGGCTGAACTCGGAAGACTTTCAGATTCCGAGTTCAAGTTGGCTAAAAAAATCCCACTCGTAGTAGTTTTAGAAGATATCAGGAGCATGCATAACGTAGGCTCCTTTTTTAGAACCGCAGATGCCTTCAGGTTAGAGAAGATTATTCTCTGTGGTGTTACTGCTAAGCCTCCGCATAGAGATATAGAGAAAACTGCATTAGGCGCTACTAAATCTGTAGAATGGGAGTATTGCGCGTCTGGTTTAGAGGCGTTGCAAAGTTTAAAAAGTGAAGGATACCAAGTGTGCTCTATAGAGCAAACGGCTAACTCCACCATGCTAGAGGAGTTCCACCCAACGAGTGATAAGAAATACGCACTCGTAGTAGGGAATGAAGTTAAAGGAGTGAGCCAAGCAGTAATCGACCAATCTGATGTCACTTTAGAAATCCCTCAGTTCGGCACTAAACATTCGTTGAATGTATCTATCTGCGGAGGAATAGTCATGTGGCACTTTTTCTCAGCGCTTAAAGAAACCTTTTAATTCTTATCGATTATCAGTCCTATTTCCATGGCAAATGGAAATTCATCTCTAGGCATGTCATGAGATAAAACATAGGTATATTTTCCGTTTTCTTTATAGCTGTAATCCGCATCGACTAAATGAGTAGAATCCCAAATGTCATATCCAGGCTCTCCTATATAATCTCCGTTGTCTTCTCTTATCCTAAAAATGTAGGGAGTGATTCTTTTTATTCCAGAAGGTGAAATTTCTTCGACTATTATTTTGGCTTCATTCCACATGTAGCCTGTGGCGTATCTCAATGCTAGATTGAACTGATACGTAGATGCGTGGTCAATAATATCCACTTCGAATGTTTTTTTGTCTGTTTTAAGCCATTCTACATTTGGAGAAAGTGACTGGTGCTTTTCGTAGATTCTGTTTTCTGGAGCGCAGGAGTTAAGAAAGATAGCCAAGAAGGCCATAACGAAGAAAATTGATTTCAATGGGTTTAAGTTTTTAAGTTTGCTCTAAAGTAACGGAAGTATTTTAGAAATTATTCTCTCTCTGAAAAGCATTTATGTCTTAGTCGAAAAGAGGAGGGGTGATTTAGGGTTAGCTACTTTAAATATGTGGTATAAGTGAAAATGGTTAATAGATGTTGTAATTTCACTTACGCGTTAAATACGGAGAAGAAACATGGAGAAAGATACGAAGATTAAATGTCCTAATTGCGGCACGAGTATAGATGTACAAGACATTTTAGCACATCAGTTAGAGGAGAAAGTAAGAGAAGAATTCAATCAGAAATTGCTTTCTGAAAAGCAGAAATTCTCTAAGCGCGAAGAGGAATTAGAAAAGGCGAGAATAGACTTTGAAGAAAAGAAAAAACGCGAAAATGAATTGTTTCAAGATAGGTTGGAAAAATCTATAAAGGCAGAGAAAGAAGTATTGCAAAGCAGTATAAAAAAGAAATTAGAAGAGGAGCAGGAAGAGCAGATGAAAATGCTGCAGCGGGAGCTAAATGAGCAATCTGATAAACTCAAAGAATTCAATATAGCCAAGGCGGAGATAGAAAAACTCAAAAGAGAGAAAACTGAACTTAAGTCTGCAGCAGAAGCAGAAGCACAAAAAAAGCTCAACGAAACACTTATTCTGGAAAAAGATAAAATAAGAAAAGCGGAAGAGGAGAAGAATGAGTTGAAAATGAAAGAGCTTTATAAGCAACTGGAAGACCAGAAGAAGCTGACTGAAGAAATGAAGAGAAAGCAAGAGCAGGGAAGCATGCAGCTTCAGGGTGAGGTTCAGGAACTGGCCATAGAGGAGTGGTTAGCTCAGAAATTTCCGTTAGATGGAGTAGAAGAGATAAAGAAAGGAGCTAGAGGTGGAGATTGTATTCAAACGGTAAATACCAGAGAGGCGCAGAACTGTGGGAGCATCTACTATGAGAGTAAAAGAACTAAAGATTTTCAGCCAAGCTGGATAGAAAAGTTTAAGGCCGATATCAGAGATAGAAATGCCAACATAGGAGTACTGGTTACCAATGTGCTGCCCTCAGATATGGATCGAATGGGTATGAGAGATGGTATTTGGATTTGCACGTACGAGGAATTTAAAGGCTTATGCGCTGTGTTAAGGCAAAGTATTATTCGGTTTAATTCTGCGGTGGCTTCTCAGGAGAATAAGGGAGACAAAATGCATATGCTTTATGATTTTCTAACGGGAAATGCGTTTAGAATGCAAGTAGAGGCTATCGTAGAAGGGTTTTCGCAACTGAAAATAGATTTAGATACAGAGAAACGCTCTATGCAGCGTATCTGGAAGCAGCGTGAAAAACAGATAGAAAAAGTAATAACGAGTACCGTAGATATGTACGGTTCTATAAAGGGAATAGCTGGTAATGCGGTGCAATCTGTAAAAGCATTAGAGCTTCCTGGGGAAGATGAAGATCCATTAGAAATTGACTAAAACCGAATGAGAACGGTTAATGTTAGATAATTAGCAAAGGAATATTTCTTTACGGCTGGGCCTATTCCTCTAGATAAACCCAAGCGGTGTTTTGGAGTAAATACCGCAGAAGAAGTGCTTTTAGTTATGGGGTAGATGCATTTTATCTGCTCATGTAGTTTCAGGATTATCCAGAAGAGAAGGCAGGATGTTTTGCGTTAATCCTTAATTGACAACTTTCTAGCTGAGGAGAAGCTCCACTGCTTTGAAAGGGCTTAGTTCTCCAGATTTCACTTTGGACTCTAGCTCTTTTAATCGGTCTATATTTTTAGAATCTCCATAGAATACGTCCAGCAATGAAAATTTGAGATGTCTTTTTAGCCATTGCACATTTTGTTCTTTTCTATGATTATCTCTATATCCATTAGCAGCCGTATGCTCTTGGAATTCCTCTAAAATGGAATAGATCTCATCCATTCCACTATTTTCATAGGCAGAACAGGTAGTGGCTTTCACTGGAAAATAATGTTCAGCTGGAGGGAGTAGGTGGATCGCTCCTTTGTATTCAGCCATGGCTCTTTTTGCGGGTTTTTCATTGTCTCCATCCGCTTTAGTAATTACTAAAGCATCGGCCATTTCCATGATTCCTCTTTTAATTCCTTGCAGTTCATCACCTGCTCCACTCAGCATTAATAATAGGAAGAAATCTACCATAGAATGTACTTCTGTTTCACTTTGACCTACACCTACCGTTTCTATAATGATGAAATCATAGCCTGCGGCTTCGCATAGAATCATGGCTTCTTTAGTCGCCCTGGCTACTCCGCCTAAGCTTTCGCTCGTTGGGCTTGGCCTGATGAATACATTCTCTTCTGAAATGAGCGTTTGCATTCTGGTTTTATCTCCTAAGATGCTTCCTTTAGTTTTTTGACTGCTAGGATCTATGGCTAAAACAGCCACTTTATGATTTTTAGCTATAAGTGAATTCCCGAAACTTTCTATAAACGTAGATTTCCCTACTCCTGGCACCCCTGTTATTCCTAGTCTAAAAGAATTCCCTGAGTGTGGTAGGCACTGCTGAATAATATCGGTGGCTACTTTTTTGTGATCTGGATTTGTGCTTTCTAGAAGTGTAATAGCCTCTGAAAGAGCTGATTTGTCTTTAGCTATAATTCTCGCAGATAAGTCCTCTGCAGAAATTGTTTTCTGAGATTTAGACTTGATTTTATTTAATGCAGCGGCCTTGGCTGAATGTTTCGCATTTTTATTACTCACAAGGCTAATATAATATAGTTGTCCTTAAATAGATGTGCCAACGGAATGTTTAGGTTCTTAAGAATATGAAGTATTTTTTGTTTTAAGAAGAATCACTAATACAAATACTCTGGTCTGCCAATAATAAAAACAGTAGGTCGCTTCTTTAAAGGGGGTTTCTGGGTTTTCCACTGTTCTACGGGCATGGTCTTTATGAACTCAGTTTGTAAAGTGATATCTGCTGAAATGTTTAGAAACGTCTTAGGAGATAAATGAAGAATACAATCTTCTAATACATGGTCATTTCTAAACGGAGTATCCATGAATATTTGAGAAACACCTCTCTTGGTAGCTTCTGTTTCCATGTCTTTCAAGAATGAAATTCGATCTCCTCTTTCCTTAGGAATATAACCTCTAAACCTGAAGTTCTGGCCATTAAACCCACTGCTCATTAAAGCGAGCATAAGAGAGCTTGGCCCGGTTAAAGGTTTGACGGTTATTCCTCTTCCATGGGCTATGGCTACTAGTTTCCCTCCAGGGTCGGCTACTGCTGGAAGTCCGGCTTCAGAAATTAAACCTATGTTTTTTCCTTCGAGAGCAGGATTTAAGAAGCTAGGAATATCACTTTCTTGAGTGTGCTTCCCTAGTTCGTAAAAAGTCAAGTCGTCTATTTTAGTTGAAATTTTAATCGAGCTTAAAAACCGTCTAGCTGATCGCAAGTTTTCCACCACGTAGAAATCTATTTGGTTTACTACTTCAAATACTGAAGAAGGCAGTACCAGTTCAGGCGAACTCCCTATAGTGCATGGGATTAAAAATAATGTTCCTTTACTCATGTTCTATTTTATTTAGGAAGGCCGCAGCAGCTTCGTTTATTAATTGGTATACAGATTCAAAACCCTCATCTCCGCCATAATATGGGTCAGGAACTGGGAGGTCTTTTCCTGGGTGCGCTTCATTAAGGAATAGCTTCACTTTTTTTCTGTCGCTCTCTGTTTTGGCTAATGCTAAGATAGTATCTCTATTAGATAAGTCCATAGTAAACAGGACATCAAACTTATCGAAATCAGTACTCCGAAATTTTCTAGAGTGCAAATCAGAAATGTCGATTCCTTTTTCTTTTAGGTTTCTCGTAGCGCGGCTATCAGGTGACTCTCCATCATGAAACCCATTAGTGCCGCATGAATCCAGTTGTATATCTATTCCTCTATCTGCGGCTAGTTTTCTAACGATTCCCTCAGCCATAGGAGAACGACAAATGTTTCCCAAACAAATCATCAGTGCTTTCATCGTCCAAATGTCCGAAAAATCCTTGGTTTAGCATAGTACATCGTTCTACATCTAAAGAGGCTTATGCACATATTGTCTAGTAGAAATGAAAATGAAAAAGATTAAAAACAGAATAATATGAGTGAGGGTTTTAATCCCAGGGCTCTTGCTGAGTAGTTTTGGTAGTTCTGGGTCTGTTCCGAAAAGCGAGAAAAATGACCTATGTAAAGGATTCAGTTCGGTCAGCCGAGGTATGTCTTCACTAATGATAATTCGGATTTGCAGTCATGTTATTATACGTGTGGATTATTCTGCCAAAAAAAAGGCCCCGTCAGTAAAACTAACGAGGCCTAAAATAATTTTTGATTGGGGTCTTCTTATTGTATGCTTAACTTTTTCTCTAAGTCATCTAGGTACTTTCTAAAATGCTTGTCTGTTTCTTGAAGGTTATTTACAGTTCTACAAGCGTGAAGTACAGTTGCGTGGTCTTTTCCTCCGCAGTGTAAGCCTATGTTAGCTAAAGAAGACTTCGTCATTTTCTTAGCGAAATACATAGCTATTTGTCTAGCTTGTACGATTTCTCTTTTTCTAGTTTTAGACTTAAGTAACTCGATTGGTAAATCAAAGTAATCACAAACTACTTTTTGGATATAATCGATTGATACTTCTCTAGCCGTATTTTTCACAAATTTATCGATCATCTTTTTAGCTAATTCTAGCGTGATAGATTTTTTGTTTAATGAAGATTGTGCTATAAGAGAAATTAAAGCTCCTTCTAACTCTCTAATGTTAGTGGTAATGCTGTAGGCTAAATATTCAACTACTTCTTTCGGAAGTTCGATACCATCTGTGTACATCTTCTTTTCTAGAATAGCTACTCTAGTTTCTAAAGATGGCACTTGGATGTCAGCAGAAAGTCCCCATTTGAAACGGCTTAATAGTCTCTGCTCCATTCCTTGCATTTCTACAGGTGGTTTGTCGGCAGTAAGAACTATCTGTTTTCCAGTTTGGTGAAGGTGATTGAATATATGGAAGAATACATCTTGTGTTTTTTCCTTTCCACTAAAGAATTGAACGTCGTCTATAATAAGTACATCTATTAATTGATAGAAGTGACTAAAATCATTAACGGTGTTGTTTTTAACAGCATCTATGAATTGATGAGTAAACTTCTCTGAAGTAACGTATAGTACTGTTTTTTCAGGGTTTTGTTCTTTAATTTCAATCCCTATAGCGTGTGCTAAATGGGTTTTACCTAAACCTACAGAACCATATATGAATAATGGGTTAAATGCCGTTCCTCCAGGCTTTTTAGCTACAGCGTAACCAGCACTACGTGCTAATCTGTTACATTCTCCTTCTATAAGATTTTCAAAAGAATAGTTTGGGTTAAGATTCGAATCTATTTGAAGCTTTCTCAAGCCAGGAATAACGAAAGGATTTTTGATCTGTGTAGACGTGCCAGTCATAGGCATGGCTACTGATCTATTCTTTACAGCTTTAGAGCTTGATGGCGGAACTTTTACCGTGTAAGGGCTAGAGTTTCTTTGAGAGTTTTCCATAATTATGGAATACTCAAGTCTTCCTTCAGCTCCTAGTTCTTTGGTGAGTGTTTTCTTTAATAAGTTTACGAAGTGCTCTTCGAGCCATTCATAGAAAAATTGAGATGGTACTTGAATTGTTAAAACGTTATTTTCAAGTTTAATGGGCTTTATAGGGTCGAACCAAGTTTTAAAGGCTTGTTCACTAACATTGTCTTTAATGATACCTAGGCAGTTTTTCCAAACTTGATTGTAATCTTTAAGCATTTATTTATGGCTTAGTAGGGGTTAATTATTTTGTTTAGGGTGTACTAAAATGCTCTTAAAGTTACTCCAAGAAGCCTTTCGTACATAATGCACAAATATTAAATAAAATTGGTTAAAAAAAAACTTTTTTATACTTGACTTCGAACTTTTTTTGACAGGTATAAATCCTTTTACAGGAAGAAACGAATGGCATGGTTTTAAATTTAAACTTTTGTTGTAATCCCAGCACTAGTTTTTAGCTCTTTAGTGAACTCCACTTTAACAATCCCTAAACGCAATCCTGCCCAAGCAGCTTGGCTTACAAGTGTTTCCTCTCCATTTATGTTTTTCAGTCGTAACGGCTCATCCAGAAAACTATGTGTATGCCCTCCTATAATTAAATCGATGTGTTGACTGTTATTGGCTAAGGTAATGTCGCTCACTTTATCTGACTCATATTTTAACCCCAAGTGGCTTAAGCAAATCACATAATCGCATTCCATTTTTTCTTTGAGATGAGTGGCTATTTTGTTTGCCTTAGAAATAGGTTCGGTGTAGATTATTCCAGCACATAATTTAGGATCGACTAGGCCTTCTAATTCTATTCCAATCCCAAAGACACCCACTTTTATTTTCCCCTTCTTAAATATTTTGTATGGCTTGACTATGTTTTTAAGTTCATTCTCAATTACATAATTGGCATTAAGGAAGTCGAATTTTCCGTACTTTTTTGCCTTTAGCAATCCATCAATTCCCCCATCAAAGTCATGGTTTCCCAGCGTAGCTGCATCATACCCCATTTTGGTCATGAGCTTCATTTCTAGTTCTCCACCATAAAAATTGAAGAATGGGGTTCCTTGAAAAATATCACCAGCATCTAATAATAATATATTTTTATATTGTTTTCGATAGCTATCTATGAGTAGTGAGCGTTTAATCGCTCCACCTGCTCCTGCATATCTAGAATGGTTTTTTTCAAATGCATGAATGTGGCTGTGCACATCATTCGTGTGAAGGATGATTAATTCTTCTGATGGTGTAGCTGAAGTGATTAGACCTTGTCCTAAACTAAGGGCAGCGCCTCCTAAGCTTATGTTTTTTATGAAATTTCTTCTGTTATTCAGATAATCGGCCATCTAGTGTTGCGTTTAAGGTTCTTCCTTGTTCTTTTTCTTCTTGGATATGTTCTATTATCAAGTCTCTAATTTTCAGACCTGTTTTTTTTATGCTCACGGGACTTTCAAAGAAATACATTTTATCCCCTCCGTTGGCTAAATAATCAGAGGTAATCACGTTATAGGTAGTCTTGGTGTTTACAGGTTTGTTATTCACTAAAATGAGCTCTGGTGAGCTTAGATTGAGTTGTATATTGGAAACAGGCTCTCCTCCCGACTTGGCGAGATAGTGAGCTATTTCTAGAATTTTTTCACCTTTTAACTCCAGTATGACAGCTTCATTGTCAAAGGGCATTAGCTGATAAATATTACCTACTGTTATGTTTCCTGAGGGAAGAGAACTCCTGAGTCCTCCGTGATTTAGAAGGCATAAATCTCCAGTGAGCCCGACTAACTCATTTACTTCCTCAAAAATCAAATCTGCTACAAAATTTGACAATATCCCCTCTGGTCTAGCTTTTAGCATGTCTTTTTCAGAGGTGTTGATCACTGTATTCATTTTGACCTCTAGACCTTCGTTGTATGGGCTTATAAGTTTGGCTAAAGAGCGAGATTCCTGAGTCATAGTGCTATCTAACTGGTTGTAGTTAATGGCTGTATGAGTGGCAGTGTAATTCGCGTTGCAACGTATAAAAAGCGAAGTAATTAGTAGGAAAAGGGATGTTCGAAATATTTTTTTCATCTCGGCACAAAGTTACTTTTTATCTTACCTTTCCTTTTTAATTTAAGATCATATTGTATAAACATACTATTAACATACGGGTAAGATATGCTGAAACGGATAAGATGGGGTATGTCTATTATGGGAATTACGCCACTTATTTTGAAGTAGGAAGGGTAGAGTTGCTAAGAAGTCTTGGCGTTTCTTACCGTAAATTAGAGGAGAAAGGTGTTTTACTGCCTGTGGTGAGTTTAAATGTAGATTATAAGAAACCTGCTTTATATGATGATAACCTTACGTTAGAGACAGTCCTCATTGATATGCCCGGGGTTAAAATTGTATTTGATTACACCTTAAAAAGAGGAGTGGAGCTTCTGTCTAAAGCACAGACAACATTAGTTTTCTTAAATGCTAGATCAGGAAGGCCAGTGAAATGTCCTGAGGAAATATTGAATGAGTTAGCGAAGCTCTAGTTTCTTTTTTTCTTAATCGTTCATTCTAGATTCTGGAGTGTTTTCCTTTTTTTGATTTGACAGTCTTTTTTTATGCTGTTCGTTCATAGAGATGAAAGCCTCGAATGCATCTTGTGAATAATCCATGTCCCAAGTGAGTGACTTTATGTTTGAATTAAAAAAACATATAGCTACAGGTAACTTAGCGTAAGCTGAGGTGTTTACATGTTCTAGTGTCTTAAACAATAAGATGTCTGCAAAGAGATCATATCCTTTCATGATAAAATCAGTGCTCATTCCGTGTGTGTTTATAGAAATCAACTTAGGGATATATCCTTTCTTCTTGAATTCTAAAGTATAGTTCATGTCTGGATTAAAAACTAGTCTGGACTCATCTTCTACAATGTATTTGTCTATAATGTTGCAGTTTGCAGTTATGCTGACTTCTACATTTAAGAGTTCTGTTGTCGCTGTGAATAGTTTTTTTCTTTCTTTTTTAGTCAAAATTAGACAATCTTGAACTTCACTTACTAGGGTTATTTGTTCATCTTGGGCTTGGGTTTCTTTGTCAGTTAGAAAAAAGGAGAGGGATAAAAAAATAAATATTATTTTTTCCATTGGTGGAGGTTTTTTTGTTAAGATTTAATACGATATCCTTAAACAAATGGTTTCGTTATCTCTTAATGATCCTTCACAATTATTTTCTCTTAGGATGAGATTCGGAATTTATAGAATCTCTTTGCTCAATGAAGGGAGGGAGAAGATTGTTGGGTATTAGAGGATGTAGGTCAGGCTGACCTGCTTCTACCCAACACGTGTACCATAAACAGCCTAAAGAATGAATAGCAGAGCGGAACCTTCTTTCTACCATTCCATCTAATCTATCATGGTATTCTGTACTGAATTCTTTGGAGTATACTTCCATAATCATAGTGCCTCTTTCTTCGAAGCTCATTTTTTTATCCTCTGGAAATTCAGTGCTGAGGTTTTTCTCGAATGTTAAAACGCTGTCTAGCGCATAATGACTCTGCTCCACTATATCCCAAATAAAATCTCTTTTGCTTTCTACGAAATAAATGTCTGGAGCGAACAGGTCGTAGTCGTCATAAAACAGTTCAGGTAATCTGCTCTCCCAAAACCCATGGATACCATATTGTCCAGTTACCTGTCCATTATAGTTTTCTGTCGTATGCAATGGCACGTGGGCATCACCTACATAGTGACCTATGTCGGCAGAAAGTCTTAGTATTTTTTTAGTGTCCTTCTCTTTAAAGGCGTCTACGAGTCTAATCGCAAGTAGATTAAGGTTCCATGGAAGGGTGCCGTAAGCCTGCAGAGAGTCTTCTGTAAATTTATCTACTGCATCATACCAATTTCTAGGCATTAAGGCGAATAAGTCCTCTGGCGCAGACAAACTATCTCCTCCGAAGTGGTCTAGATCTATGTAGTGCTTTGGAGCTTCTCCTTGTACGCTGTGCCTCCTTTTATCTGCGTCTACAGAATGTTCTGTGAGGTAATCTGCATGAGCTTTATAAAACCCGAACATTTCAATTGGAAGGGTGAAAATAGCTAATCTATTAATTTTCTTGTGCGCAAAAAAGCCCCATTCAGAACAATTGTGCTTCGGTCTAATAGAATCGAAAGAAATTAGCAGCGTGGCCAGTATTATTATAATCCAGTACTTTTTCATTCTGAAACGAGTTCCCTTTTAGCAGCTATTATTTCATCACCGTGTAGGATAGGAACCACAGAAGTAGTGTTGGGAGTTAGGCAGTATTTTATGTCTTCATTAAGGTTTAACTTCCTTAATCTTCTTCTATGTGAGCTGGCCTTTAAGAAGCTAAATATATTCTCTTTAGCGCTTCTGTAGATGAATTTAGCTGCTATAGTAGAATCTTCTTCCGCAAAGAATTTTTGACTTTCAATTAGTTGGTCTGCGATAGCTCCAGCGCAGATAGTATCTTCTAGATTGAATTTATCTTTCCAACCTGAGCCTAGGAGAAGAACATTTTTATTTTGTTCTATGAGCCAGTTACATATTGCTTCGAGATTATTTAAACTAGCTATAGCTACGGTTTCTTTTTCTCTGGCTATGTTTATAGCTTTTGTTCCATTGGTGGTGGTGAGGATAACTGTTTTCCCTTTTAGTTCAGGGTTCTTGAATGAAACAGGAGAGTTTCCCATGTCAAAACCTTCTACTATTTGTCCGTTTCTCTCTGCTGCTACTAAGTATCCTTTGTCCTGATATACTTTTGCCTCTTCTAATGAACTTACAGGAAGAATAGTAACTCCGTTTTCTACTGCTGCGCAAATAGCACTCGTAGCTCTCAGTACATCTATGACAACTGCTATTTCGTAGTCTTTTTTATATAAGTGCCATTGGTTAGGCGAATAACAGACTTCAACACGTTTTTTTTCTCCAGTCATGAGGTGAATTTACGATTTTGGTATAAATGGTGGTCTAGTAATTAATGCGCTAACTGGCTTATTTCGAATTAAAACAGCTATTTCAGTTCCTTGTTTGTGATTTCCAGACTGCACATAACCCATTCCGATGGCTTTTTTACTACAAGGACTCATGGTTCCAGATGTTACTTTACCGATTACATCTCCTTCAGAATTAACAATTTCATAATCTTTTCTTGGGATTCCTCTTTCCGTTAATTCAAATCCCACAAGTCTTCTCGAAGGGCCTTTCTCTTTATGAGATAATATGATTTCTTTTCCTATGAAATCTTTTGTAAACTTGGTAATCCATCCTAAGCCAGCTTCGATAGGTGATGTGGTGTCGTCTATGTCATTTCCGTAAAGACAGAATCCCATTTCTAGTCTCAGGGTGTCTCTAGCAGCTAAGCCTATCATTTGAATATCATGTTCAGCCCCTGCTTCTAATATTTTAGTCCAGAATAATTCTGCGTATTCATTGGGTAAGTAGATTTCGTATCCTCCGGAACCCGTGTATCCTGTACTAGAAATGAGGATATTTTCTTTGCCACAAAAAGTAATATGCTTTAGGTTATAATAAGACATCTCTCCTAAGTTTTCAGAAGTAAGCTTATTGAGCGTTTCTGTGGCCTTAGGTCCTTGGATAGCAAATAACGCCATGTCATCAGAGTCATCAGTAAGCACACAGTCGAATGTGTTATGGCTCTGAATCCAATCAAAATCCTTTTTTAAGTTAGATGCATTTACCACTAGCATGTAGTCATTTTCTGCTAGACAGTAAACGAGTAAATCATCTACGATTCCTCCTTCAGTATTTGGCAAACAGGAGTATTGTACTTTTCCGGGAGCAAGTAAAGAGGCATCGTTAGAAGTCACTTTTTGAATTAAGTCAAGCGCCTCTTTTCCTCTTACATGAAATTCACCCATGTGAGAAACATCAAAAATGCCCACACTGCTTCTTACTCTTAAGTGCTCATCATTAACCCCAGTGTATTGGACAGGCATGTTATATCCTGCGAATGGAACCATCTTGGCTCCGTTAGCTTCATGCCATTTAGAAAGGGCGGTGTTTTTCATCTCATTAATTTAGGATGTAAAAGTATCAAATTAAGGCCTTAGAGAGATGAGAAAATTAGCGTTGCAACGCTAAAATAAAATCACAAAATGGATTTAATGTAGTTTAAGACTTTAGTCATTAAGTGAACTCGGTCTTTACCTCTCACATTATGCGCATGTCCTGGGTATGGGAAGAATTCTATTTCTTTACCTTCCTCGATACATTTAGTTAAAAACTCCATAGAGTGCTGCATTACTACTACGTCATCACTTGCTCCATGAATGAGCATTAATTTACCTTCTAAATTAGCGACATGGGTTTTTAAATCAGCTTCTGCATACCCTTCTGGGTTAGTTTCTGGGGTATCCATGTATCTTTCGGTGTACATTATCTCGTAAAGCCTCCAGTCTATCACGGGGCCTCCAGCTACGCCTACCTTAAATAAGCCAGGCTTTTTTAGCATTAATGAAGTAGTCATAAATCCGCCATAGCTCCATCCATGAACTGCGAATCTATCATTATCGGTGTAAGGCAGCGTTTTAAGCCATTCTGCCATCTCTGCTTGATCTTGAACCTCAATGGTTCCCATGTTTTCGTGAACAGTTTGTTCAAAATCAATGCCTCTATGAGATGAGCCTCTGCCGTCTACTGTGAAAATAATATATCCTTCTTCAGCTAAGCTGTGCATCCAAAGTGAAGCGCCTCCAAGCCAGGAGTCAGTTACTAATTGCACATGTGGGCCGTTATAAACATAAAATAGTACAGGATATTTCTTAGTTTCATCGAAGTGGCTTGGTTTAATCATTCTGCACCATAACTCAGTTCCATCAGAAGTCTTCTTAGAGAATATTTCTGTAGTACCTATTGAGTATTCTGAGAGAGGGTTTTCTGCACTTAAAATTTCCCAGCTTTTGCTTTTCGTTGTATGATAAAGAGTTGTTTTTCCAGGAATGGTAGTGCTGCTGTAATTGTCTATGTAAAATTTACCGCTCTCACTCACAGAAATCGTATGGGTTCCGTTTCCAGATGTAAGTTGGGTTACGGTGCCTGTTTCAAGTTCTACAGCGTACCCATGATTTTCAGTTGGATTTTCTCCTGTAGCATGAAAAAAGGCTTTAGTGCCTTCCGAGTTAAACCCTATGAAATCGGTTATCTCATAAGTTAGGTTAGTTAATTCTCGAATAATACCATCGTCATTCATTAATACGAGATTGCTAAATCCATTTTTTTCAGTGATCCAGATGAACTCCCCTTTTCCGTTTGGGATAAAGTAAGGAGGATTCTCAGGTTCCACATATTCTTCGTCAAACTCTTGGTAGATGGTTTTTAGAAAATCACCTTTCCTGTTGTATTTGTTAAGAGCCATAGAGGTTTGTTCTCTATTTAGGTGAGCTAGATAGATAAATTGATTGTCAGGGCTCCAAGCTATGTTTGTAACATAACTGTCTTCTTCTCCCATCTGTTGGAGGTAAGTTGTTTCACCAGTTTCAGAATCTACTATCCCTACTCTTCCATGTTCGCTAAGCTGACCAGCCATAGGATATTTAATAGGATGAGATGAAGCAGGAGTGCTTGAGTAATCTAACAGTGGGTATTCTGTTACGTTTTCTTCGTTTTTTTCATAGAAAGCTAGAAATGCTCCGCTCGGACTCCAGAAAGTTCCTTTAGAAATACCAAATTCATATCGGGCTATAGCTTGTCCTGAAGTGTTGTGCTCATTGTTTTTTGTGACGCGAGTTTCTTGACCATCTCTCCAAATAAACAAATCATTTTCTTGTGTATACGCAATACTTTCTGAATTGAAGTGGAAATCGATGTTCTCAAAACGATCTGGCAGGGTGATGAATTTTTTCAGCTCATTTTTAAATGGGTCTAGAATGTAGAGTTTGTCTTTTAGTGTTAAATGAATTTCTGTAGGACTTTCCCAAGTTAATCTTGGCATATAGCTCAATTCAGGATTTTTGAGGGTGGTTTTTATTTCTGCTAGGGTAAGTTTCTTTTTTATTTTACCAGTATTATCAAACACATAAAGAACATTACTATTTATAGCGCTATATAATTCTGTTCCTGGGACCCACTGTAAACCGGTAATCTTTTCAGGGTAAAGACCATTGTAATAGCCCATTACTGCATCTTCAACAGTGAGTGATTTATTTTGAGAAAAACTAATCGTACTTAAAAGAAGTGTGGTAGTAACTAGTAGTATCCGAGTCATAATTTGATTTTTGATGTGCTAAGGTACTTGCTTACATTTAAGTGCTTCTTGAGATGATTAAATTTTATTCATTTGAAGTGTGAATTGCTTTAATTGGGTGTAAAATCTTCCTGAGTCTGTGCAGAGCATCGAATAGCATTAGTATATTTGAGACTCGTAACGTACTGAATCCATCTAACTGTGAAAAATAGAAAAATAATTATATCTGACAGAGCTGTTAATTCATTAAAAAGAATAATCGCTAAGCATCAACAGAATGGGTTTTTAGGTGCCGATAAGGCTAAAGAAGCCATCATCAGTAGACTCCGGAGATTGACTGTAAATGCAGAGAAAGATAGTAGGAAAGCTAAGTTTGGAAGGTTAGACGGAGATTATAGAAGTGTACTGGCTTGGAATTATAGAATTTACTATAGATTAGAAGACGAGGAGGTTCAGGTCTTAGATATTTTTCGAGATATAGAGAATGAGGTTAGGTTATAGTCTCTTTAAAAACAATTAGTTAATTTTTTGGTATTGTTTATGGTTAAGGAGTATTAACCATAAAGTACGAGGAGATGACTTACATGATAGAATTAACCCAAAGAGAAAGACAGCCATTTAGTAAATTAGGCTATAGTCAGTATAGATTAATTATTTCAAATCTTATAGCAGAAGGAATAGTTCTTAATTATGCGGAGAGCATGGATAGAGAGAAATTCTGGCTTATGCTGGAAGCTCTGTCTGAATTAGAGGTTTTCGATATAATTTCAGATTTGCCTATTCTAGGTTCATTAAAGGTGAAAGTGATTCCTTTATATACAAATGTCTCCAATTTGTCGCATGGAGCGGTTTACTCTTTGAATTAGAATTTAGGCGGTGTACATTTGTGCTCATGGAAAAGAAAATAATCCCTACCGACGTATATGCTGAAATGACTCCTAATCCAGTGACGATGAAGTTTGTTACAGATAGAGAGCTCATCAGTGATGGTAAGCAAGTTGATTATACAGAGTTAGAAATGGTTGGAGAATCATCTCCTTTGGCTAAAGAGCTTTTTCATTTTCCTTTTGTAAAGGGTGTTTTTATTAGTGCCAACTATGTTACCGTTACTAAAGATGAAAGTATCGGCTGGGAATTAGTAGTTCAGCAGATGAGAGGGTACATCAGAGATTGGTTAATGGAGAATGAAGTAGCCGTGAGTTTTGTTCCAGAAAGCATCGCAGTAAAAGAAGATCCTGCTGATTTAACTCCAGAGAGAGAAGCTAAACTGAAAGATTTAGAAAATGCCACTCCTACTGAATTGGATGTTCAAATAATCCAGTTGTTAGATGAGTTCGTAAGGCCAGCTGTGGAACAGGATGGTGGGGCTATAGACTTTAGAGCGTTTAAAGATGGAAAGGTCTATGTAGAGCTAAAAGGAGCATGCAATGGGTGTCCGTCAAGTATGCAAACCTTAAAAGGAGGAATAGAAGGACTTCTTAAAAGTAAGCTAGAAGGGGTAGAGGAAGTAGTAGCTGTGTAAAAGTGAAAATAGTAGTTTTAACAGGTGCGGGAATTAGTGCTGAAAGTGGCATCGCTACCTTTAGAGGAGCAGATGGCCTCTGGGAAGGTCATAGAATAGAAGAGGTAGCTTCTCCAGAAGGCTGGTATGAAAACAGAGAATTAGTTCTGGAATTCTATAATAAAAGGAGGAGGAATGTTCTAGAATCTACTCCAAATGAAGCTCATGAAATTTTAGTAGAATTGGAAGATGCTCATGAGGTCTTCATAGTTACCCAGAACGTAGATGATTTGCATGAGAGAGCTGGAAGCTCTAATATTCTTCATCTTCACGGAGAAATCACTAAAAGCAGAAGTACTGCTAATCCTAAATTAGTTTATGACATAGAAGGGTCTGAATTGGATTTAGGTCATAACTGTGAACTAGGCTCTCAGCTTAGGCCTCATATAGTATGGTTTGGAGAGGCTGTCCCAGCTATAGAGGAGGCAGTAGAGATTATACAAGAAGCAGATAGTGTGCTTATCGTAGGTACGTCATTACAAGTTTATCCGGCAGCAGGACTGGTTAATTATGCTCCTGAAAAAGTATCTATCACCGTAATAGATCCAAATTTGCCAGAAGTAAATTTGCCAAACGTCACTTACTTAAATTGCGGGGCTAGTGAAGGCATGCGGATTTTTAAAAAGAGTTTAGTGAAGTAGTAGCTTACTCGTCATAGCTAAATTCAATCAAATCACTCTTAGGATGACTTTGGCAAGTAAGAACAAATCCTTCCTCTAATTCTCCATCGGTCAGTGCGAAGTTTGAAAGCATCTCTACTTTCCCTTTAGTGACTTTAGCTCTGCAAGCGGTACAAACTCCTCCTTTACAACTAAAAGGAGCGTCTAATCCAGCGTCTAGAGCCGCGTCTAGTATTGTTTTACCACCTCCAGCTAGAGTTATTTCACTTTCTTCATCGTCTAGAGTGATTTTTATTTTGGCCGTTCCCGAAAAAGTAGTGCTTTCATCTTCTACAGAAGTCTCCGTATGAACAGGTTCTTCAGTCGTAGGTGCAGTAAAAAACTCAGTATGAATTTCATCTTTTGAATACCCGTTGTCAGCTAATGCATTGGTTACACTTGTAATCATGTCTCCAGGACCACAGATAAAGGCATGCTTAGATAATCCTGAAAAAGGATGTTTGGCCATTAACTCAAGAGTTTTGCCAAAATTTATTCTGCCTTTGTGAAAAGAATCCTGCCCTCCGTTTTGAGAGTAAATAAGCTCTAAATTGAAGTTGGAATTGCTTTCTGCCAGAGATTCTAGCTGGCTTAAAAACATAGTCTCATCTGGAGATTTGTTCCCATAGCATAGCGTTATTTTACCAGCGTTCTCCGTAGAAATAAGAGTTTTAAGCATCGCGTAAATAGGAGTAATCCCACTTCCAGCTGCTATAAATAAATAATGAGTCTGTGAAACTCTGCAGTCGGGTAATACGAAATTTCCCATAGGCTCCAAGCAGGTGATTTTATCTCCAGCCTTTAGTTCCTTGTTTAAGAATGTGGAGGCTTTACCGTTTTCTACGTGTTTCACTCCTATTTGCCAGTTCTCCTCAAAAGGTGCGCTACTGAATGAGTAGCTTCTGTTGATCTGCTCACCGTTAATGACTAACTCTAAAGAGATGTATTGACCTGCCTCATAAGTGTGGTCAGGCATTTTTTCTAACGTTATCTCCACAGATGATGGAGTCGCTTTATTTATAGAAATAACTTCTAAATCGTGCTTTCTGCTCATGGTTAATTGTACCCTAAAAATGATTTAATTTCTTTTGAATGCCAGTTTATTTGCTCTGCCTGTGCTATAATTTGTTTCCCATTCTCATCTATGAAATAGGTGAGGGGAATGTAATAAACGCCCACGTTTTTTAAGCTTTTATTTACTCGATATGTTTCAAATGGTATTTTATACTTTTTGCTCATCTGTGCCATTCGTTCAGGAGAATCATCTGTCAGATAGTATATCCTAACATTTTCTCCAGCTTTGGATAATACTTCATTGGCGTCTGGCATCTCTCTTCTGCAGTCACCACACCAACTAGCAAAAAAGTGTACTACTGTCTTTCTTCCGTTACCGATTTCTACTGATTTCAAATCGCCACCGTCTAGGTATTGGATTTGAGAAAAATCTAAGTCAGGTGTTTTGTTACAACTAGAGAGAATGAGAAAGCTAACAAATAGGATAAGTTTTGAGTGAGTGTTCATGTTTAAAACTCTAGTGTTTTAAGAATAGCCCCTTTTACTTTTTGTGCATTGTTAAGCATAGCTTTTTCTAAAGTCTTATTCAGCGGAATGGCTACAGTGTTCTCACTTCCTACAGTGAGAACAGGAGCGTCTAAGTGTTTAAAGCATCTCTCAGAGATCATTCCTGCTATTCCTCTAGAAAAACTCATAGCTTGTTGTTCCTCAGTGACTATTACGCATCTGTTGGTTCGTTTTACCGAATTGATAATAGCTTCTTCATCCAAAGGAAGTAACGTACGCAAGTCTATAATCTCTACTTTTCCTTGTATATCCTTAGAAGCCGTTTTAGCCCAATAAACACCCATGCCATAAGTTATTACGGTCACAGAATTACTTTCGGTCGCTTCTTGCACTACTCTAGCTTTTCCTAATGGAACCACATAGTCTTCAGCTGGTTCTATACATTTAGCCTCTTCACTTCCAGCTATTTTAGACCAGTAAAGTCCTTTGTGTTCTAGCATAACTACAGGATTAGGGTCGTAAAAAGCTCCTTTTAATAAGCCCTTTAGATCTGCGCCATTCGAAGGGTAAACTACTTTAATTCCTTGGATATTAGTAAGAATAGACTCGATACTTGAACTGTGGTAAGGTCCTCCGCTACCATACGCTCCTATAGGAACTCTAATTAACGAACTAACCGGCCACTGTCCATTTGACAAGTAATAACTTCTGCTCAATTCTGTAAACAATTGATTTAATCCAGGCCATATATAATCAGCAAACTGAACTTCCACTATTGGTTTAAGTCCTGCGGCACTCATTCCACAGGTAGACCCTATAATAAAAGCCTCTTGAATAGGAGTGTTAAACACCCTGTCATTCCCGAATTTCTGAGCCAATGTAGCTGCTTCTCTGAAAACTCCTCCCAAACGTGCGCCCACATCCTGGCCATATAAAAGCGCCTCTGGATGTTTCTCCATCAGTTCCTGCACTCCGAATAAAGCACAGTCTACCATTAACTTCATTTCTCCGCCCTGAGGCTTTCTTTCTCCCGACTCCTCAGTAATAGTTGAAGGCGCGTAGCAATGGTCAAGTATGCTTTCAGGGTTGGGCTCTTCTGCTGCTAAGGCTCTGTTATAATCATTTTCAACGAGTTCTTTTACAGCTGTCTTAATTTTGACTATTTCTTTTATCCCTACACCATTATCTAAAAGGTTAGATTCTAAACGAGGTAAGGGGTCTCTTCTTTTGTGGTCCTCTAAATCATCTCTATACCATTCTCTTCTCACTCCAGAAGTATGGTGACCCAGAAAAGGAACTTTAGCGTGAATAAGAAATGGCCTTCTTTCTTCTCTAACAGTTTTAACTATTTCACCAAATTTTTCATAGCAGGTTAGAAAATCCGCCCCATCGAAAGAGTGCGCCTCTATCGGTGGAAATCCTTTCGCTAAATCCATAGCTGTTCCGAAATTAATTTCTTCTGCCTTTGCTGAAATATCCCATCCGTTGTCCTGCACGAAAAAGATGATTGGAAGTTTCTTAAGAGCAGCCATATGAAGGGCTTCGCTAATCTCTCCCTCAGTCATAGCCGAATCTCCTATACTGCAGATTACCACTGGAGCTTCTCCAGGTTCTGGTTTCGAAAGACCCTGAGCTTCTTTATATTGTATTCCCATAGCTACTCCTGCAGAAGGTATGGCTTGCATTCCCGTAGCAGAAGAGTTGTGAGGTATTTTAGGCTTATCGACTTTATTTAGGCTAGGGTGAGAGTAATACGTTCTTCCTCCAGAAAAAGGGTCATCCTTTTTAGCATGAAGCTGGAGCATTAACTCATAAGGAGTCATGCCTATTCCGAGTAGAATAGAATCATCTCTATAATAGGGGAAAACAAAGTCTTGTGGCATTAAATGCATAGAGATAGCTAGCTGAGCAGCCTCGTGACCAGCAGAAGTAGCGTGCACATAGGTCTTAGTCACTTCTTTTTCTTCTTCGAATTTATTGGCCATGGTTCTGGCAGTGAACATTAGTTCTAGACCTTTTAGCGCTGTCTCTTTACTCAAATTCCCAACCATAACTTCTTCTGAAAGTTCCTCCATTATTCGTGCTAAATTAAAGAACGAAGTTACGAAATCAATATGAGCATAACCCTCAATTTTCTCTTACATTTGAAGGTCTATTTAATATGAATATTACTTTTTTTAAATATCAAGGAACAGGAAATGATTTCATTATGGTGAATGCTGTAGATAAAGGCATTACCCTCGAGCCATTGCAGATTCAACGTTTATGTAATAGGAAATTTGGAATTGGTGCTGATGGCATCATTTTAATAAAAGCTGATGTAAAAACAGATTTTTATGTTGATTATTATAATCCTGATGGTTCTCAGAGCTTTTGTGGTAATGGAAGCAGGTGTGCAGTGGCGTTTGCCTTTGCTGAGAATGTTTTTGAAGGAAAGACCTGCTCTTTTAATGCCATAGATGGAACTCATAAGGGTGAGGTTTTAGATATCGATAATATTGAAATATCTATGCGTGATGTGGAAGGTGTTGAAGAAGTTGATGGTGACTTTGTGCTTGACACAGGGAGTCCGCATTTTGTGAGGCGTTGCAACGCTCTTAAGGAACTCGATATAATTACAGAAGCCAGAAAAGTGCGGTATAACCAGCGCTTTTCAGAGCAAGGAATTAATGTCAATTTTATAAGTCAGAATGGGAGTGAAATTCACATGCGGACATATGAAAGAGGAGTGGAAGATGAGACATTATCCTGCGGCACAGGGGTGACAGCTGTGGCATTATCTTCGGTCTCTGAAGATGGTGTTTATGCTCGGAAAATCATAACTAAAGGTGGAGATCTAATGGTTAACTTTAAAAAATCAGGAGATTTATTTCAAACAATACGGCTACAGGGTGCAGCTAAATTTGTCTTTTCTGGGCTAGTTAATCTGACTTAAAATAGTATCTTAGTATTCCTTAATAGATACAACCTATGCTTAATAAACTGTTTTTAGTATTATTCCTTCTCATAGGGATTGCCGGAATTTCTCAAAGTGTCACATTTACCAATGTTTCAGATAATTTTGAAGTAGAACACTCTTTTGT
>TARA_B110000093_G_scaffold33058_2_pt1 | contig 23685 bp, 20 predicted proteins | sample TARA_B110000093 | Tara Oceans TARA_B110000093 (sample SAMEA4397390) | marine metagenome | biome: Polar Biome; feature: [MIX] marine epipelagic wind mixed layer (ENVO:01000061); material: water (ENVO:00002006), including particulate matter (ENVO:01000060) such as... | depth 10-100 m | reverse complement strand
GGCCTTGGGGTTTGAACCTGAGGATTTACCAAAGCTTTGGGACGTTGATGGTTTGGAAGTAACTCGCTGGGGCACAATCCGTGCTGATTTTGAGACTGGCAAAACCAGTTTACCAAGGGTTTACGCTGTGGGCGACATTGTTCGTGGTGCCTCCCTAGTTGTTTGGGCTATCCGCGATGGGCGTGATTGTGCCGCTGCTATTCTGGCTGAACTTGATGAGGCAAAAGCAATCGCAGCGGAATAACCTTTGGATTATGTTCAGGCTTTTAGCGGATATTCCGCATGATAAGTCTTAAAGAATAATGTCCTTTCTGGACACGACAGGAGACCACCATGACGAAATTCGATGCAAGCTGGGTGAAAGCTGAGGAAGCCAAACGGAAGCGTATGGCTGAAAATGGTATGTATTCTGAGGCTGAAGAACACGCCAGCTGTGGTGTGGGCCTTGTGGTTTCTATTGATGGCAAGCCAAGCCGCAAGGTTGTGCAGGCAGGCATCGATGCGCTCAAAGCCGTTTGGCATCGCGGCGCTGTAGATGCAGATGGTAAAACTGGCGACGGCGCGGGCATTCACGTGCAAATCCCTGTCCCCTTCTTTTATAATCAAATTGAACGTACCGGCCATACGCCGCGGATGGAAGAGCTTATGGCTGTGGGTCAAGTATTCCTACCTCGGACCAATTTTGGCGCCCAAGAGACCTGTAGGACAATTGTGGAATCTGAAGTCCTACGCATGGGTTATTATATTTACGGATGGCGCCATGTACCCGTGAATGTTGCCTGCTTGGGTGATAAAGCTAACGCAACCCGCCCAGAGATTGAACAGATTTTGATCTCTAATTCCAAAGGCGTAAATGAAGAGATATTTGAGCGCGAACTTTATGTCATACGCCGGCGGATAGAAAACGCTGCCTTAGCGGCGGGCATTAATGAGTTGTATTTGGCCAGTCTGTCTTGTCGTTCCATCATCTATAAAGGTATGTTCTTGGCGCAAGATGTGTCAGAGTTTTACCCTGATTTAAAAGACGACCGTTTTGAATCGGCCTTCGCTCTGTATCATCAGCGGTATTCAACAAATACCTTTCCACAGTGGTGGTTAGCGCAGCCATTTCGCATGTTAGCGCACAATGGTGAGATAAATACACTCAAAGGCAACACTAACTGGATGAAAAGCCATGAGATCAGGATGTCTTCGGATGCGTTTGGGGATATGGCTGAAGATATTAAGCCAGTAATTCCAAGTGGTTCATCAGATTCAGCGGCTTTGGACTCTGTGTTTGAAATGCTGGTGCGCGCGGGGCGAAATGCCCCTATGGCAAAAACTATGTTGGTACCAGAAAGTTGGTCAAAACAGGCTGTGGATTTACCAAAATCTTGGATTGATATGTATTCATATTGTAACTCTGTAATGGAGCCATGGGATGGCCCTGCGGCCTTGGCTATGACTGACGGTCGCTGGGTTTGCGCTGGGTTGGACCGTAATGGCCTGCGCCCAATGCGATACGTGGTAACTGGGGATGGTTTGCTGATCGCTGGTTCTGAGGCTGGAATGGTTTACGTGGATGAGGCTAATGTCAAAGAAAAAGGTGCGCTTGGCCCTGGACAGCTACTTGCTGTGGACATGGATGAGGGGCGTTTATACCACGATACCGAAATGAAAGACTTATTGGCAGCAAGCCGAGATTTTGGCGCGTGGGTGGGTAAAATTAATGAGCTAGATGATGATTTGGCTAAAGCAATTGAGGCGCCGCTGTTCGCCGGTGCAGAATTGCGCCAACGCCAGATCGCTGCAGGTTATACCATAGAAGAGCTTGAGCAAATACTCGCGCCAATGGCTGAAGACGGCAAAGAGACTCTGGCCTCGATGGGCGATGACACACCCTCGGCCGTTTTGAGCGAAAAATATCGTCCTCTATCACATTTTTTCCGACAAAACTTTAGTCAGGTGACTAATCCTCCGATTGACAGTTTGCGCGAATTTCGAGTGATGAGCTTAAAGACAAGGTTTGGAAATCTCAAAAATGTACTGGATGAAAGTAGTGCTCAAACTGAAATCTTAGTCTTAAATTCTCCTTTTGTAGCTAATGTACAATTCCAACGCCTGTTGAAAAACTTCAATGCGCCTATGGTAGAAATTGATTGCACCTTCCCGTCAGGTGCTGAAGCTGGATCCTTACAAACGGCGCTCAACCGTATCCGCTCAGAGGCGGAAGATGCGGTGCGTTCTGGTGCTGGGCATTTGGTACTGACCGATCAACATGCCACGGATATGCGGATTGCTATGCCAATGATTTTGGCCACTAGTGCCGTGCACTCTTGGCTCACCCGCCAAGGATTGCGGACTTTTACCTCCGTTAATGTTCGTTCAGCGGAATGTATTGATCCGCATTATTTTGCGGTTCTGATTGGCTGTGGTGCTACCGTGGTCAATGCCTATCTGGCCGAAGACAGTTTGGCTGATCGGATTGAACGAGGCTTGCTTGATTGTGCTCTGACGGAAGCTGTTGCGCGCTACAGGAACGCGATCGACCAAGGCCTTTTAAAGATCATGGCGAAAATGGGTATTTCTGTGGTCTCCTCCTATCGTGGTGGATTAAACTTTGAAGCGGTGGGCCTGTCGCGTGCCATGTGCGCTGAATATTTCCCTGGGATGACGTCTCGCATCTCGGGGATTGGTGTAGTTGGCATTCAGCGCAAAGCGGAGTCTATTCATGCGAGCGCCTATAAAAATGCCAGTGACGTTTTGCCAATTGGTGGGTTTTATAAGGCGCGGCGCTCTGGTGAGAAACACGCTTGGGAAGCCCAGACCATGCATCTTTTGCAAGCGGCCTGTGAACGTGGCAGTTTTGAAATGTGGAAAAACTACTCTGCAAAATTACAGGCAAACCCCCCAATTCATCTACGTGATTTGCTAGCGATTAAACCATTGGGTGCGGCCATTTCTGTGGATGAGGTTGAAAGTATCACTTCTATCCGTCAGCGCTTTGTGACTCCGGGGATGTCCCTTGGAGCCTTAAGCCCCGAGGCGCATAAAACCCTGAATGTTGCGATGAACCGCATTGGAGCCAAGTCTGACAGTGGCGAAGGCGGAGAAGATCCTGCACATTTTGTACCTGAGGCGAATGGTGACAACCCATCGGCCAAAATAAAACAGGTGGCCTCTGGTCGCTTTGGCGTGACGGCGGAATATCTTAACCACTGCGAAGAATTAGAAATCAAAGTGGCACAGGGTGCCAAGCCTGGTGAGGGCGGCCAATTACCTGGTATGAAGGTCACCGACCTAATCGCACGTCTGCGTCACTCGACCAAAGGCGTGACATTGATCAGTCCGCCACCACACCATGATATTTATTCCATCGAGGATTTGGCGCAGCTAATTTATGATCTAAAGCAGATCAATCCACGTTGCAAAGTGACTGTGAAATTGGTGGCCGCCTCTGGTGTGGGCACGATTGCCGCCGGTGTGGCGAAGGCCAATGCGGATATCATTTTGATTTCTGGCCACAATGGAGGTACGGGGGCTTCTCCAGCCACGTCAATTAAATTTGCGGGTCTTCCGTGGGAGATGGGTCTGACTGAGGCGCATCAGGTTTTGGCGATGAACAATCTGCGTGAGCGTGTGACATTGCGTACCGATGGTGGTCTACGCACAGGGCGCGATATCGTTATGGCTGCCATGATGGGGGCTGAAGAATATGGAATCGGCACTGCCGCTTTGATCGCTATGGGTTGTATTATGGTGCGGCAATGCCAATCCAACACTTGCCCTGTTGGGGTCTGTACGCAAGATGAGGATCTGCGAGGTAAATTTTCTGGATCTGCAGATAAAGTGGTCAACTTGATCACCTTCTACGCGCAGGAAGTTCGTGAAATTTTGGCTAGTATAGGTGCGCACTCATTGGATGAAGTGATTGGCCGTGCTGATCTACTGAGCCAAGTCTCGCGCGGCTCGGCACATTTGGACGATTTGGATCTTAACCCTCTGTTGATCACGGTGGATGGTGCGGATCAAATTTCGTATGATCGCCACAAGCCACGTAACTCGGTTCCTGACACTCTGGACGCGCAGATTGTGACGGACGCTGCACGATTTTTGCAGGAGGGCGAAAAAATGCAACTGCAATACGCAGTGCAAAACACTTCACGCTCAATTGGAACGCGCATTTCCAGCCATATAGTAACCAAATTTGGCATGCGAAACTCGTTACAGCCTGATCACCTGACGATTAAACTTCAGGGCTCGGCGGGCCAGGCTTTGGGGGCGTTTGCAGCTCCTGGTCTTAAGTTAGAAGTGGCTGGTGAAGCGAATGACTATGTGGGCAAAGGCCTATCTGGAGGTACGATTGTAGTACGCCCGGCGCAAATTAGTCCTTTGGTGGCATCTGAGAACACGATCATTGGTAATACGGTGCTCTATGGGGCTACAGCGGGTTATCTTTTCGCCGCGGGTCGTGCGGGAGAGCGTTTCGCAGTGCGTAATTCAGGCGCTAAAACGGTGGTTGAAGGCTGTGGATCCAATGGTTGTGAATATATGACTGGTGGAATTTCGGTAATCTTGGGGTCAATTGGAGCCAACTTTGGTGCTGGTATGACTGGCGGTATGGCTTACCTTTATGACCCAAAGGATAGTACAGCTCCAATGATGAATATGGAAACATTGGTCACGTGCTCGGTTACGGCTCCTCATTGGGAACAAGAACTCAAAGACTTGGTTATACGCCACGCCAATGAAACCGGGTCGCTTAAAGCGGCTGATATTTTGCAGCATTGGGACCAAGAACGTCATAATTTCATCCAGGTTTGTCCTAAAGAAATGCTCGTACACTTGCCGGCCTCACTGAACGACGCTCAGGCTCAATCTGTGCCTGCTGAATGAATTTTAAGAGGTGGCTTAGAATTATGCCGCTTTTTCGGAAGTTGACGGGTAGCACTCGATGTGGTGTGGCTAACCTATGGCAAGTAAAAGCACTTTATCTGAAGATCCTGAGGGTCACGAGGCCAAAGTGGCGTCTAAAATTTTGCGAGTTAAGCAAACCTTAAGTGTGATAGCTCGGTGGGTTTTGCGAGGACTTTTGGTCTGTTTAATTGTTTTCGCAGGCTGGGGCCTTGCCTATCGCTGGCTGAACCCACCCACCACATTATACATGATGCAAGAAAGCTGGCGTCTTGATGGCATCCAGTATGACTGGGTGGATATTGAAGATGTTGCTCCAGTCATGCTGCGTGCCTTGGTAGCAGCTGAGGATGCTAGCTTCTGCAGCCATTGGGGCATCGACAGCGCAGCCGTACGTCAAGCTCTGCGCGATGGTGCAATGCGAGGTGGCTCTACCATCAGCCAGCAGACGGTGAAGAACGCCTTTCTGTGGCAGGGCCGTAGCTGGCTACGGAAAGCTATTGAAGCGCTAATAACACCCTACTCTGAGGCGGTTTGGAGCAAGAAGCGGCTGCTTGAAATTTATATGAATTTGGCGGAGTTTGACACGGGCGTCTTTGGCATTCAGGCTGCCGCTGTACATCATTTTGGAATTGACGCTGCAAAGCTGAATCGCGTGCAGGCGGGGCGGTTAGCAGTTGTTCTACCCGATCCCAAGGGGCGTAGCGCTATAAAACCTGATGCTAGTTTGAAAAAACATGCCGCTTCTGTGATTGCGGGGTCTGATATGATACGTAAAGACGGGCGTGCTGCGTGTTTTGAGGATTGATTGCTACCCCTAAGGGCGGCTAAGACAATATGATATGTTTAAAGAGAAATTTGTATGAATACTTTATATCATGTTCCGCTGTCGCCCTTCTGCCGTAAAGTGCGGCTGAGCTTGGCAGAGAAGAAAATTGAAGTGCAGCTGGTGGAAGAGCGCTACTGGGAGCCGGATGCTGACTTCTTGCGGCGTAATCCGGCTGGTAAAGTACCTGTTCTAAAATTAGGTGGTAAAATTTTTTCAGAATCTTCTGCGATATGTGAATATTTGGAAGAGAAGTATCCAGAGCCTAGTTTGCTACCACAAGATGCAGAAACTCGTTTTGAAGTGCGTCGGTTGGTGTCTTGGTTTGATGACAAATTTCATCGTGAGGTCACAGCCAACCTGCTGTATGAGCGGGTTAATCGTAAGATTCATGGATCCGGCTATCCGGTATCGGCTAATGTAAAGGCTGGCGCCAAGGCTATCAAATTTCATTTGGATTATCTTGCCAGGCTTTTAGATAATCGCCGCTGGCTTGCAGGCGATGCTATGAGTCTTGCAGATTTTGCGGCTGCAGCACATTTGTCCTCGCTTGATTATATTTGTGATGTGGATTGGAATCGATCTGAGGCTGTTAAAGATTGGTATGCTACATTAAAATCTCGTCCTGCATTTAGATCTATACTGGCTGACAATGTACCAGGTTTTCCACAGCCAAATCATTATTCAAACCTTGACTTCTGATCTCAAAAATAGGCTTATTGCTCAGGCCCTTGCGGAGGGTTTTAGTAATGCACGGATTACACGTCCGGATGCGATTCCAGATGTTCCCGCGCGGCTAGATGCATTCTTAGATGCAGGCTACCATGGGCAAATGGCTTGGATGGAAGATCGCAAAGTATGGCGTGGCTCTCCTGACGCCTTATGGCCTGAGGCGCGATCTGTTGTGATGCTGGCGGAAAGCTACACTCCGGATGTTGATCCTTTAGAGAATCTTACCAACCGTGATATTGGGAACATCAGTATCTATGCGCAGGGAAAAGACTATCATTACATCGTTAAAAAACGGCTAAAACGTTTGGCCAGGTGGCTAATTTCTGAAGGTGGTGGAGAAGTTAAGGTCTTTGTGGACACAGCACCGGTGGCTGAAAAACCTTTGGGTCAGGCGGCGGGTCTTGGGTGGCAAGGTAAGCATACGAATTTGGTGAGCCGGGATACTGGCAACTGGATGTTTCTGGGTGCTGTTTTTACTACGCTTGAGCTGGAGCCTGATCCTGCAGAGGTTGATCATTGTGGTAACTGCACCCGCTGTTTGGACATCTGCCCAACCAATGCCTTTGTAGCACCTTATAAAATGGATGCGCGCCGCTGCATTTCTTATCTGACCATTGAGCATAAGGGGCCAGTTGATCTGGAGCTGCGCCGGGGTATTGGCAATCATATATATGGCTGTGATGATTGCCTAGCGGCTTGCCCTTGGAATAAATTTGCAGTGCAAGCTTCTGATATGCGGTATGCGGCTAAAGATGATCTCGGGGCACCCCGTTTGATAGATCTTGTGGGGCTTTCTGATTTGGCATTTAGAAAGAAATTTTCAGGTTCTCCAATCAAGCGTATCGGTAGGGACCGTTTTATTCGCAACGTCCTATACGCCATTGGTAATACCCAAAATCCCACCTACTTGCCCTTGGTTGCACCGCTTACCACAGATCTTGATCCAACCGTGGCAGAGGCTGCGGGATGGGCCCTCAAACAGATCGAACTAGCTTAGCTCTAATCTGTTGGAACGGCGAATGTGAGGTTGGCCCAAAGGCTGTGCCACACTGGATTGCCTTTAACTTCTGGATCTATTGGGATCAAAGCAACACTGTCGATCATATATTCCTGACCTGCTGTTACTGGGAATTTGGCAACTCCATCTGCATCCGTTTGGTGAAGGCTGATCTGGACTTCGCCAGTTTCCCTGAGAGCCCGCTGGAAAACTTCTACCTGCACATTTGGACGTGGTTGGCCCATCATCAAAACGCGCACCTGCATGCCATTGCTTAGGTCATCAGTATAGGGATTGGTGAGGGCCACAATTTCGATGTCGAGCCCAACTGACATATCTTTTCCAGCACCGTCCCCGACTGCTATCAAAGATTTGGCAAACCGCCGATAGCTTTCCCTAAAATCAACTTCTGGCAAGCCACGTGCCTGATGGGCTTCCGGTTGTCCTTCAAAACTCTTGTGCGTCACAAATTTTAAAAATTTTTCATAGTCTTTATAAGTCAGAGAGCTGTCAGTGGTTTCATGCACTAAAACTGCCAGCCCATTGGATAGGCCTGAGTGCTGAAAAGCAGGCCTATCACCATTACGTCCGGTCACTTGAGTGGTCTGTCTGCCTTGAACTACCTCCTGCCGTGCAGTTTGTCGGCTCAAAAACGACTGGCCACTCCCATTGAAGCCTTGACCTACCCGGAAGTGTGCCTCGATTGGTTCGTCAACACTAACTTCATATTTCACTGGAGAAATCCAGAATTCATGGGCATATACTGGAACTGAAACGAGCAAGCTGAAAATCAAACTAAGGGAACGCAGATACATGTTTAAGCCTTTTTTTAAGATATACTTTAAAATGTTTTCTTTTGTACTGATGTCAAGTGTTGTTGTGGGTTTAGTTGCCTTTGCAGGACCCTCGCAGGGCCATGAGCTGCGGCCAGCGGTAGCCGATGTTACTGTGACGCAATCAGAAATCAGAGTGGAGTTAATACTGGCGGTTGAGACATTGTTAGCGGGCATTGATCTCACAGAGATAATAGACACTGATGATGCTCCCCAGACCGAGATCTATGATCAGCTGCGTGGTTTATCAGAGCAAGAACTGGTGAGTTTGGTTCGCTTGGAATGGCCTTTGCTGGCCAGTGGGTTCCTGTTGGAGGGGGCTGGCTCATTGAGCTTGGTTGACGTGGAGGTTATTACGGAGGCTAACCTAGATTTACCCCGTGATACAAGGTTGATTATGCAAGCGAATCTGCCGCCAGGTAGTGGATCGGTTTCGCTCGGATGGATTGCCCGAAATGGTGGATTGGTGGTACGCCATGGGGATAGTAATGATGCCTATGCTGCTTTCCTTGACGGTGGAGAACTAAGTGCGCCTCTGCCGCGAGAGGGTGCAGTGGTTGAGAGCTTAGGAGCAGTCTTCTGGCGGTTTGTAGTTGAGGGCTTCGAGCATATTATACCCAAGGGTTTGGATCATATCCTGTTTGTGTTTGGATTGTTTTTGTTTTCCTTGGCATGGCGGCCGTTGCTGGCGCAGATCACTGCCTTTACTTTGGCACATACTGTGACTCTGGGTCTGGCAACCCTCAGTGTGATAACCATACCGGCGGCGCAAATGTGGCTGGTTGAGGTGCTCATTGCCATCTCGATTGCCTACGTGGCCATTGAAAACATTCTCAGACCAAAGCTTGGTTGGTGGCGCATTGTGGTAGTCTTCGGGTTTGGACTGCTGCATGGGCTGGGGTTTGCATCCGTCTTGGGCAATCTTGGCCTTGCGCAGGGTCAGTTTGTTCTATCGCTGATTGCCTTCAATATTGGAGTCGAGTTTGGCCAACTTACAGTCATTTTAGTGGTCTTCGCACTGCTTGCTCTGCCATTTGGCCGCGCGCGTTTTTACCGAAATATCGTGGTCGTGCCCTGCTCATTAGGAATTGCAATTTTTGGGATTTGGTGGGCTATTGAGCGGAGCATTTTGTGATCACTAACGGGAGGGTCTGCGGTTTCAAAAATCTGATAACCGCCTATTTTTCTTACCGTTTGAATCATAATTAGTAAGGTCAAGATACGTGTTAAAACGTACTTTGAGCGCAGGCCAATCGGTATCAATGACTGCGTCCTGTACTTTTGTAATATCAGCTAATAACAACATGGATGCAAATGCTAGTGCCAGATCGGACCCAAATGACCGACAATATCCGTGGAATTTTACTCAAGGTGACGGCGGTTTCCATATTCACTGTAATGATGGCTCTGATTAAGGCCACCTCGGCGGAGGTGCCTGTAGGACAACAGGTGTTTTTTCGTGCTTTCTTTACGCTTTTGGTGGTGGTGGGCTGGTTGATCGCACGGGGAGATTTTCTAAGCGCCCTGCACACTTCCAATATCTTTAGCCATATGTGGCGTGGTCTTTCTGGTGCGGCTGCGATGTCATTGCGGTTTTTTGCACTTGGAATTCTCACATTTCCCGAGGTCGCGGCCTTGGGCTTTACCACCCCTTTAATACTAACGGTTCTGGCAGCGTTGATCTTGGGTGAAACCGTGCGAGCGTTCCGGTTGACCACTGTGGCTTTGGGCTTTGTTGGTGTGCTGATCGTGCTTTGGCCAACGTTTGACGTGAATGGCGACCGCAGTACATTGGAGCTGATTGGAGCTGCTGCTATTTTGGGATCTGCAGCTTTGGCGGCTTTGGCACAGATCTTTGTGCGCCGCCTGGTCGCAACTGAGGGCACGGCGCAGATCGTATTTTATTTCTCGCTTTTGATCACCTTTCTATCTTTCTTGTCTCTGCCTTTTGGCTGGGTTGTACCATCCTTTGGGGCCATTACTATGCTGATCACTGCAGGGCTGATTGGTGGCGTAGGACAGATCTGCCTCACTGCCGCTTACCGAAATGCGCCTGCGTCGGTGGTGGCACCGTTCGATTATACGTCAATGCTCTTAGCTCTAGCAATTGCTTATTTCTGGTTCGCAGAAATCCCAACCGGCTGGACGATCTTAGGGGCTCTGGTGATCATTGCCTCTGGCGTGGTGATTATCTGGCGTGAACAGAGTCTAGGAAAGTTGCGCAATCGATCACAGGTCACGCATTAAACATGAAAAAGGCCTCTGCCCAGTTGGGCAAGGCCAAGTTTCTTGTGGGTATTGGCGAATTAAGTGCGTACGATTTTCTCGTAGCTTTCCGCAATATCGCGGGCTAAAGTCCCAACTTCAAAGTTATAATTACCGATTTGACCAACAGGTGTTACTTCTGCGGCCGTGCCCGTCAGCCAGCATTGCTCAAAGCCTTCTAGCTCATCTGGCATGATGTGGCGCACGTTCACCTTGATCCCACGGTCCTCTAACATGCCAATAACTGTTTGACGGGTGATACCGTTTAAGAAGCAATCGGGTTTCGGCGTGTGTACCTCGCCATCTTTGACAAAGAAGATATTGGCGCCGGTTGCCTCAGCCACATAACCTCGATAATCGAGCATCATTGCATCGGAACAGCCTTTGGCTTCTGCGGCATGTTTGGACATGGTGCAAATCATATAAAGTCCAGCAGCTTTGGCAAAGCATGGGATTGTTTCGGGACTTGGACGTTTCCATTTGGCTATGTCAAGCTTTGCGCCCTTCATTTTGGCGTCGCCATAATAGGCGCCCCATTCCCATACGGCGATGGCCATTTTGACTGGATTGCGAGCGGAGGCTACCCCCATGTCTTCACCAGAAGCGCGCCAGCATACTGCCCTTACATAGGCATTTTGTAGGCCAGAGGCTACCATAATTTGTGCTTTGGCTGCTTCGATTTCATTGACTGTATAAGGGATTGGAATATCCATATATTCTCCGGATTTAAGCAGTCTTTCTGAATGTTTACGTGATTTAAAAATCTTACCATTATAGGCACGTTCACCTTCGAATACTGAGCTACCGTAGTGCAAGCCATGTGTGAGAATGTGAACTTTAGCATCACGCCAGTCTACTAATTCGCCATCCATCCAGATGACACCGTCACGGTCGTCATATGCACCATCCATGTGTATTTTCCCTTCTAGTCAGCAGAATTTGCAATTATGTCGCAAAATGTGTCCGTTTCGGACATAATCTTGCGTAAAAACTAATAATCGCTAACAATTGATTCTTGGAATGTCAACAACACTGACATATTATTGATTTATGGTTTAATCGAAAGGATGGGGCATGACACAGGGACAAAGTCGGTCAGAAAATACACGGGGATTGTTGTTCTTGACTGATGAGCAATTGCGCAAAGGGATTGAGGCTATGTTTTTTGCCTATCGCGGCTTCACTGCTGATCCTGATCGTATTTTGGCTGAAAAATCCTATGGGCGCGCTCATCACCGTGCTTTGCACTTCATTCACCGTAGCCCCGGCACAACGGTTAATAATTTACTGGCTACTTTGGGGGTAACTAAACAAAGCTTGAATCGGGTACTTCGAACCTTAATCGAGGACGGCCTTGTACTCAACGAAGTAGGCATCCGTGACAAGCGGGAGCGTCACCTAACCTTGACTGATGCCGGTGCAGATCTTGAAAGTGCGCTGTCAAATGCGCAGAGCGATCGAATGCGCTCCGCATATCGACAGGCTGGAGCTGATGCGGTGTATGGGTTTTGCACGGTGCTCGAGGCAATGATGGATCCGGAGCTTAAAGAGCATTATGAACACCTCACTGGTGGAGAACAACAATGATTCCTGATGCACATTTACTGATTGTTGACGACGATGAGCGCATTCGTAGCTTGTTGCAGAAATTTTTGATGCGAAATGGGTTTTTAGTGACTGCGGCACGGGATGCAGCCCATGCAAGGCGTATTTTGTTGGGGCTCGATTTTGATCTGATTATTCTTGATGTGATGATGCCAGGTGAAGACGGGGTGTCGCTGACTAAACATTTACGCGAGACCCGTAATACCCCGATCTTGCTGCTCACAGCGCGTGGCGAGACTGCAGATCGTATTTTGGGGTTAGAAGCCGGGGCAGATGACTATCTAGCCAAACCCTTTGAGCCCAAAGAGCTTTTGTTAAGGATCAATGCAATTCTAAGACGCGCACCAATGCCAGAAGAAAATTTAAATATTCCTAAGGTGATGTACTTGGGGGAGGTGCGCTATGATGTTGATCGTGGTGAGCTCTTGCAAGGTGAGACGCGTATTCGGTTGACTGCAACGGAAAGTCATTTGATGCGTATTTTTTCTAGTACACCTGGCGTGCCTTTGAGCCGTACCAGTCTGGTAGCGCAGCTGGGGCGCGATGGCGGCCAAGCGCAAGAGCGAGCAGTGGATGTCCAAATCACACGGCTTCGACGCAAAATTGAAAGTGATCCCAAACAACCGCGCTATCTGCAAACTGTTCGTGGGGCGGGCTACATGTTGGCCCCAGCACGTAGGCATTCCCATGATGACTAAAATTATCACCCATAAGGATTGTTTGGAGCATGTGAATTTGCCTGGCCATCCTGAGCAGGTTGCTCGCTTGGAATATGTGCTGGAGGCATTGGGGCCCTTAGGTTTGGAGACGCTGGAGGCCCCATTGGTGCTTAATGATGATTTGTTGCGAGTGCATCCAGAGCGCCATGTCAGCGCAATTCGCAGCGCTGCACCTCAATTGGGCTGGACCTCCTTAGATGCGGATACACATATGTCACCGGGTACACTTAATGCTGCCTTGCGGGCTGCAGGTGGTGCTGTCCGTGCGGTGGACATAGTGATGGCTGGAGAGGCGCGCAATGTCTTTGTAGCTACACGGCCACCGGGGCATCATTGTGAACGTGAAACTGCGATGGGCTTTTGTTTTTTTGGAAATGTAGCATTGGCTGCAAAATATGCTCTAGATCACCATGGCCTGAAGCGGGTTGCAATCGTCGATTTTGATGTACATCACGGCAATGGAACGCAGGATTTAGTGGAAAGTGACAGCCGCATTTTTTTCGCCAGTTCTCACCAAATGCCGCTTTATCCGGGTACGGGCCATGCCCATGAAACTGGTGGTCATGCAAATGTTATGAATTGTCCTTTGCCGGAGGGGGCAGGCAGCAAAGCATTTCGTGATGTTATGGAAACTGCGATCTTACCTGCGGTGGACCGTTGGGCCCCTGAACTCTTGCTAGTCTCTGCTGGATTTGACGCCCATAAGGCCGACCCTCTTGCCGGTATTGAGCTTACAGAGATGGACTTTGCGTGGGTTACGGAACGCCTTTGCGAATTGGCGTCGAAGCATTGCCAAGGTCGGGTGGTATCTTGCCTAGAAGGTGGCTATGATCTCGAGGCGTTGGCAGCCTCTGCCGTGGCGCATGTGAAAGTTTTGAAGGAGCAGGCAAATGGCTGATGCATCGATTGAAGAGATGAGCTTTGAAACCGCTATGGCTGAGCTTGAGCAAGTAGTCACCCAGCTGGAACGTGGTGATGTTGCTTTGGATGCGTCAATTTTGCTATACGAGCGTGGTGCGGCTCTAAAGGGCCATTGTGAAGCCAAACTGAAATCTGCAGAGGAAAAAGTGGCGGCCATCACCCTGAACGGTGACGGGCAGCCTACTGGCGTTGTCCCTCTAGATGCTGGTTGAACGTAGTGTTGTTATGTTTGCCATATGATACAATCTGATTTTCCCCCCAAACTTGAGGCTGCAGCTGCTGCTACAAAAGCCTGTCTTATGGATGCGCTACGGCCCTTGGGTAGTTTGCCGATTGCACAAGGCATGCGTCACGCGGTGACTGGTGGCAAAGGGTTACGTGGGTTTTTGGTGATTGAAAGTGCAGCGATTGTGGGTGCACCAAAGGCGGGTGCTATCTATGCCGGTGCGGCAGTAGAAGCATTACATGCATATTCTTTGGTACATGATGATCTGCCCTGTATGGATGACGATGATTTACGCCGTGGGCAACCAACCGTTCATAAAAAATGGGATGAGGCAACTGCAGTTTTGGTGGGGGATGCGTTACAAACCCTAGCATTTGAGCTTTTAAGTCTACCAAACTGTAGCCCTGACCCTAAAGTCCAACTAGAGTTGATTTCGAGCCTGGCACGCGCTAGCGGTGCGCAAGGGATGGTTTTGGGGCAGGCGCAGGATATCGCGGCAGAGACTGCCCTCAAACCTCTTACCGTTCACGAGATATCACAGCTGCAACAAAATAAAACTGGGGCACTATTTGAATGGTCTGCTACTGCTGGTGCTGTTCTGATTGGCTCTAATTCAGTCCCGCTGCGGCGCTATGCGCGAGCTTTGGGCTTGGCATTTCAGATTTCTGATGACATTTTAGACGTTGAGGGTAGTGCGGTATTGGTTGGTAAGGCAGTGGGCAAAGATAGTAAATCTGGGAAGGCTACCTTTGTTTCCCTGCTCGGCTTAGATCAAGCCAAACGTCGCGCTCAAGATTTGGCTGATGAAGCCTGCGATGCGCTGGTCACATTCGATGACCGAGCTACAACACTAAGAGCTGCGGCACAGTTTGTCGTCTCGCGTGATACATGAAGAGGTTTCCGCAATGACCGAGCGCCCCAAAACTCCACTTCTGGATACAGTAATAACTCCAGCGGACATGAAAGAATTCACTGATCAAGAGTTGAAGTGCTTGGCGGATGAGTTGCGAGCGGAAACGGTCTCAGCAGTGTCTGAAACGGGTGGGCATCTAGGGGCTGGCTTGGGTGTGGTTGAGCTAACAGTAGCACTGCATGCGGTGTTTAATACACCTAAAGACAAAATCATTTGGGATGTATCGCATCAAACCTATCCGCATAAAATTTTAACTGGACGCCGTAACCGTATAAGAACCCTACGCCAAAAAGGTGGTCTCAGTGGCTTCACCAAACGCAGTGAAAGCGCCTATGATGCATTTGGTGCGGCGCATTCCTCGACCTCAATTTCTGCAGCGCTTGGGTTTGCTGTGGCGCGAGATTTGGGTGGTGCGCCTGAGCATGGCATCGGTGATGTAATTGCTGTGATCGGTGATGGTGCGATGAGCGCGGGGATGGCATTTGAGGCTTTGAACAACGCGGGTCACCTTAAAAAGCGCATGTTCGTTATTTTGAACGACAATGAAATGTCTATTGCCCCGCCGGTTGGAGCATTGTCTGCATATTTGAGCCAGCTTTATGCTGGGGCGCCCTTTCAGGAGTTTAAGGCAGCGGCCAAAGGCGCAATGTCGCTTTTACCAGAGCCGTTTCGTGAGGGTGCAAAACGCGCCCGTGACGTAGTCAAGCATATGACTGTTGGTGGTACGATTTTTGAACAGCTGGGGTTCAGCTATGTTGGTCCAATTGATGGCCATGATCTTGATCAATTACTGCCAGTGCTGCGTACAGTAGAAGAGCGTTCGACAGGGCCTATGCTGATCCATGTGATCACGCAAAAAGGTAAGGGTTATGCCCCAGCTGAAGAGGCTCGTGATAAAGGACACGGAGTTGGTAAATTTGATGTCGTAACTGGCGCGCAGGCTAAAGCTGTTTCCAATGCGCCTTCCTACACTTCGGTTTTCGCCAAATCATTGCTGGAACAAGCTTCGCAAGATCATAAGATTTGTGCTGTGACTGCGGCAATGCCAGATGGTACTGGCCTCGGCTTATTTGCAGACCGCTATCCGAGCCGATGTTTTGATGTAGGAATCGCCGAGCAACACGGCGTTACCTTCGCGGCGGGCTTGGCTGCTGGGGGAATGAAGCCCTTCTGCGCTATATATTCGACCTTCTTGCAGCGTGGCTATGATCAAGTCGTGCATGATGTTGCAATTCAGCGCCTCCCAGTGCGATTTGCGATTGACCGTGCGGGGCTGGTTGGGGCGGATGGTGCCACCCATGCTGGTGCTTTTGATATTAGTTTTTTGACAAACCTTCCAGGCTTTGTAGTGATGGCTGCTGCTGATGAAGCTGAACTTTGCCGTATGGTCGCAACCGCGGCTGCTTACAACGATGGTCCGATCGCTTTTCGTTTTCCACGGGGTGAGGGCATAGGCTGTGAAATGCCTGCGCACGCACAACCTTTAGAGATTGGCAAAGGTATAATTGTGCAAGACGGCAGCAGGGTTGCTATCTTGTCCTTTGGCACACGCTTGGGCGAAGTGCGTATCGCCGCAGAAACCTTGTCCGCGCAGGGTATCACTCCAACTATTGCAGATGCTCGGTTCGCCAAGCCGTTGGATCGTGACATGATTTTAAAACTTGCTATCAATCATGAAGTTTTGATCACCATTGAGGAAGGTGCAATTGGCGGCTTTGGCAGCCATGTAGCCCAACTTTTGGCTGAGGAGGCTGTGTTTGACCGCGGATTAAAATTCCGTTCTATGGTTCTTCCAGATACGTTCATAGATCACGCTAGTCCGGCGGACATGTACCGTGAGGCCAAGCTTTCGGCGCAAGATATTCATGAAAAAGTATTAGATACTTTGGGAGTGTCCTCAATTAAAGCTCGGGCCTGAAAGCTTTAAAGATACAAGCTGATCAAGTTATTTAAAAACAGTCTTTGACCTGCGGTTGTCTTGTATGTCTCATACAGCGTTTCCGTTTGGCCCGAACTTATCGACACCGCTTTGGTATTATTTTATATTTTAGTTTCTAATTTCAGTAAGCTTTTTAATCCCTCCTTATAATTGGGGTATTTCAAGCATACGCCTAGCTCTGTTTTTATTAAATCATTCCTCACCCTTTTGTTTTCAGCATAAAAGCTACGTGCCATAGGCGTCATCTCAGCTGTATCAAAATTGACTGCGGGTGGCAGAGGCATGTTCAATAGCTGTGCCGCATAGGCCAGCACATCTTGTGGTGGAGCTGGTTCATCATCGCATAGGTTATAGATAGCACCCGGACGTGGCTGCATAATTGAAGTTGTTACTACCTGGGCGATATCATCTGCATGAATTCGACTAAACATTTGCCCCGCCTTGATGATCCGGCGCGCCGTACCGTTGCGAACTTTGGAAAATGGCCCACGTCCCGATCCGTATATCCCCGCAAGGCGGAAGATGTGCAAAGGTAGGCCAGTCGCGGTCCAGGCGGCTTCGGCCTCTACTCTCAACTGGCCACGTTGGGTTGCGGGCGTGAGGGCGGCTGTTTCATCCACCCATGCTCCGTTATGATTGCCATACACACCGGTAGTTGAAAGATACCCTACCCACGAAAACTCATAACGTTTTGGATCGATTGCGTTCAAGAATGGATCCCCTAGGCCAGAGGGGGGTGCTGAAATCAACAAATGTGACGCCTTCGTGAGTGCCTCATGCAAATTATTCCCGGGCCAGATGATAGGGGTCACATTTTCATTGCGCATTTCGTTGGCGCGGACTTCGCTGCGGGTTGTACCAGTGATATTCCAGCCTAAAGGGTGCAGCACCGCGGTCATTGCGCGTGCTGAAAAACCATATCCGATACAAAGTAAACTCTTGGCCATATGGTGGTAATAGGCTCAAATGGGCCGTACGAGAAGAGTAGAATTGCCGCAGGAGCCACCGTGACTGATAAACCAGAGTTAGACGCCGCCTATGGGTTGCAATCGGTAGAAGATAATAGGCGCCTTTATGCTGCCTGGGCCCAGACCTATGACTGCGACTTTGCCGATCATATGGGTTATGTGCTGCCGGCGCGCGTAGCAGATATTTTTGCTACTGCTGCGGGCGTAGTTAAAACTGGTTGTGTGCTAGATGTTGGTGCTGGCACAGGGTTGGTGGGCCAGAGATTAGCATTCCATGGCTTTACTAGGGTTGATGGGGTGGATATTTCTTCTGAAATGCTCGCTGTGGCGGCCTCGAAAGGTTGTTACAATAGCATGATTGAGGGAGACCTTTTAGGTTGCTTACCGATCGCAGCAGATACTTATGATTTTATTATTAGTGCGGGAACCTTTACCCATGGTCACGTGGGTGCCGAGGCTTTGGATGAGCTCCTTCGTATAGCAAGACCTGGTGCAATATTTTGCCTATCAATCAACAGCGCACATTTTACCACAGCAGGCTTTGCGGTTGCCTTTGAACGCCTTGCTGGCGGGATTGAAGGTCTAGAGTTCTGCCCAGTGCAATTTTACCTTGAGAGCGCCACGGGGCCTCATGCCAATGATCACGGTGTAATTGCCTTATTTTCGAAATGTATGATCTAATTGATGCACCGTGAGTCGTGGCGCCTCAGAAAATCACTTTCCTTGCCACACTGGATTACGCTTCTCAGCAAAAGCTTTTGCACCCTCAAGTTGATCTTCAGAGGCATATAGTATGTCTACAGAGGCCAATTGTCTTTGGGTAATTCTGTTCATGCTATCTTGAAACTTACTGTTTTCAGAATCCCGCACGATTTCTTTGATTGCAGCATAGACTAATGGCGGACCGCTGGCCAACATCCGGGCCATGTCCCAAGCCCGTGCCATCAGGTCCACAGCTGGATAAGAATGATTAACCAGCCCCCAAGTTTTTGCTTCTTCAACGTCAAACCACCGGCCTGTCAAAAGCAACTCCATCGCAATATGGTAGGGAATACGTTTTGGCACTTTGATAGAAGCCGCATCTGCAACTGTGCCAGATCTAATTTCTGGCAGGGCAAAGCTAGCATGGTCAGCGGCCAGGATTATATCAGCTGAAAGCGCCCATTCGAGACCACCCCCACAGCAAATCCCATTTACAGCTGCAATCACTGGCTTGTTGAGATCGCGTAGCTCTTGCAAGCCGCCAAACCCGCCAACTCCATAATCTCCATCTACCGCATCGCCGCCTGCGGCCGCTTTGAGGTCCCAGCCGGGGCAGAAGAATTTTTCACCTGCACCGGTGATAATAGCAACCCTAAGGCTGGGATCATCGCGAAACGCGGCGAAGGTATCACCCATGACTTTGCTGGTCTCGAGGTCAATAGCATTGGCCTTGGGTCGGTCCAGCGTCACCTGAAGGATACCATCTTCTGCATGGGTTTTGATCGGACTCATTGGGTTTTCCTTATCAAGGCATCTACGGCAACGGCCGTCTGTGCTGTACAAATCAGAGGGTTGATCTCAACTTCTTCTACGCTGTCCTTATTGGCAAGAACATAGGACTGCACAGCATCGATTGCGTCCAAAATAGCATCAAATTTTACGCATGGTTTACCGCGATACCCATACAAGAGTGGTGCCATTTTTAAGCTGTTGAGCGCTGCAGTTATATGCCCTCGTGCGGCCGGAACAAGCAAGCATGCACTGTCTTCTCGCAGTTCGGTCATCGTGCCTCCAGCCGCAAGTGTTAGCACAAACCCATGGGCAGGATCACGGGTTATACCTACCAATAACTCTGCTACAGCTCCTGTAACCATATGTTCAACCAATACTCTTCCGGGCGCCAATTGGAGCAATGCTGCTTTAATCTCATCGTTTGAATTCAAATCCAGTGCCAAGCCATTGAAGCCAGTTTTATGGGCCAGGCCAAGGACTTTTAATGCCACTGGAAATCCAACCTCTAGAGCCTGATTTGCTGCTGTCACTCGATCCAATGCCATGGTACCTCGTGGGACCTGCAGCCCATGCTGGGCAAGGTCTTGTTTGGCCGCATGTTCATCCATCAGCTCAGCGCTCCGGTCGTTTCCGGGCAAAAGCACTGGAACTGGGTCCTGGGGCAGCGCACGAGTCAAGAGATCCAGCGCTTGAATTCCGTGATCTAGACCGTTGATTGCGGCAACTCCATTTTCCATCAACATTTTAGCAATATGCTCGGGCATTAACTCGCCTAGGCTGGCCACAACTGCATAGGGTCGTTGGGTTATCTGTGCCGCGGAAATGGCGGCATTGGTCACGCAATCCCAGTCGTTTGGGTCGCAGATGTCGGCGCGGGGATAATCACTGATTAAGAGGGTTAAGGCAATATCAGGATCTGCCATTGCGGCCCAAGCTTTGGTCATAGCCTGTTCATCCCGCCAAATGTAGGTGTGATAGTCCAGTGGATTGGCCAAGGCCACCATGGGACCCAATGCGGCGCTTAGTTCCGCGTGCTGTCTTGAATTGAGCGGTGGGAAAACTAAGCTGGTGAAATGGGCTGAGTCGGCGGCCAGAGCCGCCTCACCGCCAGAACAAGAGATAGAAGCTAGGCGATTGCTGGCAAGCTGACCAAATTGATGGGCAAGCTTAAGGGCTTCCAAGAAAACTGGTAGGCTGCTGGCGCGTCGAATGCCAAGCCTGGCGAGCAGGGCCTCTGCCCCTGCGTCGCTCCCCGCCAATGACGCGGTATGTGACACGGCGGCAGCTCGTGCGTGTCGTGACCTACCAGATTTCAATGCAATAAGGGGGACATTTTTGGCAAGGGCCTTGTTGGCTAAGTCCTCCCACCCACGCAGGTCTCCGAACCCTTCGATATGGAGGCCTATAGCTGTGACTCGTGAGTCGTCTAGAAGATGTAGTCCAACATCAGTTTGGGAGGTTTGGGCCTGATTACCACATGTGACGACATACCCTATGGGCAGGCCTCTAGTTTGCATTGTGAGATTGATTGCAATGTTAGAACTTTGAGTTAAAATAGCTACGCCGCTTTCGACCTTACGGCAACCGTGTTGGTCTGGCCAAATACTACATCCATCGAATGCGTTTAGAAATCCGTAGCAATTTGGTCCTAAGATTGGCATGTCGCCTGCGGCCAAGATTAACTTTTCTTGTAGGTCACTTCCTACTGCATCTTCGGCTGCTACCTCAGAAAATCCTGACGCAAAACAGGTTGCCCCACCAGCGTTAAGGCTGCGCAATTGGGCCACAATGTCGAGTGTTGCATGGCGATTAACTCCGATAAAGGCTGCATCAATGGGGCCAGGAAACTCTTCAATCTTAGGCAGAGACGTAATGCCCGCAATGACTTTACCAGAAGGGTGAATTGGTCGTAAAATACCGTTAAAGCCAATTTGAAGTGCCGCTGAAATGATTGAGTCACACCAAGCACCACCACCTATCACAGCAATTGATTTTGGGTTTAGTAATCTCGAAAGATTTTGCATGCTTTGCCTCTATGAGTTGAGGCACTTGCGTGCCGCCGTGTTTATTTGGGCTGTTTGCACAAAGATGGTTGCGTACACCATGACCTATTATGCCCCAAGCGCGCGTAATAGATCTCGACTAATAATATGGCGTTGAATTTCCGAGGTGCCGTCCCAAATGCGCTCAACCCGCGCGTCACGCCAAAACCTTTCAAGCGGGTAATCGTCCATTAAGCCCATGCCCCCGTGGATTTGAATGGCGGCATCTGTAACTCTTGAGAGCATTTCGCTGGCATAGAGTTTGGCGCTTGCGATCTCGCGATTAGCGGGCATGGCGAGATCTAAGCGATTGGCCGCCGCAAGTGTAAGCAAATCTGCTGCATCAATCTCGGTGATCATATCGGCTAGCTGAAAGCTTACGCCCTGAAATTTTCCAATTTTTTGACCAAATTGCTCTCTCTCGGCTGCATAGTTGAGAGCATAATCGAATACGCGTCGCGCCCGGCCAACGCTCATGGTGGCCACGGTTATCCGAGTGGCATAAAGCCACGTGTTCATGACTTCGAATCCACCATCGACTTCACCCAAGACTTGGGCTTGTGGGAGGCGACAATCGTCAAATTCTAAAATCATATTTTTATATCCACGATGACTTACGGATTTATAGCCATCTCGGATTGTGAAGCCGGGTGTCCCTCGATCCACAAGAAATGCAGTTATGCGTTTTTTTGGCCCCTTTGGAGTTTGGTCCTCGCCAGTTGCGATGAAGACGATGATAAAATCCGCATGATCGGCGCCACTGATAAAATGCTTGCTACCATTGACGACCCAGTCGCCACCATCTGGAACTGCTGCACATTTCATTCCACGAATATCTGAGCCAGCTCCTGGTTCTGTCATGGCTAATGCATCCATGCGCTCACCCCGCACGGCGGGCATCAGATAGCGCTCAATTTGCTCGCCTTCGCAGGCCATTAGTATATTTTGCGGCCGGCCAAAAAAATGGTTGAGGGCCATGGAACCGCGGCCAAGTTCGCGCTCCACCAGTGCGAAGTCCATATGGTTTAAACCAGCGCAGCCCACGCTCTCGGGAAAGTTGCAGGCATAGAAGCCTAAATCCAGTGTCTTTTTCTTAATCTCTTGGGAGATTTCAGTAGGTACTTCACCGGTACGCTCAACCAGGGCTTCATGTGGATAAATCTCTTTTTCCACAAAGGATTGGACAGTTCTAGCGATCATTTCTTGCTCGTCGGTCAGTCCATACTGCATTTTGCGATCCTTTGTTTGGTATTTAGCCTAAGGCTAATACGCTTGCTTAAGTTCATCATGCATTGTTATTGAATATCATGCTAAGTTCGCAAAATCATCAAACCTTACCTTGCCAGATTTCAATTCTACTGTTCGGCGACTTTTCCAACCATTGCTTAGCCAATATTTTGGAACCGCTGCGAGCGGCTAATGATCTGTCTGGTCGCACAAATTATAGTTGGAAAATTGTTACTTTGGACGGGTTGGAAGTCTCTTCTTCCTCTCTTCTTCGACTTAGGTCTGATGCGCGGCTTGCGGATGTTGGGGGCGATATTTTGATGGTAATGCCGTCATATGGGTTTTTAACACATGCAACTGTGGGTGCTAGTCGGGCTCTGCGGGCTGCCGCGAAGCGATTTGAAACTTTGGTTGGGTTGGATACTGGCAGTTGGCTTTTGGCTGAGGCTGGCCTGTTGGATGGCTACCAAGCGACTATCCACTGGGATGAGCTCGATCGATTTTCGGAGAGGTTCTCTGAAGTTCATGTCCAGAAAGATGCGGTAGTATTTGACAGAGGACGAGCCACATGTGGCGGGGCCTCGACAGCTTTTGCGATGGCATTGCAACTGATTGGCGAAGCTCACGGACCGACCTTACGGATGCGGGTCGAAAACTTGTTTACAGGGGCTTATTCTGCCCGGCCTGATCCACAGGTAGGTATTGTGTCGCGTGCACTTCTGTTGATGCGCTCAAATCTTGAGGAGCCATTGTTGATTTCTGATATTGCGAGGCGTTTGGGGCGCAGTCAAAGACATCTTGAGACCCAAGTGACTGCCAAAATGGGCGCAAACCCGCAAGCGATTTATCGCCGCATGCGGTTGGCATTAGCCCAAAGCTTAGCAGTTGAGACGCATGTCTCTGTGGCTGAAATAGCTGTGCGCTGTGGTTACCAGAATGCTAGCTCTATGACGCGTGCCTTTCGAACCGAATTTGGCACAACTCCCCAAGCTATGCGCCGCGGCCTTGGCTAACCGAAGCTGGCAGTTCCTACAGTTTCGCCGCCTTGTTTTGCCACTATATGCGCCAGATTTACCTGGCGTGGG
>TARA_B110000093_G_scaffold174018_1_pt1 | contig 23883 bp, 19 predicted proteins | sample TARA_B110000093 | Tara Oceans TARA_B110000093 (sample SAMEA4397390) | marine metagenome | biome: Polar Biome; feature: [MIX] marine epipelagic wind mixed layer (ENVO:01000061); material: water (ENVO:00002006), including particulate matter (ENVO:01000060) such as... | depth 10-100 m | reverse complement strand
TACAAGCTGTATCATCTGTACAACCAGCGATACCACTTCCACCACAATCACCACAAGCGTCAAGTTCTAGACAATCTTCATTAGGATTACAAGTAGCCGCAGGTTCGTAATTACAGGCAGTATCGTCTGTACAACCCGCGCTTCCGCTTCCACCACAATCACCACAAACGTCAAGTTCTAGACAATCTTCATTAGGATCACAAGTAGCAGTAGGGTCGTAATTACAGGCATTTGAATCTAGACATCCTGCAGTTTCTGTTCCGCCGCAGTTACCACAAGCATCTAATTGAAGACAAGTGTTATCATCTTCATCGGCAAGCGGGTTATAATTACATGCATTTTCATCGGTACAACCTAGAACACTATAAATACACGTAGACTGATCATCACTACAAGTAACACCAGACTGGAAATTAGCTGCTTCTGAATCTGAACAACCTCCTTGGTTCTTAGTTATCGAAATAGAACTAGTCTGTTCAAAACATCCTGAAAAAGTAGAAGTGTTTAATCCTGTTAGATCGGCATTATTATCAAATGTATACCTAGTAATTAAACAGACTCCAGCTTGAAGAGGTTCGAAATTAATCAGATTACTTTCTTGAGAAAGGAGTACCGTTCCATCTGAGCTAGTCAAAATATAAAGGTGATTAGGTCCTTCGAAGAAGGCACTTGACACGGACAGTTCATCAGGAACTCCGTCACCTACACAGTATGTGTTAGTAGCCCCTGAAAGGCTAATAAACCCAGCGTTTAATAAAACACAAGAATTATCTTCTAAAGTTGCGGTATCGTTATAGTTACATGCATCTGGATTTGTACAGCCATAGCAGGTTTCGAAATCACAGGTTTCTGGAGCAGGAATTGTGTTTTGAGAATCATAATTACAAGCGGTTAGTTCCGTGCAACCAGTGCAAGAAGAATCATCACCTCCGCATTCTCCACAGTTATCATTCTCCGAGCAAGAATCATTTTCTATAGTAGCGAAAGGGTCATAATTACATGCATTTTCATCTGTACATCCTTCTATATCCAGAACTGGATAGGTTAGTCCAAGACCAGGAGAGCTACAATTAGTATAAGGTATTTCCCCTTCGCCTTCAGGGAAAACACCTAAATTAATGTTAAAAGAAAAAGTTCCCTGAGTTGTAAATTGTCCAAGACAAACAGAATTATTGACACCTTTTCCAAGCGCATTTGGTGCTCCCGGTAAAGTGTACCAACTACTTCCGTTAAATCCATTGATACTAATATTTCCACCAGCGTTAAAAGTAGGTTCCCAGACATCTAGTGGATCGGCAGAACCATTCAATATACTTGTGGATCCACCGGTTAACGGCACGCTACCCGAAGGGTCTTCAATTCTGGGGATTCCTGCTGCCGCATCAGTCACATTTCCTATGGTTACAAAACTTGAGAATTCTAATTCAGGAAGAAAAGGAATAATGAATGAAGATATTCCATTACCAGTATTTACAGAAGCAGCGAAGTTTTTGTAAAATAGTCCAGTCGTGCTAATATCTAAAGGACAAGATTCTGAACCTATGACTGTTAATAGTCTGTCAGTAGAGTTTTCTAATTGAGCATATATTCTATAGCTTGAGAATCCATTAAAATCTGTAGCTCCTATACTACCGGACAATGGGTGGGACTCGACGTATATACCGTCCAGTTGAGAGAATCCTGTCACACAGCAAAGTGCTAACAAAACCGATAATAGTTTGTTTTTCATGGTTGATTTTGATTAGGGTAAATCTAATAACAAATATATAGAATTTAGATTTAACGCGACTAACTATTGGCAACCATCGACAAACACATGTGTGTAGGGGTTTTAGAGGCTTTCTTATCCTTTCTTTAGGCCTATTTCTTTTAGTCTTTGGTCTAGAAATTCTCCTGCACTAATAGGTGAGTAATTAGGAGTCTGGTTTTGTTCTATACAATTCTCAAGACAGTCCAACCTCATGTCACTTCGAGGGTGTAAGAAAAAAGGGATAGAGAAACGACTAGTTCCCCACTTTTCTCTAGGCGGATTTACTACTCTATGAGTCGTGCTTTTGAGACGGTCGTTAGTTAATCTTTGTAACATGTCACCCACATTTACTACTATTCTATCTGGCAATGCTGTTACAGCTACCCACTCGTTATCTTTGTTTAAAACTTCTAATCCGTCTGCAGAAGCTCCAATAAGAAGAGTAATAAGATTTATATCTTCATGTTGACCTGCTCTTACAGCTGATTTAGGCTCGCTAGTTATTGGAGGGTAATGAATAGGTCTAAGTATGCTATTGCCATTATGAATTTTACCATCAAAGAAAGATTCGTCTAATCCAAGAAAAATCGCAATAGCTCTAAGCATGTGCTTTCCTGTAGTCTCAAGTGATTTGTATGCTTTCAGGCCTACTTCATGAAAATCAGGCGTTTCTTTTGTGAAAACATTATCAGGATATTGAGATTTTATAGGGTCACCATCCACAACTTCCTGCCCGAAATGCCAAAACTCTTTTAGATCTCCAGCACTTGAATCTTTGGCATGCTCTCTTCCGAAAGAAATATATCCCCTCTGGCCTGCTAAACCCTCTATTTCATACGAGGTTTTCACTTCCTGGGATAGGCTAAAGAAGTTTTTCACTTCTGTATATAAAGCGCCTATTTCAACGTCAGAAATTAGATGATTTTTCACTGCTACGAAGCCAATGTCTTCATATGCTTTTCCCAATTGATTAACGAACTCATTTTTTTCAGAGTCAGTTCCATTTAAGAAAAGGTTTAAATCTACAGTTGGTATTCCCTCAAGGTAATCGCTCATTTTTCTTCAGTTATTTTTTAAATACAGATTCTATGTTTTCAAAAGATTTAAATTCAATGATATGACCATCATCATCTTTGATCATTAATGTCATTTGTTCTCCTGTTTCGCTAGAAAATACCTTTTGAGGTTCTACCACGAAAGCTATTTTTTCTTCTAAAAGTCTATCTTTTAAACTATGCCATTTCTCCCATTCTAGGATAACACCAAAATGGTTAGCCGGGAACATTGTCTTAGGATGGAAGTAATTAGGGGTCATCACTTGTTTAGAGCTCACAAATTGGATGGTGAGTTGATGACCAAAAAAATTATAGTCTACCCATGTGCTTCCAGACCTTCCCTCTTCGCAGCTTAAAACCTCACTGTAAAATTCCTTTGCCTTTTCTAAATCTCTAGTGGCAAATGCTAAATGAAATCTTCCCCCCATAATTACACGTTTTTTTCAAGTACAATACTTGATCTATAAAAGTATATAAAAATAGATAAAAGTCACGCTGATATTTCCAATATCCTAGCTTGAATTATTTTATACTGAATCCTACAGTAGAATATCTTTTAGTGGGTACATTTTCTATTTTTTCTTCTAAAACCATTGACTGGCCAGTTTGTGAATCTGCCACTTGTTTCATGTTTTTCACTTCTCCAAAGGGAATGTTAAGCACGGTTAACTTCTCTTTTAAATAAAGTGCTTGATAAGTAATGAAAGCGACTTTGAATAACTCTGTCAACTCATCTAAATGAATTAGTCTATTTTGATTATTCGTGAATTTTTCATCAGTGATTAATTCTGTTAAATTTAAAACGGAACATAGATTTTCAAATTGTCTTTGACTTCCTATGGCTAAAACTATTTCTGTTCCTTCTACAGATTTAAATACTTCCCCGTATAAAGCTATGTTTGGATGACGACTACCCATGCGCTCAGCAGTAATGTTATTCATTAAATAGTTAGATCCCTGGTTTACCAGTGCGCTAATAGCAGACCTTTCTAAATTCACCTCCACCAGAGCACCTTTTTTAGTTTTTTCTCTGCGCAGCAATGCCGCTAAAATTCCACTTCTTAGTTGGTGGCCAGCCAGCACATCCATTAGTGCAACAGGCATTTTTGTAGGAGGGGAGTCTTTTTGGCCATTCATAGACATAAAGCCACATTCTGCTTGGATAACCACGTCATATGCTACTCTGTTGTCTTGAGTCTCGAAACCTGAAAGTTTGGCATAGATAATTTTAGGGTTAATTACTTTTACTCTTCCATAATCTAATGCGAATTTATAATCGTCTCCTTTTTTAAAATTAGAGATTACCACGTCTGCGGTTTTAAGAAGCTCGTAAGTTTTATTGATATCATTCATTTTAGTGAGGTCTAAAAACCTGACTTCTTTCTTATAATTGATCGCGGAATAATATGCTGAAATTTCGGTTTCCTTATTTTCTTTGGGGTGCTTCCATCCTCTGGTAACATCTCCATTGGTAACAGAGTTTTCAATTTTTATCACTTTAGCTCCAAGCTCTGAAAACATCATCCCAGCATAAGGGCCTGCTAAAACACTGCTAAGTTCTATTATTGTGTATCCTTCAAAAACATTATCCATTTTGCGAAGATAATTATTGCAACGCGCTAAAAGACCTCGGCATATAATATGACATAAGATTTTTTTAAAAGAGATTAATCAGTTATATTTATAGCTCTATTTTTAACCAAAGAACCTAATGAAGTACCTACTCTTAACAGTATTGGCTGGATTTTTAACGTTTAACAGTTTCTCTCAAACACCTTGTGTAGGAGGAGTGGCTGGAGGATATCCGTGTGAAAATGTGGATTTATTAGCTCATTTAACGTCTGCTCAATTAGGAGGCGGTGAAATGAATGACATTTGGGGATGGACAGATCCAAATGGAGGAAACGAATATGTGATGATAGGCAGAGATGCAGGAACTTCATTCGTAGATATCTCTGACCCGTTAAATCCAGTTTACTTAGGAGTACTACTTTCACATACATCTAATTCTATCTGGAGAGATATAAAAGTATATCAGAATCATGCGTTTATAGTAAGTGAGGCTAATTCTCACGGAATGCAGGTCTTCGACTTAACACAGTTGTCTTCAGTAACAGGAGCTCCAGTGATATTCTCAGAAACGGCTTTCTATGGAAGTTTCGGGAGGTGTCATAACATCGTAATAAACGAAGCTTCTGGATTTGCTTATGCTGTAGGAAGTAATACTGCTGGCGGTGGGCTGCATGTTATAGATATTTCTACCCCTACTAGTCCAGTAATAGCAGGGCTTTTCTCTGGAGAAGGATATACACATGACGCTCAAGTAGTGAATTATATAGGTCCAGATACTAATTATGTTGGTGCAGAGATAGCTTTTGCATGTAATGAGGATAACATAGCGATTATAAATGTGACTGATAAAACAGATATTCAAGGAATTAGTCTGGCCACTTATCCTACCGCGTTTTATACTCACCAGGGATGGCTTACAGAGGACCATAAATATTTTTTGGCTAATGATGAATTAGATGAAATAAATGGAACTGGGAACACTCGTACATTTATTTTCGATGTTCAAAACCTAGATGCACCATTTCTTTTGGGAACATATACTCATTCAACTGCGGCTATTGATCATAATTTATATGTGCATGAAGGTTACATTTATGAATCTAATTATAGAGCTGGATTAAGAATATTAGAATCTTCGGACATTGCGAATGGTAACTTGTCTGAAGTAGCTTTCTTCGATGTTTATCCTTCAAGTAACTCTGCTCAGTTTAATGGTTCTTGGAGTAACTATCCGTTTTTTAGTTCTGGTGTAGTAGCTGTAAGTCATATAGAACAGGGGCTATTTTTACTCAGGCCAGATATTAAAATATTTTTTGCAGATGCGGATAATGATGGTTTCGGAGATCCTTTGGTTTCTTTAGAGGGTTTCACATCCCCAAGTGGTTATGTGGATAATAACTTGGACTGTGACGATGCGTTAAATACTGTTTACCTCGGTGCTCCGGGTACTGGAGAAAACATAGATAACAACTGTGATGGATCAGTTTTAGGAGCAGAGCTGACAGCTCAGTGCGTTGCCGATTTTAATAATGATGGAACGAGAAATATTCTAGACTTATCTGTTCTTTTAGGTGCTTTTGGCTGTATCACTGATTGTTCAGTAGATGCAAATGACGATGGGTCTACCAATGTTTTAGACCTTTCAGTGTTCTTAGGTGTATTCGGAATTGATTGTGAATAGTGATTACTCTTCTACTAATTGTTTCTGATAGAGTTCATGATAATATCCTTTTTTATCTATGAGGTCTTGATGACTTCCTTGTTCGATTATTTGACCTTTATCTAAGACCAAAATATGGTCAGCTCCTAGAATGGAGCTAATTCTGTGGCTTATGATTACGCTTGTTTTCCCTTCCATTATTTGACTCAAACTACGAAGGATTTTATCTTCTGTTTCTGTATCTACAGCACTTAGACAGTCGTCAAAAATCAAGATTTCTGGACTTTTAATAATAGCTCTAGCGATCGATATTCGTTGCTTCTGTCCTCCAGATAGGTTAATTCCTCGCTCTCCTAAAACAGTATCGAACTTCTCAGGGAATTCCATGATGTTGTCATAAATAGCTGCTTTCTTAGCAGCTTCGACTATCTCCTCCTCTGTCAATCGTTCATCGCTAAATGAGATGTTATTTCTAATAGAGTCTGAGAATAAGAAAACATCCTGAGGAACTGTTCCTATGCTGTTTCTTAGACTTTCTAAATGTACGTTTTGTATCGTTCTATCGTCTATTTTGATAGAGCCGGAGGTTACGTCATACTGTCTAGAGATTAAATTGGCGATGGTAGATTTACCACTTCCTGTTCTCCCTGTTATACCTAAAGTTTGGCCAGTTTTAAGGTTGAAATTTATGCCTTGCAACGCCTCAATTCCAGTATCTGGGTATGTGAAACTAACCTCTTCGAATGAAATGTTACCTGTGATTTTTTCATCTCCGCTTACTGTAGATTTAATTTCAGGCTCTTCTTTTAAAAATTCATTTATCCTCTTCTGAGAGGCTTCTGCTTTATTCACTAGTGATGTTACCCATCCCACTGATGCGAAGGGCCAAGTGAGCATGTTGACGTAAATAATAAATTGGATGATATCTCCTTTATCGAATCCATTTCCAACGATGGCTTCTACACTTCCAAGGTAAATAGCTAAAACAGTGCTTAAACCTACAAGCATTATAATAAGCGGCATGAAAAGCGCTTCTATTTTTATTAAAGAGAGAATAAGCGTCTTATATGAATCACTTTCGTTTCTGAAAAAGTTCATATAGGCATTCTCCCTATTGTACGCTTTTAATACACGTATTCCGCTTGTGGTTTCTTGGACGAATGAACTCAATTCACTTTGTTTCGATTGTACCCTTTCACTTTTCTTATTGATTAATGTACTTACATAATAAATACTAATAGATAATACAGGAAGAGGCAGTAAAGTGTATAAGGTGAGCTTTACACTTATAGAGCACATAGCGTAGAGCACAAACCCGATTAAAAAAGCTAGACTTAAGGTATACATAACGGCTGGTCCCAGATACATCCTTACTTTAGAAACGTCTTCGCTTATTCTATTCATTAAATCCCCGGTATTATTTCTTTTAAAGAAAGAAAGGGATAATTCCTGGTACTGCTGATAGATTTGGTTTTTAAGGTCATACTCTATTCTTCTACTCATAATAATGAGTGTTACTCTTGTGAAGAATAAGAATATTCCTTGAATGATAAAAATAACAGCAAATAGAACAGCTAGAAGAAGAATTACATACCTAGTAGTTTTGGCTTGTTCTTCTTTGTTTGCACTGGTCTGTTCTACACTTGTTAATCCTATATCATTTAACCAACGAATACTTTCTGGAAGAGGAGGAGAGGCAGTATCGTTTTTCACGGCATCTAAGGAATTCTCGATATAGTCTATACCTTCATTAAATAGCGTTGGGGCATAAACTTTAAAATAAGTAGTTAAGACTATGAACAATAGACCAATGATTAAGTGCCATTTGTACTTAAAGAAATATTTATTTAAATATTTTAGTTCCTTCATTTGAGGGGCCAAACTTAGTGTTTAATGGGTAGAAAATTAGAATTTAAAGTTCCACGTTATGCTCGGTAGAATAGGGAAAAGACTCACTTGTCGTGCCGTAATTTTAACCTCTCCGTTAAGAACGTTTCCTTCATTAGTATAATATATAAAGAAAGGATTTTGACGGTTGTACACATTGTAAATACTGAAACTCCAACTACTTTGAATACTTTTTGGTCTTCGTTTTTCATTGCCATTTTCATCAGTAGATTTTTTAAATTTCTCTGAGTATCTAACGGCAGATAGGTCTAGCCTATGAAAATTGGGCAGTCTGTAACTATTTCTTTCTGCATATTCATACACGGTACTTTCTTCTAAAATATACCAGCTAACCGGAGGAGTAAAGGTATTCCCAGTGCTGTAAACAAAAGCCGCTGAAAATGTCCATTTATCAGAGACTTCAAAATTAGATACGGCACTAAAATCATGACGTCTATCATATTTAGCAGGAAATGTTTTCCCGCTGTTAAGTGATTCGAAGTCTCGGTCTGTTTTGCTCCAAGTATACCCAAACCATCCATTTAGCTTTCCTTTGTTCTTCTTTACAAATAACTCTAATCCATAACTAGTTCCATCTCCAAAAGTTAGCTGAGAATCGATATTGTTGTTGATGTTGTCTTCGGGTCTTGCGCCTTCTTTATACTCTACCAGATTACTCATGGTTTTGTAGTATAACTCACCGCTAGCCTCGTATTTACTTTCAGAAAAGTCTCTATAGTAGCCCAATGCGTATAGAACTCCTTCTTGAGGCTTTATTAGGTCAGTAGAAGGTAGCCAGGTGTCTGTCGGGAGTGTAAGTGCACTAAATGATGCGAGGTGTACGTATTGGAAATTACGAGTAATTCCTGTTTTAATACTGCTTTTAGAGTTTAACTGATAACGTGCAGAAAAACGAGGTTCTAGCCCTGCGTATTCAGCTACAGTCTCATTCGATTTATAAAAGGTAGTTTCTCTATTCTCAGATGGGTTGTCAGAGTTATATCTTTTAAATGGACCTTTCTGTAAATACGCAGAAGCACGCAAGCCGAGATTTAACTTGATTTTATCTGAAAGGTCCCATTCCTCGTTTATATAAAGGCCATATTCTCTGCTGTGAATTTTTTGGGGATTACCTGTGTTGAACTGTGTGTCTCCTGAGCTTACTTCTACTGTGCTTGGTGAGAAAGTGTGATTTATATACTCTGCTCCGAATTTCACCTTGTGTCGTGAATTCGGAAAATAGCTAAAACCTACCTTACTGCTAATGTCTTTTATTCCTGAGAGAAGCTTAAACTTAAAGTCATCTTGGTCTCCTGTAAATTCGAATTTGAAGTCTGAATAAGTGACTATGGTATTCGCTACTAATTTCCCTCCAAATTGATGATTCCACCTAAATGAACCTGTCGTATTTCCCCAGAGAATATCTGAACCAAACCCTGCGTCAGGACTAGCGAATCCAAACACATCCTTTCCAAAATATCCGCTTAAATATATTTGGTCTTTTTTACTTATCTTATAATTTAACTTGGCGTTTAAGTCATAAAAGTAATAATCACTTTCTCTGGCTTGTGACCCTTCTTTTGCAAATGGTTTTACTAAAACATCGGCATAAGTTCTTCTGCCTGATATAATAAACGATGAAGTATTTTTTTTAATCGGACCTTCGAGCGTTAGCCTACTGGAAATTAAGCCCAATCCACCTTCTCCTTTAAACTCTTTATTATTTCCTTCTTTTAGAGAAATATCAAGAACTGAAGATAATCTACCGCCATACTGAGCAGGCATACCTCCTTTTATTAGTTCTACGTTTTTAACGGCATCTGCATTAAAAACAGAGAAAAACCCAAGAAGGTGCGAAGCGTTATAGACTGTCGCATTGTCTAAAAGTATAAGGTTTTGATCTGCACTTCCTCCTCTGACATAAAACCCAGAATTCCCCTCGCCATTGGCTTGAACTCCAGGTAAGAATTGGATAATTTTCAATATATCTACCTCTCCTAAGAAAGCAGGGAGTGTTTTTATTTTCTCTAATTCTAGAGAAATAGTGCCCATTTCTCCACTTTGGGTATTTTTATTTTTTTCTGCATCGATAGTCGCTTCTTGAAGAAGGAGAAGACTCTTTAATTCGAGGTCTAGTCTTACATCTTCTGTGAGATTTATCTGTTTAGAAACTGGCTGGTATCCAACATAACTAAACTCTAGATAGTGCACTCCTTCTGTGAGAGTAATGGAGTAAAAACCATAAACATCACTCGTAGAGGTTGAGTTATTAGTAGAGTAAACATTAGCGCCAATCAAGTATTCACCGGAATTATAATCGGTTATGTTTCCGGATATAGTATGGTTTTGAGCACTGGAGCTGTAAATAAAAAGTAAACAGTTTATTAAAAGGGAGGTCTTTAACCAGGGTAACTTCATAACAGCTAAATATAACATGAGTAGTCTTTACTTGGAACAAAAGTCTGTGTTTTAGCGTATAGTTAGTCACCAAAGTATTACACTATGAAATTTCACTTAGCATTTGTCTTTATTCTTCTGTCTATAATCTCGATTTGCCAAGAGGATAAGTCAGACTATCTAGACATGTATTTGGATGTTACAGAGAAAAGAGATGCCATTTATCAGCGAGTTTTAACACCGCTAGATGAAGGTATTTTCGGTGCAGATATAGTAACATTAGATGGAACGGTAAAGGCCAAAGGAGCTTATTTTCTTGAGGACGGAGAGTTAATTCCTCATGGAAGTTTCGTTTTCTTCCATCCCAATGGAAAAAAAGAATCAGAAGGAACCTATAAGATGGGTTATAAAGTGGATGCTTGGAAAAGGTATGACTCGAGAGGGACAGAAAAAACTTCAAAGTATTATCAATCCGATTTAGGTAACCTCATACAATCTATTTCAGAATAACAGTAGAAATCTTTTTTAAGGTCTAAATTTGGCCTTGTGTTGAGAATAAAATACTTCATCGTTGTTTTTCTTGTAGGTCTGTTATTTGCGCATTGCAATAGACCAAGTAATACGTCTAACAAAAAAATATTTCGGTATAATGAAACTGCTGGTGTAAATACTTTGGATCCAGCTAATGCCCGTTATCTTGAGGATATGAGGGTGATTAATCAAATTTATGACGGACTGTTATATCTGGATGACTCTATGAAGATTCAGCCATGCATAGCAGATAGTCACTCTATTTCTGAAGATGGCCTGACGTATACATTTCATCTTAAAAATGAAGTTTTTTTCTCACCACATGAATCATTTCCTAATGAATCGTCTAGACTTATAAGAGCAGAAGATTTTGTGTACAGTTTTAATCGAATCTTAGACCCCAAAGTGGCTTCTCCAGGGATGTGGATTTTCAATCAAGTTCAAAAAGAAAACGGTTTTGTAGCTTTAAATAGTCGTACGCTTCAAATAAATTTAACTCAACCATTTCCAGCTTTTCTTGGGATACTTACTATGCAGTATTGCAATGTAGTTCCTGAGGAGGTAGTAAATTTCTATGGGAATGAATTTAGGAGTAATCCAATAGGTAGCGGTCCTTTTAAGCTTGGTTTTTGGTTGGAAGGAGTAAGTTTGGTACTTCATAAAAGCGATTCATATTGGAGAACAAATGAAAAGGGAGAAAAACTTCCCCATTTAGATGCCGTTAGAGTAGACTTTATAAGAGATAAGTCTACAATGTTTTTAGATTTTTTAAAAGGGAAATATGATTTCATTAGTGGGTTAGACCCCAGCTATAAAGATGAACTTCTAACGTTTAATGGAGAATTGAATGAAGCGTATAGGTCATTTGTGAGCTTCCAGAAAGCTCCTTTTATAAAAACTGATTATATAGGCCTTTTGTTAGATAAAGACATTCTTCCAGCTGATTCTCCATTAAGGGTGAAGAAATTTAGGCAGGCGTTAAACTTTTCGGTAAACAGAAAAAAGCTAGCTAAATACTTAAGGAATAACTCGGTGTTTCCAGCAAGTAATGGCTTCCTTCCAAAGGGTTTTGAAGCTCATGGATTTCATCTTCATAAAGGATATAGTTATAATTTGGAAAAAGCTAAAAATCTTTTGGATGAGTCTAATGTGGATTTGAGCATACCTTTAATTATTAGCACCACATCGGAGTACGTAGATATTTGTGAGTATCTCCAGTATCAATGGGAACAGCTAGGTTTAAAAGTTAAGGTAGAGGCGTTGCAAAGCTCAAATCACAGAGATTTAGTGGCTAACTCAAAGATAGAGGTATTTAGGAAAAGTTGGTTAGCCGATTATTCAGATGAGGAGAACTTTCTAGGACTCTTTTACTCGAATAATTTTAGTCCAGGAGGGCCTAATTACACTCATTTTTCCAATAGTCAGTTTGATTCATTATTCGAAAAGGCTCTTCGTACACCAGAATATTTTGAACGCAAAGTGCTCTATGGCCAGATGGATAGCCTGCTGTTGGATGAAGCTCCAGTGGTTCCATTGTTTTATGATCAGGTATCACACTTTTTAAGTAAGAATATTTCTAATTTCGGCACTAATCCCGTAAATATGTTAGATTTTTCTGAAGTTGAAAAACTTAATTAACAGACATTCTCACCTTCTTATTGGCAGTATTTTTCTCTTTCTGCGCAACCTTTCTTATCTTTAGAAAGTCTATTAATCAAGAACGAAAAAAAGTTAGTGAACGAAGCTCAAATCATAGAAGGTTGTATTAAGAAAGAGAGAAAGGCACAGGATGCTTTTTTCGCTACTTATAACGGACTGTTATTTGGAGTTTGCTTACGATACACAAAGAACAGGTTCGAGGCAGAAGATGTTCTTCAAGAAGGGTTAGTTAAGATTTACAAAAACATGTATATGTATAGTGAAGGTAGGTCTTTCGAAGGGTGGATAAGGAGGATTATGATTAACACTGCCATTACTTACTACAGAAAAATGAAAAAGCATGCTTATCATGCTGATATAAGTGACATAGGAGTGGCCTCATCTGAAAGTGAACTCTTCACAGAGTGTGAGTTTACCAAAGACGAATTATTGAATACGATAAACGAACTTCCTAATGGCTATAGGACAGTGTTTAACCTTTATGTGATAGAAGGGTATAAGCATAAAGAAATAGCCGAACAGTTAGGGGTAGATATTAACACATCGAAATCTCAGCTAAGTAGAGCGAAAAAGCTTCTTCAAACAAAGCTAAATGAACTTTCGAGAATTAAGATTCCATTAGAAATAGAATGAAAAAAGAAGATAACATAACCCAGCTTTATAAAGATGCTTTTAGTGACTTTTCTGTCAGCGCTCCTGAGAGTGTTTATAAGAAAGTTCAGCTTGACATAGGGAGGATGAGTTTACTAACTTTAGACCCTGCACGACTTAATGTGTTCTATTTGGCTCTCATGTCAGGTTTGGTAGCCTTGGCTATCTTGGGAAGCTATCCCAGTGAAACGGCAGAAGTAAACGTTACACCAGACATTACTCCCAATACGGTGTCTGTTTTACCACATGATCCGATTCAAGAAAATGATCTTAACTCAACAATTCAACCTCTTGAAGAATTAGAAAAAGTAGAGATTTTTCAGCCTGTTCTCGTGGAGACAGAAGTGAATAGAACCTCAATTACTAACATGACCTCCGAAATAATTTTCCCCAATGAGCTAGTGGTTGAAGTCGAGGAGTTAGAAAAAATTATCTTTGCTGAAGAAACTGAATTCGCGGAAGAATTAGAAATTAGTTCAGAAACTAGTAGGGATAACTCCATAGCCGAGGAAGCAGAAGTAGACGTTAGAGAAAAAATTTCACTGAGTAATTCTAGAGTTGAGCCAGCACATGAGTTTATGAGGCTTTTATCTTTAGATAGTGATAAGAAAGGAGCTCTTACTATAAGCACTAAGAAAAAACAATAGATATTTATCAGAATTTTAAACATTTGAGTATTTGGTGAAGCTGTACATTGAAAATATAATCGCTTTAATAGAGCGTATGAAGAAAACTATCCTGGTGATGGTTTTTTTTAGTTTATCCAACTTTTTATTTGCTGGAGTAGAACTTGAGAACGATACTATAGTTATAGACGGAATAACTATAGAGATTCAGGTAGTAGAAGAGGAGTTAGAAGATTCCCAATCGTTTGATTTAGATAAGGATACCATGCCCAAAGAGAAAACACCTCTTTATTTAACTGTTTCCTTTAACCAAGGGATTAGTTTTAACTCTATTGAAGCATCTGACACGTATACTTCCTTAGACGAATTTATAGATAGTAATCCTGCGTCAGGGAATTACTCATCTGTTTCTTTAAGCGCCATAGTTTTAGATAAAGATAGATTTTCAATAAGCGCTGGATTGAATTATACTTCTTGGAGTCAAGATTATTTTAGACTGAATGACCAATTAGATGATAGTCTAAATGATTTTTATTCTCCTTTTAAAGGAGAGTTTTGTCAGGTAACTCTTATAAGAACAGAATTTGGTGTGGAGCGGGACACCTTGGCCTTAAATATAATTTCAGAGAAATATCGGCAGTCTTATTTGGAGTTATCTTTAGGTTTCAATTATAATTTACTAAATCCCAAAAAGAAATCGTCACTGAGGCTAGGCGCTTTCGTTATTCCTGGGGTATTAATAAGTTCTAATAATTCAACGATTTCTGCATTAAAGGGAAAAGATTTAATAGAGTACAGTGCCAATAATTTAAATGCTGTAAATATTTCTGTTCAAGGAACTCTAAGCTATGAGATTCCGTTAAGTTCTAATTTAGATTTTTTCGTTCAGTCAGGTTACCGCAAAAATTTATCGAATATCTTCAAAAAAGATAATCCTTTGACAGTCAGTAGAAATTCTGTCTTTTTAGGCTTAGGGGCTAAATTTATTTTTTAAGTCTTACAATAAGCTTTAAATAATCCCGTCTTATAAACAGAGATTCATTCTCGCTTTCTAAAAACTCGTAAACCTGCAAAGTTTCACAGAGCTTAGAAAATCATAATTAGTTGTTTTGGTTAAGGTAGTTAAGCTCTCAAGCGTGAGGGCTTAACTTATTCCCATGTTTTCACGGATTTTTTTGAAAAAGAGATGTTTAAATTTTGCCTGGACCAAGTTAATCCTCTATTTTTACGTGTTACAGGATGGAAAAAACACTTCTCATATTAGTAGCGACATTATCTACACTGATTGGATTTAGTCAAAACTTGATACCAAACCCTAGTTTTGAATTATACAGCTCTCTTCCTAACGATTTAGGCCAGTTTGCTTTATGTGACCAATGGACTAATTGTTCAAGCTCAGACTCAGACCCAGACTTTTATCATACAAACGCCTCCTTGTTGAGCGATTTGCCTGTAACAAGTGTCGCTGAAGTTTTTCCGCATTCAGGAAATGCACTAATGGGATTTGTAGCTGCTGGAAAAAGCGGATCTAATTATAGAGAGTATTTATCCGTGAAGCTTTCAAGTCCAACAATTCCAGGAAGAAAGTATAACGTATCATTTAACATTACCAATGGAGAGGTTTATAATTATTCCCTTTCAGGATTGGGAGTTTCTCAGTTAGGAGTCTGTCTGAGTAATACCCAGCTTATACAAATAAGTAATGAACCTATAAATGCCACTCCATACTTTGAATCCTTTGAGGTGATGTACGACAGAGGCTGGGAAAAAGTATCGTTTAGTTTTATAGCCAACTCCTCTTTAGAGTGGTTAACTCTGGGGGTCTTCAATGATGACTCTGATTTGGATATACAGTTTATGGATGGAAACTCTAGCTTAGCTGATTATGCGTATTATTTCGTAGATAATTTCTCTATGGAAAACATTCCGTTAGAGCTTTTACAAGCCGAAGATGATAGAGATATCGCTAGTGATATAGAACCAGAAGCGGACAGTGAGTTTCCTTTCTTTGTTCCAAATGCATTTACACCTGATGGAAATGGAAATAATGATACATTTTCAATAATAGTAGGACAGAAAAACATTGATTTTACTATCTCTGTCTTTGATAGATGGGGGAAACAGATTTACTATGCTGAAAATGGAAATCCAGAATGGGATGGTAAATGCAGCGGAAAATCTTGTCCGAACGGCATATATGTTTGGCGTGTTAAGTACTCTAAAAAAGACAAGGAAGGGAATGATGTTTTCGCTGAAGAAACAGGCACCATTCATTTGATAAGATAGTTTTATACTTTTCACTAATCATTCGATTATTTTTGTTGGATGAATTATTCAGTAAACCTCAAAGATTTACCGATTTTTAAAAAAATCATTGTTGACTATCTTCTTAAAGATAAGAGAATAGAAGGTTTTTCAGAAGGGCTTCCATCTAAAGAAAAGATAGAGTCCATGATGGAAATGAAGTTTCGGTCGGCTGAAATTAGAAAGAGTTTATCCTCATCTATTCTTTCCGACTATTCCGAAAGAGAAGTCTCCCAGCCAGTTATAGATAACATTAATCTCTTAAGCGACTCTCGAACGTTTACAGTAACTACAGGGCATCAATTAAACTTATTTACGGGTCCGCTATATTTTATTCTTAAGATCGCTCAAACGATAAAACTGTCATCTCAGCTTAAACAACTATTCCCTGGCTATAGCTTTGTTCCTGTCTACTGGATGGCTACCGAAGACCATGACTTAGAGGAGATTAATCATATTCATCTTTTTAACCAAAAGAGAGAATGGCAGACTTCTCAAAAAGGAGCTACTGGAAGAATGAATACTCAAGGTATTGATGCTTTAGGTGATAATTTAAAAGGTCTTTTCGAGAATAGCCCAGCTACTAAGAGCTTAGTAGGGCAGATTGCTGAAATCTATAACACCTCACAGACCTTAGCAGAGGCCACTAGGGGAATGGTTCATTTACTCTTTCCTAAGGAAGGAATAGTGGTTATGGACGCTGATAAATCAGAGTTGAAAAAACACTTCATTCCATTACTTCTAAAGGAGCTTAAGGAGAGTGCAGTGTTTGAGAAGATGAACCGCACTAATGAAGAGCTTAAAGGATTAGGATATCACGCGCAAGTTAACCCTCGAGAGATTAATTTGTTTTACCTTAAAGAATCTTCAAGAAATCGAATAGTTAGAGAGAAAGATAAATGGAGTGAACTAAATGGAGAGCAGACCTGGAATTGGGAAGAGTTGGAGTTGGAAGTAAATGATTTTCCCGAAAGGTTTAGTCCTAATGCGGCATTTAGGCCTTTGTATCAGGAGTTTATTCTTCCTAATTTAATGACTGTTGGTGGTCCTGGAGAAATAGCATATTGGTTGCAGTTAAAATCTGTATTTAAGGAGTTTAAAGTAGATTTTCCTTTTCTTCAATTAAGAAATAGCCATCTGTTTTTGTCCAAAAAACAAACAGACTTATTAGATGAATTCTCTCTTAAAACGAATGATTTACTCACTAGAAAAGAAGAACTACTAAAATCGGTGGCTGGTGAATTGGTAAAGGTTGACCTGAAGGATGATTCAAAATATATAATAAGAAAGCTAGAAGATTTAACCCGTAAAGTGATTAATGAAGACTCTACACTAGAGGGGAAAATGCTAGGCGTTAAGAAGGTTTTAGAAAATTCATTGGACCAAATCCAGAGCAAATTAGAAAAGTCTGTAAAATCTAAAAACTCAAATAAGTTTAGTCAATTAGAAAAGCTCCATGATTCAGTCACTCCAGGAGGAAAACTAAACGAGAGAACAATCAATTTTTTCAACCTCCTAAACCATATTAATTTAGAAGATTTTATAGAAGAAATTTCTATTTTAGAAGACGATTTTACTCCTAAGCTATATGTTCATAGTTATTGATAATTAAGATAAGTGTACAATCTACACATACTATTTTTTAGTAATTTTAAACTGCCATGGAAGAAATAAATTTACAAGCTGCTTTCGATGAGAATGGGGAGACGATAAGCCCTCAATTATCTATAGAAATAAAGAATTATCTGATCGATATTGACGGAACGGTTACAGAGGATGTTCCCAATGAAGAGCCAGAAAGAATGGTGACTTGTGAGCCTTTTCCAGATGCTTTAGGAATACTAAATAAATGGTATGATGAAGGGCATATAATTACTTTTTTCACTTCAAGAACTGAAGAAAATCGTGATGTAACAGAATCATGGCTGGAGAAACATGGGTTTAAATATCATGGGTTGCTTATGAACAAGCCAAGAGGAGGGAATTACCACTGGATAGATAATCATATAGTAAGAGCTACTCGATTTCAAGGGAAGTTCACTGATTTGATTAAAAAAGAGAAAACTATAGAGGTATTTAAAAGGTAGTTAAATACCCATTCGTTCCATATAGCGCTGAAGAATTATAGTAGCGGATATTTTATCGACTAATTTTTTATCCCTTCTTTTCATTTTAGGCACACCGGCTTGAATCATAGCTTGCATAGACTCTCTAGAGGTGAAAGATTCATCCTCTCTCTCGATTCTAATTTCAGGATACTTTTTCTCTAAGGATCGAGCAAACTCATTGCTCGGTTTAGTATTATGAGTTTCAGACCCATCGAAGTTGGTCATTTGTCCAACTATAATGGCTTCTACCTTATTTTTAGTTACATATTCTTTTATGAAATCATATAGCTCTTTAGTATCTACAGCGGTAAGTCCGCTAGCTATTATTTGTAACTCATCTGTCACAGCTATTCCTGTTCTTTTACTTCCGTAGTCTATGGCTAATAATTTTGGCATGTTATTCTTATTGGAAAAGTATATTTGTGGGTTGCAACGCAAATTAAACCATAATCGTAATGGACAGCAGAAAAGAAATTATAAATAAGGCTTGGAAGAATAGAGAGCTTATTAAAAATGAAGAAGTAAAGGGGACTATACTAGAGGTCATAAACGACTTAGATCTAGGGAAGATAAGAGTAGCAGAGCCAGATGGAGATGATTGGAAAGTGAACGAATGGGTGAAGAAAGCTGTAGTTCTTTACTTTCCAATAGCCGAAATGAAAACGATAGAAGTAGGACCTTTTGAGTTTCATGATAAAATTCCACTGAAGAAAAATTATGCTGAGTTAGGCGTAAGGGTAGTTCCACATGCTATAGCTAGATACGGATCTTTTTTAGAAGCCGGAGTAATAATGATGCCTAGTTATGTCAATATAGGTGCTTATGTAGAGTCGGGAACGATGGTGGACACATGGGCTACTGTAGGTTCATGTGCGCAAATAGGAAAGAATGTACACCTTAGTGGTGGAGTAGGAATAGGAGGAGTGTTAGAGCCTCTACAAGCTGCACCAGTAATCATAGAAGATGGGGCGTTTATAGGGAGCAGAAGTATAGTTGTAGAAGGTGTAAGAATAAGAAAAGGGGCTGTATTAGGTGCTAATGTGGTATTAACCAAGAGCACTCGGATTATAGATGTAACTGGTGAAAAACCGGTTATTTATAGAGGGGAAGTTCCTGAGCGTTCGGTCGTGATTCCGGGTAGTTATGCCAAAGAATTTCCTTCAGGCACTTACAATGTTCCTGCAGCGCTTATCATAGGACAGAGAAAAGAGAGTACAGATTTGAAAACCTCTTTAAATGATGCGTTGAGAGAATTTAATGTAGCTGTGTAAGGATGTAAATTTATTCGATTAGTCAGCGTCTTTTTAAAAGAAATAAAAAAGTCCAGTGAAGCTAGTTTCACTGGACTTTTTGTTACGTGTAATGTTATAAAAGAGAAGTCTTCTTAAGCGAGAAGTGCATTTGTTTTCTTAACACCTTCAGCAGATTCTAAAAGATGTGCTTTTTCAGCATCAGAAAGTTTAATCTCTACAATCTTCTCAATACCATTAGCTCCTAAAATCACAGGAACTCCGATGCATAATCCAGAAAGACCATATTCACCTTCCAATAAAACTGAACAAGGGAACATTTTCTTCTGATCACAAGCGATAGCCTGAACCAATCCAGAAACAGCTGCTCCTGGAGCATACCATGCAGAAGTTCCCAATAACTTGGTTAAGGTAGCACCACCTACTTTAGTGTCTTCTTTTACTTGACTAAGTCTCTCGTCTGAAATAAACTCAGAAACCTTAATACTATTTCTAGTAGCATGAGCTGTCAATGGAACCATTCCTTTATCAGAATGGCCACCTATAACCATACCGTCTATATCTGAAATAGGACATTCCAATGCCTCAGCTAAACGATACTTGAATCGAGCAGAATCTAAAGCTCCACCCATACCTATAATTCTATTTTTAGGTAAACCTGTTACTTGATGAGCTAAGTAAGTCATCGTATCCATAGGGTTTGAAACCACTATGATTATCGTGTTTGGTGAATGCTTAATTAAGCTTTCACAAACAGATTTTACTATTCCAGCATTAATTCCTATAAGCTCCTCTCTAGTCATACCGGGTTTTCTAGGGATTCCAGAAGTAATAACACAAATGTCAGAGTCTGCTGTTTTTGTGTAATCATTAGTAGAACCTATTATTCTAGTATCAAAACTGTTTAATGAAGCCGTTTGCATAAGGTCCATAGCTTTTCCTTCTGCGAAGCCTTCTTTGATATCAAGAAGAACCACTTCTGAGGCGAAATTTTTGATAGCAATATATTCAGCGCAACTAGCACCTACTGCTCCAGCACCTACTACTGTTACTTTTGTTTTATTGGATGACATGTGTGTAATCTGTTTTATTTTCTTTAATTATCTGCAAATTTACGCTTTGCAATGCATATTACATAACCCAAAAAAGGTTCTTAATTCAAGAGAAATTAACAATCCCTGAGCGTTTATTTTTTTTACCTTACACTATTAGCGGCACTATAATTGTTTTAGCTTTGACTCTTTAGAATTTTACAATGAAATATACCACATTATTACTCCTGTTTCTGTCACTCACAGTTAGCTCGGTTAACGGACAGTCCGATTCCATACCTTCAGGTATTTATGGAACAGACTATAATGTCACAGATAATGCCGGAAAGAAACAGGGCAGGTGGATGAGGGTCTATGAAGAAGGACAGGTCTACTATATCGGTCAGTTTAAAAATGGTACTCCAGTAGGTGAATTCGTTTATTATTATCAAGGTGGGGAGGTAATGACTATTGCTACGCATATAGACAACTTTACTTCTGACGCCATCTCATATAGAAAAAATGGTTCTGTAGTTTCAGTAGGCTCATATACAAGTCAGAAAAAATCAGGCTTATGGATGATGTATGATGAAAATGGAGTTTTAGCTGCTGAAGAAAATTATACCGATGACGTTTTGGATGGACAAAGTAAAATCTACTATAAGAATGGTCAGCTAGCGAAGAATATGGCATATACCAAAGCTGAATTAAACGGACCATGGAAGGAGTTTTTTGAGAATGGTTCTCTAAAAGGTGAAGGAACTTATGTGTACGGAAAACAACATGGCCAAATAGTAGCTTACCAAGCGCCTAAGATTAAAATTTATGAAGGCGAGCTGAAAAATGATTTAGCTGTCGGAGAATGGAGGTATTATTTAGATGATGGGAGATTAAAACTAAAGGTACTTTATGATGATTTAGGAGTAGAGGTTAGAAGAAAGTTTGAAAACGGAGAAATAGAAGAATTTTATGAGTCAGGTATTCCTAAGTCGTACTATGAATATAAACATGGGAAAATTAATGGTCCTTTTGAGGAATTCTATAACCGAGGTGATTTTGTAAGGAGAGAAATTATTCCTACTGAATCAGGTCAAGCGATAGAGTTCAAAGAGTCTTTAGAAAACACCCAGTTAAAAAAGGAAGGAGAGTATAGAATGGGAAGGCTAGAGGGAGAGATTATCTATTATAATGAAGACGGAACCATTCTTAAGAAAGAGTTCTATGAAGATGGTGTTATCTCAGAACGATAGTAATTTCACACTATAGGGTTTGGTCTATTAGGGCTGTATTAGTGATGTAATACCATTACTTTTGATTCTATGCGAATTCTTGTTTTTATTGGTTTTGTTTTTGTCTCGTTTTGCTCTTTTTCACAGGTAGCGCCACTTAAATATTGGGTGCAGTTTACAGATAAGGAAAACTCGCCATATACTACTTCTAATCCTTCGGAGTATCTTTCTGAGTCAGCCATTTCGTTAAGAATGAAAAATGGAATAGCTATAGATCAAACAGATTTACCGGTAAACCCATTTTATATTGAGCCTCTTAGCTCTCTGGAAGGTGTGCTTATAAAACACAGCTCTAAGTGGTTTAATGCTGTTACCATTCAGATAGAGGACTCATCTTATTTAGAGACGGTGTTACCATTGATTTCCGCACTTGATAATGTTTGGCAAGTGAAATCAGTACAAACAGTAATAGACGAGAAATTAGTCATTAAGCAGACGGTTACTGAGAAGAGTTTATCAGAAAGTATTTCCACTATTTACGGGCCGTCCTACGCACAGATAGCTATTCATAACGGACACCTTTTGCACGAAATAGGACTGAGAGGAAATGGAATTAAAGTTGGAGTATTTGATTCTGGTTTCTCAGGAGTTAATTATTTAGGAGCCTTTTCTAAATTAAGAGATGAAGAGCGACTTAAGTTTCAGTATGATATAGTAGATGATGATAACAGTGTGCTAAATGGAGGGAACCACGGAAAATCAGTTTTAAGTATAATGACAGCTTTCATGCCTGATTCCATTATAGGTTCTGCTCCAGAGGCAGACTATTATTTATTTAGAACAGAAGATGGATCTAGTGAGCATGTTACAGAAGAAGATAACTGGGTTAGAGCTGCAGAAATGGCTGATTCTATAGGGATTCAAGTGGTTAACTCTTCTCTGGGCTACACTACATTTGAGCTAGAAGAGAATAATCATTCTTATGAAGATATGGATGGAAACACGACTAGAATTTCTCAAGCGGCAGATATAGCAGCTTCCAAAGGAATGCTCATTGTGAATAGTGCAGGAAATAGCGGAGATGACTCATGGTATTATATAGGAGCTCCAGCTGATGCTGATAGTATTTTAGCAGTAGGAGCAGTTACGGATAAGGGAGAGTATGCGTGGTTTAGCAGCAGAGGGCCAAGTTTTGATGGAGATGTAAAGCCCAATGTATGTGGGGTAGGTTACCAAACCGTTTATGCAGATTTAACTGAAGGTATAAAAAGAGGAAATGGAACTAGCTTTAGTTCTCCTATTATCGCTGGTTTAGCGGCATGTTTATGGCAGGCTTTTCCTGATAAATCTAATATGGAAATAATAAGAGCCATAGAGTCTAGTTCTCATTTAATAAATGCCCCTAATGATTCTTTAGGATATGGAATCCCCGACTTTTTTAGAGCTTACGAGAGCCTGTCGGCTAATAAAACCTTTTCTAATTCTGGTATTTTGATTTATCCTAATCCATTCTACGAGTGTCTAAATATTCTAGTTGGAAATTCTGAAGTAAATGGATTGAAGCTATATGATACTAGTGCTAAATTAGTTTATGTAACTAGTTGGTTAGTAATGGGAGATAATGCCGCAGCTTTAGCGCTTTCTGATGAGCTATCTCATCTGTCTCCAGGGACATATTACCTAAATTTATTAAATGATTCTAGAGTTCTTAAATCTGAGAAAATTATCAAACTGCCCAATTAATTTTTAATTATCTTTTTAGTAAAGATCTCCTGATTCTTTTTAATTTGAACAAAGTAGATTCCAGAACTCAATTCAGTTAAGTCTAGAGAATTTGTGCTCGTTGGGAACTCATTTTCACTTATTAGCTCTTCTCCCTGCGCTGAGTAAATACTGATAGAGAGGTTGGAGTGTCTACTTTTTATGTGTAATGCTGTTGTGCATGGATTAGGATAGAGCTCTATAGATTCCTCAATAAGTGACTCACCAATAGAATTTATAGCTGCGATAAAGAACACTTCTGAGTATTCACATCCATTTTCATCAGAGTAAGTGATTGCATAGCTACCTGCACTTAAACTGTCAGGCTGCTGTGAGATGTTTTGTTCATTCAAAATATCTATGAGAGTGACTTCAGAATTATTGAGAATTTCTACACTGCCCATATCAGCTA
>TARA_B110000093_G_scaffold134126_1_pt1 | contig 23996 bp, 26 predicted proteins | sample TARA_B110000093 | Tara Oceans TARA_B110000093 (sample SAMEA4397390) | marine metagenome | biome: Polar Biome; feature: [MIX] marine epipelagic wind mixed layer (ENVO:01000061); material: water (ENVO:00002006), including particulate matter (ENVO:01000060) such as... | depth 10-100 m | reverse complement strand
CAGTTAGCGCATCTTTGATATCAAAGTCTCCAGAGGCTGTTCGACGCAATTCAACGAGCGTTCCTCCACTCTTAAGCGCTCGTCCAAAGTCAGCCGCAATAGATCGGATATAGGTGCCCTTAGAGCACTTGATGGAGAAATGAAGATTGGGCAATTCACTAGTGTCTACCGTAAAGTCAAAGATCTCAATGGTGTTTTGTTTGAGCGCCACCATTTTGCCTTCTCGTGCAAGTTCGTAGGCGCGTTTTCCATCAATATGCTTGGCTGAAAAAATGGGTGGCGTCTGTAATTGTTTTCCTAAAAAGGAACTAAGCACCTCATTAATTAGCGATCTCGTAATATGTTCGGTAGGAAATTCCGCATCGTATTCCGTCTCCAAATCATAAGACGGCGTCGTCTTGCCAAGTAAAATAGTCCCTGTATAGCTTTTGTGGTCTGAAGTTAATCCCTCGATTTTTTTTGTGAATTTCCCGGTACACAGCACCAGTAATCCTGTCGCTAATGGGTCTAAAGTTCCGGCATGACCAACCTTGATTTTTTTAACCTGGAGTTTGTTTTTGATTTGCCAGCGAAGCTTATTTACCACGTCGAATGAAGTCCAAGTCTTCGGCTTGTCGATTAAGAGCATGTGGCCATCTTGAAATTGACTCGCGATCACGCCATGTCAAGATTAACACCAGACATTAATAAAATAAGCAGCAAGCCTCCGAGCGCGATTCGATAGTACCCAAATACCTTAAAGCCATTTTTATTCAGAAAGGAAATAAAAGACTTAATCGCAAAATAAGCCACTATAAAAGCGACGATATTTCCCATAAGAAGAATCAACCATTCATTATTTGAGGACTCAATTAAAAGCTCTTTTTCATCCCACATACTTTTTAGTGTTGCTGCAAACATGGTTGGTACTGCCAAGAAAAATGAAAATTCTGCAGCGGCTTTACGCGTAAGTTTTTGGGACATTCCACCAATAATAGTCGCTGCCGATCTGCTCACGCCAGGAATCATAGCAATACTCTGGATGGTTCCGATGATAAAGGCCGTTTTAAAAGAAACTTTTATTTCACCTTCAGTCTCGTTTTTCTCAAAATATTTATCGACAAAAAGCAGCACAATCCCCCCAAGAAGAAGAGATATCGCTACGACGACAACCTCCTCGAGTAAGGCATCTACATACCCCTTTAAAGACAATCCAATAATCCCCGTAGGAATAAAAGCAACCATTAATAACAAGTAAAAATTAATGGATTTTACGAACTTTTTAAAGTAAACTAAGACCACTGAAAGTATTGCGCCGAATTGTATCGCAACGGTAAAAAGCTTTGTGAAATCTTCACTTGCAGAGCCCATAAAGGTCGATGCAATGATCATGTGTCCAGTAGAGGAAACGGGAAGGAATTCTGTGAGGCCTTCTATAATGGATAAAATCAGTGCTTCTAGAAAACTCATAAATGGTTATTGAAGTTTTAAGCTTCAGGCTTTGCTTTTTTATTAGGCTTCATGATGGCATACAGAATCAAGATGTAACCAATAACAATGAGGATTGGGGCTAAGGTGATTCTCACATGGCTAAATAGAGCAGACTTGTCAAATTCATCCAGGTTATCTGCACCTCCACCAATCATCAGAATAAATCCAAAGACATTAAAGGCCAATCCAATATACAACCAGCGGTAATTTTCTTTATTGAAACCAAAGTGCGAAATCGCATCTTTTTGTTCTTCTACGTGAGGGGTGTTTTTCATCTTAAGAATATAAATCGTCTGTACTCATGCGAAGATACTTGTTTAATGCAAACCATGTAGACAATACCGTCATAAAAATCCCTAAACAAAGTAATGAAGCCGCTAACAGTATGAAGGATTCTTGGCTAAAAGTAATTTCAAAAGTATCAAAAATGCGGTTGGAGGTATAAAAAACAGAAACCAAAAGAAACATACCGAAGACCGCCGATAAAACGCCTTGAATTATGGCTTGAAAAAGAAATGGCCGTCGAATAAAACCATTTTTTGCACCTACGAGCTGCATGGTTTTAATAGTAAAACGCTTTGAGTATAAAGCCAAACGAATCGTATTGTTGATCATTGCTACCGCAATAACCACTAGCAGTAAAGCCACCCCCAGAAGAATATATACAAACTGCTGAAACCCAACATTCACATCTTCAAGACTGGATTCACTATAGCTCACCTCTGCAATTTTCCCAGGAAAGCTTTCATTGAGCTTTTCTTCGATCAAAAGCATCCCTTTTTTGTTCGCATATTTCGCTGCCGGTTTAAAAACCACTGTCGGAGGTATCGGGTTTTCGCCATCTAAAATTTCTAGCATCTCTTCCTTTGAGGTACCAACACCTTCAAATTCTTGCATCGCTCTTTCAGGAGAAACAAAATATACCTCACTGAATTCGGGCCATTTTTGAAGCGCCATTTCGATCATTTTAATGTCGGTCTCATTATACTCTGGATTAAAAAAAAGATCTACTTGTACATCTTCTTTAACTTGCTTTTCCAAACCTTTAATCCCTAAAACACCGCCCAAAATAAGGCCAATCATAAAGAGAACCAATGAGATTCCAACGATGGTTGAGCCATAACTTGTACGGACACCACGTCTATTATATTTTTGAATGTTTGCTGACACGATACGAAAATAGAGAATATCTCTGATTCTATTTTTTCGAATTGGAAAAAGAATTGAACCTTAAGATGTGTATTACCTTGAATTTTTGTGAAACCGAAATTTAAAATAATGGTACAGCCCTATAATGGGCATTAAAAGGCTGAAGTTGTAGAACACATCCTCTAAAGGGATCGTGAGGATTCTAACACCTGTGATATGAAACTCGGAATACCAAACTATTGGTTCGGGAGTCGCGGCACCTGTCAAAACACCGTTGACGATTAAAAATGGCAGTTGGGCTACCACAAACGCAAAAATAGCTCTAGGATACCATATGTATTTACCTCGAATTGCAAAAATAGCGCACATTACGGCAAGTGAGCATGCAGAGAGGGTATACCAGTTTTCAAGGTTCATAAGCGCTAAAAGTGTCCCGGACAAAACAAATATCAAGGAAAATATTTTGGTCAAGTTATTCAAGGATGCATTTGGGAAATAAGCAATCAGCACTTCATATATAAACACACAACAATAAGGAATCACAAAGAAAAACAGAACCTCCTCAAGGGGCAGGCTCCCTATGAAAATCCCCTGCAGGTAACTCTCGTTAAACCCCCATACTCCATTAATTGTAAAATACTGATCCCAGATCAAAAAAGGAGTGGCAACCGCAAATACCGCAGGCACGAAAAAACGCATGTTTTTAAAAAACGCGACTTTCTTATCAAAGCTCAATAAAAAACAAGGGCCGAAACAAGCTAGCATTAAGATCAAGTATAAACTCATTAATTCTTTCTTCTTTTAAAAGTTTTCTTTGCTTCTCTGTAAAATTTAAGGGGTACGACCAGCATTCCAAAACACTCCCCATCTTCTTTTTCTCTGTATTTATGGTGGATTTTATGTGCCTTTCGAATTGCATAAAAATAGGGGTGGTCTATATCTCTAAACCACTTGAACCTTCTATGAATATAAACATCGTGAATCAGAAAATAGCAGATCCCATAGACAAGAATACCAAAACCAATCCACACCGGAATCCACATGCCATTCATCGAACCGAGCATAATTAACAACCAAGAAGGCACAGCATAAATGAGGAAGAAAACATCATTTCTCTCAAAGAACCCGGGTTCTACTTGGTGGTGATCTTTATGAAAAAACCACATGCCTCCGTGCATGAGGTACTTGTGTGTAAACCAAGCCATGAATTCCATTCCGAAGAAGGAAGCAATTAGCACAAATGGACCAAGAAGAAGCATCATTGGTATAAATTTAACGAAGAAAAAAAGACTGTCAACAAGATGAACACTAGGTTAAAGACTTTGTTCGATTCTAGAAACGTTCCTCTCTTCAATATAATCTGTAAAATCCATGCGATTCCGAACCAGCAGATATAATTCCAAAGAGGCACAGCAGCACCGTTCCAGCTCCAAAAATCACTGGCAATTGCCACAGGTTCCATAATATAATCGATGCCTAGCATTAGAAGTGCTGCCACAAATGACGCTTGCTTTTTTAGGATTGGGAATTGTGCCACACAGGACGCACTGCTCACGGCAAGAACACCCCAAAGCAAGCCAATAACAATGGGTACGCCTAAAAACTTGAACCCTAAATTGGTTCCGTAATTATAATCACCAAATAAAATGCCGGTTTGGACCCCAATTACTTCGGAGGCAAAACCGATGCAAAACGCGATCAACAAAAAAAGCAGGAGCTTTCCTTTTTGCTTACTCGAGGCAATAACGCCGATCGTCGTTAGGTATAAAATTAAGCCAGACATTGGAAGCCAAATAGCTCGAAGAAAAGAGGCGAAAAAGCCAATGATTCCAACCAAGTAAACGATACAAAACAGGGCCATAATGAGGTGCTGTTTGGAGAGGTTTTTACCTAGTATTTTAGTCATAAAACCTCCCTTCGATTGCATTCAGTACGCTTTCTTCCATCGTATAAAACGTATAATCAAACCGCCTAATCGCTTTATTATTATCGTAGCTTAATTGTTTATATGCCGATTGTACACTCTCTATCGAAAATGGACTTTTAATTCGGAATAAATGCAAAATACTTTCAAGAAAATAAGCGATCGGCTTTGCTAAAAAAGCACTGAGTTTATATTTCGGAGGTCTTGCTTTGAGCCTTGGAGCGATAAAAGAAAATAGGTTTCTAAAACTTATGTTTTCGCCTATTAAAAGATATTTCTCTCCGTTCTCTTCTGAATCAGCCAGCAAAAGGAGAAAATCAGCAACGTCTCGGGCGTCAACCACTGCATTTGTCCCAGTTGTATAAAAAGGCAAGCCTTTTTTAGCCGCCCGAAAAAGAGTCAATGAGCTTTTGGCCCAATCCCCAGGTCCCAAAATCAAACAAGGATTAACAATCGATGCGTTCAAGCCTTCTGCAATACCACGAAAAACCTCCTTCTCTGCACTATGTTTTGAGACGGAGTATCCACTAACCTCAGCCCCAGCTTGCCAATTTGTTTCTTCCGTTATCGGATTATTGGAGTTGCCAAGCGCTGCTGTTGAACTTACATAGCAGAGTTTTTTTATGTTGTTTTGTAAACAAGAGTTCACCACATTCGCCGTTCCCATTCTGTTTATTTTCATGCATTTATGGAAGTCAGATTTCAAGAAAGAAACCAATGCGGCACAATGAAATACGGTATGAACTTCTTTCATTGCCATATCCAGGGTGTTGACATCAAGAATGTCTCCTTGCACCCACTCGATAAGATCAAGTGATAGATTTTTTTTCTTTTGAAGATTGTAAAACTCAAAAAGTTTTTCAACGTTTTTGATGCTTTCCCTTTCGCGATACATCGCGCGTATCTTTATCCCTTTTTCAGATAAGGCATAGAGCAAATGACTGCCCACTAATCCTGAAGAACCGGTTACGAATACCACAAAGCAAAGTTAAGAGAGTAAGGGGAACTAAACCAATTTTCTTTCTAGAATTTCATTGTATTTCTCTAACAGATCAAGGTATTTGTTTTTCCAATACTCTGGGTATTCTTCATTCAGCAAGCCTGCCTTTTTCAAGGAAGATGAATTAAATTTTTTCAATTCAATTAGGGCATCTGAAAAATCATAATGAATAATTTCCCCAATTTCGATGATATAATCAATAGATAAATTTGGATTCTCAAATGCATTGTAAATCCATCTTCTGCTTTTATTGATGCGCTTAGTGATTTTGGTAAGAGGAATCCCGCTTTCGCGTACCGCTTTTTCTAAAATTTGCCCTTTATGTTGCATAAACTGTGAGGTTACGCTTTACAAACAACTTTGGGCAATAAATGTTCTACTGGAAGTGATGTTCCTGGTCGAGAATGTGTTTAAATTTCCTTTATCACTTCTCGGAAAACCTCAATTGTCCTATCCAGATCCTCGAAGGTCATTGCGTCATTTAAGAAATAGCTTTCAAAGGCACTCGGAGGAAGGTAAACGCCGCGTTTTAACATCCCATGAAAATAGGCATTGAATACCGGGTTATTCCCCAGACTCGCTGTTTGAAAATCAACAACTTCTTGATCGCAAAAGTGCAGTGACATCATAGATCCTAATTGATTTAGCTGAAATGGGATTCCTTTTCCGATCAACTCCTGTTCCATATGATTCTTGAGATAGGTCGTTTTTGAATCTAAACTAGAAAAGAGCTCCGGGCGACTGTTTAATATGGATAAGGTTGCAAGTCCCGCAGACATGGCTAGTGGATTTCCGCTTAATGTCCCCGCTTGGTAGACCGGGCCTTCAGGCGCAAGGTGAGACATGATTTCCTTACGAGCGCCAAACGCGCCAACAGGCAATCCGCCTCCTATTACTTTTCCATATGTAGCGATGTCGGCATTGATTCCTAAAAGTTCTTGGGCGCCCCCTGGAGCTAGCCGAAAACCTGTCATCACCTCATCGAAAATAAGTAGCGCTCCATGGGTGTCGCATAGCTTTCTCAAGCCCTCCATAAATCCCTTTACCGGAGGAATACAGCCCATATTTCCTGCAACAGGCTCAATAATCACCGCCGCAATCTCACCTTTATTGGAATGAAAAATCTCAGCAACATTGTTTAGGTCATTATAACGAGCAAGCAAGGTGTCTTTTGCCGTCCCTTGCGTCACGCCTGGGCTATTCGGTGTTCCAAATGTCATCGCGCCACTACCCGCTTCAATTAAAAAAGAATCTGAATGGCCGTGGTAGCAACCTGAAAACTTAATAATCTTCTCCTTACCGGTATACCCTCGTGCTAATCGCACGGCACTCATGCAGGCCTCTGTTCCAGAATTCACGAATCTAATCTGATCTAAATTCGGCACCATGGAGCAAGCCAATTCGGCTATTTGTGTTTCGATCTCGGTAGGGATTCCAAATGAAGTGCCTAAACGCGCCCTTTCGGTAAGCGCATTGATCACTTCCGGATGGGCATGACCAAGAATCATTGGGCCCCAAGAAGCGATAAAGTCTATATATGAATTCCCGTCTACATCATACAAATAAGCGCCTTCCGCCTTTTCAATGAAAATAGGGCTTCCTCCCACAGACTTAAAAGCTCTAACAGGGGAATTGACCCCTCCGGGAATCACCTTTTTTGCAGCAGTGAACAATTTACTAGAGCGCGTATATGTATACATGGCATTCGTTTTCATTATCTTATATTTGCACCACGAAATTAGCAAAATTAAGAACGTATGAACTTCGAATCAAGCCTAAGCTTTGCAAAAAAAATGGATGAAAATGATCCCTTGAAAGGGTTTCGTTCAAAATTCCTTTTCCCGAATTTTCATAAAAATGAAGTGCGCTACTTCACAGGGAACTCTTTAGGGCTTCAGCCTATTACCACAAGAAAGATGATCGAGGAAGAGCTTGACGATTGGGCGAAATTCGGCGTTGAAGGACATTTTTCAGCTCGAAGACCCTGGTATAGCTATCATGAGCAACTTACCGATCTAAGTGCATATGTTGTTGGGGCAAAGCCTATTGAAACCGTTGTTACCCATTCGCTAACGACGAACATTCACTTGCTTATGGTTTCGTTCTATCAGCCAAAAGGCATGCGGACGAAAATTCTTTGTGAAAAGAAAGCTTTTCCAAGTGATCAGTATGCCATAATGTCGCAACTTGAATTTCATGGGTTTAACAAAGATCACCTCATTGAGGTGGGACCCAGAGCGGGTGAAGACATTGTTCGACATGAGGACATATTAAAGTGTATCGAAGAAAATAAAGACGAACTTGCATTGGTCTTTATGGGAGGGGTCAACTACTATACGGGGCAGTTTTTCGATCTTGAAGAAATTACAAAAGCAGGCCATAAGGCTGGAGCAATCGTTGGGTTTGATTTGGCCCATGCTGCTGGGAATGTTAATCTCTCGCTTCATGATTGGGGTGTGGATTTTGCAACCTGGTGCTCTTACAAGTATTTAAACTCATCACCAGGTGGGGTTTCTGGTATGTTTGTTCACGAGAGACACGCCGAAAACACGGCGTTGAAAAGGTTTGCAGGTTGGTGGGGCCACGACAAAGAACAACGCTTCTTAATGGAAGATAAATTTCATCCTATAAAAGGGGCTGAGGGTTGGCAACTGAGTAACGCCCCTATTCTTGGTATGGCGGCACACCTTTCCTCATTACAAATCTTCAAAGAGGCTGGAATGGAGCGCATTGGTTCTAAAAGAGATTTGATTACAGCTTACCTCGAATATCTGATATTAAAAGTGTCAAAAGAGAATGGTGACTTTTTAAAGATTATTACCCCGTCATCAATACTAGAAAGAGGGTCACAGCTCTCTATTCTATTTGAGAGAGGTGGGAAAAAGAAATTTGACTTACTTAGTGAACAAGGGATTATAGCAGATTGGAGAGAGCCAAACGTAATTCGTATTGCACCGGCTCCATTATACAATTCATTTGAAGATTGCTGGCATTTTGCAGATGTATTAAGTAGATAGGTTTGTTAAACTTCCTTTGCCAATATTACCTCGGCTATCGTTTTTACAAAATAGTTGACTTCTAGTACACGTATTTTTTCAAACAGTTGTAATGCCGTATCATTAGGGGAAATAGACACCGGGAATTGATTAATGATTTGACCTTCATCATACACACCATCAACATAATGAATCGTGATTCCAGACACCGTTTCTTTTGCTTTGATTACGGCCTCATGTACATGCATTCCAAACATTCCTTTCCCTCCAAAATTTGGTAATAAGGACGGATGAATATTTATGATCTTTTTTGGGTACCTTTTAATAAATGTGTCTGGAATCAATTTAAGAAACCCCGCTAAAATAATCCACTGAATCTCGTTTTTTTGACATCTGGCCAGTAATTCGGTCTTAGAAAGCTCATGCCATGGTAAATAAACAAACGAAACCCCAAGTTTATTGCAGAGCTCTTCTATGCTACGGTTTGCTTTAGAGGAATAAACGAGCTGAACATTTAAGGACCTTGAGTTTTGAAATTCCCCTAGCATTCTTGTGGCATTGGAGCCCTCTCCAGAAATGAAAATTGCAATCTTGTTCATCGAATATTTGGCCAAAGGTACTTCATTAATGCCGTTTTTTAGTTACTTGAATTCCATTGCGTTGATAAATAATTGAACTTTATGTTGTTAATTGGCTATATGTTTTTTTTCTTTGCAACCATAAACACTAAAAAATAAAAGATGTCAGATATCAAAGAAAAAGTTGTTGCAATCATCGTAGACAAACTTAATGTAGAAGAAAGTGAAGTTGCAAACGAAGCAAGTTTTACAAATGACTTAGGGGCTGACTCCTTGGACACTGTTGAATTAATTATGGAATTTGAAAAGCAATTCAATATTTCTATTCCAGATGATAAAGCAGAAGGGATTCAAACTGTTGGTGATGCTATAAATTACATCACAGAAAACGCAAAATAGAAAGAGAAATCTTCAACGGAATTTATGGAGTTAAAACGAGTAGTTGTTACTGGTCTTGGCGCACTTACACCTATAGGTAATACGACGTCAGAATTTTGGAAGAACTTGACCGATGGTCAAAGCGGCGCCGCACCTATTACTCATTTTGATGCCTCATTGTTTAAGACACAATTCGCCTGTGAGGTAAAGAACTTTAATGTAGAGGACTTTATCAATAGGAAAGAGGCTCGGAAAATGGACTTGTTTACGCAATATGCTATTGTTTCTAGTGATGAAGCCTTAGCAGATGCCGGAATCCTTGATGCTGATCCGAACCTAGATCGAATTGGCGTTATTTGGGGCTCAGGGATTGGAGGTTTAAACACCTTCCAAGAAGAAGCAAGAAATTATTTTGCAAGTGAAGGTCCGCCTCGTTTAAATCCGTTCTTTATTCCAAAAATGATTGCAGATATGGCCGCTGGTCAGATCTCAATAAAAAACAATTTAAGAGGTCCCAACTACGTTACTGTTTCTGCATGTGCTTCTGCTACCAACGCAATCATCGACTCATTTAACATTATTCGGCTAGGAAAAGCAGACGCGGTTGTAACAGGGGGCTCAGAGGCCTGTGTTAACGAAATGGGGATGGGTGGATTCAACGCGCTAAGGGCGCTCTCTACAAGAAACGATTCGCCACAAACTGCCTCAAGACCATTTGATTCCGAAAGAGATGGGTTTGTCTTAGGAGAAGGTTCGGGTGCTCTAATTCTTGAAGAATATGAGCATGCGATTAAAAGAGGGGCGAAAATTTACGCAGAAATTATTGGTGGTGGAATGTCAGGCGATGCATACCACATGACAGCACCTCATCCTGAAGGTCGAGGAGCAAAAAACACAATGCTAGCAGCACTAGAGGATGCAGAAATCAAACCAGAGGATATCGATTATGTAAACGTTCACGGTACGTCTACACCTCTTGGTGATATTGCTGAAGTGAAAGCGATTGAAGAGGTCTTCGGAGACCATGCCTATTCCTTAAACATCAGTTCGACGAAATCTATGACTGGGCATTTATTAGGTGCCGCTGGTGCCATTGAAGCGATTGCCTGTGTCTTGTCGGTAAAAGAGGATCTCGTTCCACCGACAATCAACCATTTTACAGACGACCCTGCACTCAATAATAAATTAAATTTCACCTTCAATAAAGCGCAATCAAGAACAGTGAATATAGCATTGTCAAACACTTTTGGTTTTGGTGGACACAATACAAGTATTATCGTTAAAAAACACAACACCCCCTAGATTCTGAAAATTCCCTTGTTTAGTAAGAAAAAGACAGAGGGGGAACTTAAACTATTTCGTTTCATTCTCGACAAGTTTGGATACAAACCAAACAAACTTTTCTATTTCCAAAAAGCAATTACACACAAATCATTTATCTCGCATTCAGAAAGCGAATATTCCAACGAAAGACTGGAGTTTCTTGGAGATGCCATCTTAGATTCTATAACCGCAGAGTTTTTGTTTTTACAATTCCCAAATAGTAACGAGGGTACTTTAACGAAACTGAAATCAAAAATCGTTAGCCGCAAAAACCTGCGTAAACTCGGTGAGGAAATTGGTATCCGCCAGGTGTTGCTTTACAATCACAACAGGTCCATAAACCTAGCCTCCTTAGAAGGCAATGCTTTTGAAGCAATTATTGGCGCCATATACCTCGACGGTGGTTATTTAAAAACGAAAAAAGTATTAGAGAATAATATTTTCAAACGCTATTTGAATTTCACCCAGCTGCTAGAGGAAGAAATTGACTTTAAATCGAAGCTTTTTATTTGGTGTCAAAGAAAAAAATTGGAACTCATTTTCCATCTGGTCTCAGAAGTGCATGTAAATGGCATTTGGGAATACACTATTCAGGCACAAATTAACCAGCAAGAATATGGAATGGGGAAAGGTTCATCCAAGAAAGTAGCGGAGCAGATTGCCGCAAAAGAAACATTCGAATTATTAGGTGAGATTTAAGTTTTGCTTTAACCATTTTATTTGCTTACTTTTAACTGACTTTCAAAAACAACGACAATGACTTCTACAGACTTTTTCTACTTATTGGGTGATCTATTTCAATGGACTTTTGGTGTTTTTGAATTTATTGGGAATTGGGTTAATTTGATTTTTTTAATTGGTGGGTTTGCTGGTTTTTATTATTGGATGTCTATTCAAAAAAAGTTCAATGACTTATCGAATATCCCTGTAGAGATAAAAGACAACGAAGGTTGGTATAACAAATCTCCTAAGAACAATCAACTAAAGTAGTCTCTTGGGCAACTATACACTTTCACAGTCGTTTATGTATTATTAAATATAAATTGTGAAAGTAGTTTTAACTCTATTCGTTTTCTTTTGTTTTACGACTAATATTCAAAGTCAGACTGTGGTCGCTCCAGATTGCTCAGATGCCGTAAATAATAACATTTGTACCAACGCCTCTTTTCAAATTGACCCAAATGGGGCAGGACTTGAAGAATTAAATGGCAGCGTTTCTAACCCTGGCACCAACCCCTCTTCTGGAAATGCTGGTTGTCTTCTGACCGGAGAAACCAATAGTACTTGGATGATTGTTAATATATCGAGTGCTGGTCTTCTTGAATTTTCATTCGGTCAAGATGCCTCAACGGGATGCTTGGATTGGATCATGTGGCCCTATAACACTAGTTCTTGTGATGAAATATTTAACAACACTCTTCCTCCGATTAGTTGTAATTGGAACGGACAATGTGAAGGATTTACAGGTATTGCTAGCACGTTACCTCCGGGCGGTGCTGCCAGTAATTTTGAACCTGGCTTAAATGTATTAGCGGGAGAACAGTATTTAATTTGTTTATCGAACTACAGCTCCCAATCAACGACTTTACCCCTTAACTTTTTCGGTTCTGCTGGAGTCTCCTGTTCTGGCGTCCTTCCTGTCACTGTTAATAGTGAGACAATTTGCCCAGGAGATCAGACCACGTTAACGGCTACAGGAGCAAATAGTTATCTTTGGAGCCCTAATAACGAAACTACAGCCTCGATAACGGTTTCACCATCTGTTACCACAACCTATACGGTGACGGGTACAGAAACGCTTCCTAATGGCGTTGTTGCTGTTGGAATTGGTGAAGGAATCGTCACTGTTTTAGCCGCAAATGATCCACAGTGCAGCTGCTCTGTGTCCGCAACGAATAATGGCCCCATTTGCTTTAACGGGACTTTTGATTTAACTGCCGACCTCACAATCCCTGGCGTCAATGACGCTTATTCTTGGGAAATAACTGGTACTGGTATTGGTACTGGGCAAACACTAACGTCAATTCCAGCATTAGCACCTGGGACATGGCCAATACAAGTAAGTGCTACTGATGATAATGGGTTCGTATGTACCGATATTACCCAACTCGTGATACTCTCATCCACAGACCCCCTTTGTAGCTGCGATATTATAGCATCCAACACAGGGCCAATCTGTTATAATGCAACCTTCAGCTTAAGTGCTACATCCGTAAGCAACGGGACCTATTTATGGGATGTAAATGGCACCCCTATTGGTTCTGGGCAAGATTTGATTGACCTGCCGGCTATGGCTCCAGGCCTCTATCCAATTCAGGTCACCGCTACTGATGATAATGGGTTTGAATGCAGTTCCATTACGCAACTGGAAATTCTTTCAGAGAATAACTCAGCATGTAGCTGCACAGTGACCGCATCGAACACGGGTCCAATATGCATCAATGAGGTCTTTGACCTTGGTGCCGAATCATCAAGTAGCTGCACTTATGAATGGGCTCTTTTAGGAACCGTTATTGGGACAGGACAAAACATGTCTAATGTTCCTGGGGGTTCGGCTGGAAGTTTCTCCTTTGAAGTTACAGCAATTGATGACAATGGATTCCTTTGCTCAGCAATGACGGAGGTAATCGTTAATCCATTACCCTCCATTTTGGCAGGGCCTGATGACCAAATTTGTTTTGGAGATGACGTCACTATTGCCGCTACTGGCGGAATAAATTATAACTGGTTCGATGGAGTACAATGGTTGAATGATATTCAAAATGACATCACTTTTAATATTAGCTCCAATAGCACCTATGTTGTGGAGGGTTTTGATGTCAACGGTTGCTCAAATTCTGACACCATTTCAATCTCAATAAACGCCGCACAACTGCCTATACTGAGCGCTCAGTCCAATCTTATTTGTACTGGAGAATCCGTAGTCCTCTCAAATTTAAATAGTAATGCAGAAACATCAAGTTGGTACTTCTCTAATAATACTGAAACTATAGGGACCAATAATCCTGGCCCCTTCCTCTTTAGCGATGCAGGATGTTCCGATTTGACGGTGACCATGGTTGATAATAACGGCTGCGATACCTCCATGACCTATACAGATGTTGTTTGCGCCGAAGAAGCGACCGCTTCTTTTTATATAAGTCCGGGTGCAATTGGCCCAGGAAATGGCGAGATTCATTTTTACAACTCCTCTTTTGGCGCAGAATCTTATTTATGGGATTTTGGAGATGGTGAAGGGTCTTCCTTATTTGAAGGTCCGCATGTGTATGATGTGACACTTGAGACGGGCTATCAAGCGTCTTTAATCGCTTTTTCAGCCATCGGTTGTGCTGACACTGTTTCGATGCCTATTACTTATCAAGAAGAGCTTATTTACTACATCCCAAATGCTTTTACCCCTGACGCAGACGAACACAACCAAACCTTCAAGCCGGTCTTTACTAGTGGCTTTGACCCGTATAATTATGAAATCGCCATCTATAACAGATGGGGGGAAATCGTATGGAAATCATATGACCACGAGCAAGGTTGGGACGGCTCTTATACATCAAAAAGTGGCATTGGCGTTCAAGCCGGTATTTACAATTGGGTGATAAAATTCAAGCCAAAGACTACTGATGAAAAAATTGTAATCCACGGAAGCGTTAACGTCTTAAAGTAAATCCTTTTTACTTTTCTGATGAAAGATTAGACTTCAAGAACTCTCTATTCATTCTCGCAATATTCTCTAAAGAAATCCCTTTTGGACATTCTATTTCACAAGCCCCTGTGTTGGTACAATTTCCAAACCCTTCTTCATCCATTTGCCTAACCATATTCTGTACTCGATCTTTCGACTCTACTTGGCCTTGGGGTAATAGTGAATATTGAGATACTTTAGCGCCAACAAATAACATTGCTGAGCTGTTTTTACAGCTCGCCACACATGCTCCACAACCGATACACGCCGCTGCCTCAAATGCACTATCGGCATCGGCTTTTGGAATAGGAATCGCATTTGCATCCATCGTGTTTCCTGAAGTATTCACCGAAACAAAACCTCCAGACTGCTGAATTCTATCAAATGCCGAACGGTCCACAACAAGGTCTTTGATAATTGGGAATGCTTTAGAGCGCCATGGCTCTATATAAATTGTGTCGCCATCCTTAAAGCTTCTCATATGAAGTTGACACGTTGTTGTATGTTTTTGTGGGCCATGAGCTCTACCATTAATGTATAGAGAACAAGAACCACAGATTCCCTCTCTACAATCATGATCAAAGGCAACCGGTTCCTTTTTTGCTTGAATCAGTTGCTCGTTCAGCTGATCTAACATTTCAAGAAAGGAACTATCGGTAGATACCTTATCTAGTTTGTATGTCTCTAAATTCCCCTTAGTGCCAGCACTTTTCTGACGCCATACTTTTAGAGTAATGTTAATGAATTTTGATGCCATGTTCTACTATTTACTTGTAATTTCTTTCTGCTATTTTAATCGACTCATATACCAACTCTTCCTTGTGAAGAACTGAATTTTTTGCGTCCCTGTCCTTGTACTCCCAGGCCGCGACATATTTAAAATTTTCATCGTCTCGTAAGGTTTCTCCCTCTTTATCTTGATACTCTTCTCTAAAATGCCCCCCGCAAGATTCATCTCTATTTAACGAATCTAAAGCCATTAATTGACCCAATTCAAGAAGGTCTGCTACCCGAAGAGCTTTTTCAAGTTCTGCATTCATTTCATTTGCTGTTCCGGGGATAAAGACATCTTTATAAAAGTCTTCTCGCAAGGTTCTTAATTCAGAAATTGCATCTTTTAAGCCTGCTTCACTTCGGCTCATTCCCACCTTGTTCCACATAATTAACCCTAACTTCTTATGGAATGAATCAACAGATTTAGATCCTTGAACCGCTAAAAGATTATCAATACTAGATTTCACTTCTGCTTCTGCTTCATCAAATTCTTTTGTATCAGTAGGAATTGAACCTGTTCTAATATCGTTCGCTAAATAATTGGCAATCGTATAAGGCAAAACAAAATATCCGTCAGCCAAACCTTGCATTAACGCCGAAGCTCCAAGTCTATTCGCTCCGTGATCAGAAAAATTAGCTTCCCCCGCAACAAAACAACCAGGAATCGTACTTTGAAGATTGTAGTCAACCCAAACACCTCCCATCGTATAATGTACGGCAGGATATATTTTCATTGGCGTTTCATATGGGTTTTGATCCGTGATTTGTTGGTACATCTGAAAAAGGTTTCCGTATTTTTCCTCAATCCATTCTTTTCCTAGTTTGATGATTTTTTCATCACTCGGATCATGGTCACCCTTTGCATAAGCGACTTGTTTCCCTTTACTTCTTATTTCAGATGCAAAGTCCAAGTATACGCCTTCATTAGTGTTATTTGCTTCTATACCATAGCCTTCATCGCAGCGCTCCTTTGCAGCTCTTGAGGCAACGTCTCTCGGTACAAGATTACCAAAAGCTGGATATCTTCTTTCTAAATAATAATCTCTATTCTCTTCTGCAATATCAGTGGGTTGCATTTTTCCTTCTCGAATGGCAACTGCATCTTCTTTTTTCTTCGGCACCCAAATCCTTCCCGAATTCCTCAAAGACTCTGACATTAGGGTTAGCTTAGATTGATTCGTGCCATGAACTGGGATACATGTTGGGTGAATTTGCACATAACATGGGTTCGCAAAATGAGCCCCCCTTTTGTGAATTTTCCATGCTGCAGACACATTACTACCCATGGCATTTGTGGATAGGAAATATACATTTCCATATCCGCCAGAGGCAATCACTACCGCATGTGCAGAATGTCTTTCGATTTCACCTGTGACTAAATTTCTTGCAATAATACCCCTTGCTTTTCCATCTACCTTAACAACATCCATCATTTCATGTCGGTTGTACATTTTAACACGACCAAGACCAATTTGTCTTGAAAGAGCAGAGTAAGCACCTAGCAATAACTGTTGGCCGGTTTGTCCTGCAGCATAAAATGTTCTTCTAACTTGTACCCCTCCAAATGAACGGTTATCTAGAAGGCCTCCGTATTCCCTTGCAAATGGTACCCCTTGAGCAACACATTGGTCTATAATATTCGTCGAAACTTCGGCTAAGCGATAAACATTGGCTTCGCGAGATCTATAGTCTCCCCCTTTAATGGTGTCGTAAAATAAACGATACGTACTATCGCCATCATTTTGATAGTTTTTTGATGCATTTATGCCGCCTTGTGCCGCAATAGAATGCGCTCTTCTTGGGGAGTCCTGAAAACAAAAGGATTTAACATTATAGCCCATCTCTCCTAGAGATGCGGCAGTAGACGCTCCAGCAAGCCCCGTACCAATAACAATAACATCTATTTTTGGTCGATTGTTAGGGGCAACAAGCTTCATGTGGTTCTTATGATCCGTCCATTTTTTTTCAATGGGACCGTTTGGTATTTTTGAATCTAAACTTGACATAATATTTATTTCTAGCTGATTAAGTATAAAAACACAGGAATGATTGCAAACAGCAGAGGTACAACGATTGCAAATCCTTTCCCAAATAACTGAATTATTGGTGTGAATTTAGGATGATTAAGTCCTAAAGATTGGAATGCTGAAGCAAAGCCATGCCACAGGTGAAAAGCCATAACCGCCATAGAAACAACATAAAACAACATCCCCAAAAGCCCAAGAGGGACTCCCGATTCGGATTTGTTATTCTTGCTGAAAAACGCTGAAACAACGGTATGTAAATCTCTATACCCTTCACCTAGAACTTCATCTTTTTTAACTAATTGGTTGTTTTTTGCAAGCTCTAGTTCTGCAAGTTCATCCTCATCCAACACATTTGAATTGATCTGATTACTGAAATTTGCTTCAATTAATTTATTGACTTTATCAGCCTTCATAATCAATTGACTACCTTCCGTTGTTCCAACCATTCTAAGCTGATTCAAACTAATTTGCTCTCCTTTCTGGGTTAAATACATTGTGTCTTGAGCCATACTAGAATAATAAGAATGAAGCGGAATTTCCTCCGTGTATTTCATTTTCCACCAAAAGTTAGACATATGGGTTGCTATGAAAACTAAAACCAATGTTCCTAGTAAGGCCATGTACCTGGACGGTAGGGATGAATTTTCGCTAGGTTTTGAATATGCATAAGGGATTGGCCGGGCTTTTTTATTTTGAATAAGTAAAGCGATCCCGTCTATAGCATGAAATAAAATAGAAAAATAGGTTAAATATGACAGTGCTTTAACAGCAGGGTTGGTTGTCATAAAAAATGCATATTCATTAAATACTCTACGTCCTTCCTCTCCTGTTGAGAAGATAAGCTGAAGATTCCCCAACAAATGACCTACCAAAAACAAGCATAAAAACAAGCCTGTTAAAGCCATCCAGTATTTTTTTGCAATAGATGATTTTATAAATGCAGATTTACTCATAAATATTTTACTTTTTTAGTCGCTACGAATTTACGCCTATTCAACAACACTAAAGCCAAAAGGTTCTTATTTAGAACTATTACACATAACACAGGTGACTGTGTTTATCATTGACTTCAAGTCTCACATTTGCACCAAGGACCATTGCCCTATTGTCATCGATATGACCCGTCGGAAAATCAAAACAAACAACCAAGTCATCTCTGCTGATTTTTTCCATTATAATTTCTGTCAAAGACATACCAAAAGGTGGCGAAGTATCTTTCAAATCCGTCATTCCACCAACAATAAGGCCATTAATTTTTTCGAAAACCCCCGCCTTTTTTAAGGCGAATAGCATTCTGTCGAGATGATAATATTGTTCACAAAGATCCTCTATAAACAGAATTTTATCAGTAAAATCGAAAGAATCATCCGTGCCTAAAAGGCTATATAAAATACTCAAATTCCCTCCAACTAGCTTGCCCGTCGAGATTCCCATTTTATTTGAGATCGTTGTCGGTATTTGAATCTCAAAAGCTTCTCCTGTCATCGATGAACGAAGTGTCTGAAGTGCCGCTTTAGAATTATTTTGGAAATTCAGCGGCATTGTGGCATGAATACTCATGCTGCCTAATTGATGAATTCGATGATGAAATACGGTTATATCACTAAAACCGATGAACCATTTAGGAGCCTTTTGGAAGCTGCCCCAGTTCAATTTATCTAGAATCCTTATGGCTCCGTAACCACCACGAGCACATACGATTGCCTTAATGTCTTCTCTATTTAAGGCAAGTTGTAAATCACTTGTCCTTTCTTCGTCTGTGCCTGAAAAATAATCATGTCGGCCTGTACAGTTCTTCGATATTTCGACAACAAATCCCCATGACTCAAAGACTTCTTTCGCATAAACAACATGCCCCCTCTCAATACTTTTGGCTGGAGAAAGCATATAAATGACGTCCCCTGATTCTAAATGTTTAGGTGCTTTCATAAAGTTTTTACATTTCTTAAATACGAACTAATCAGCAAGTTTACGCAAAGATTATAAGTATAAATATAATCAAAAGGCAAACTACATTTAATTTCGATGATTATCAATTTAGTCTGTTAAATAGGATGATAGGTCAAAAAAATCCGAGAATTTACTTAGCTTGGAATGGTTCAATAAGAGAGATTTGGCGCACTTATTTATGTGCGTAGGTGGCTCTGTATTTTATGTGAGGTTTAGGAAAATAGATGCTTAAAAAACGACTTTTGACTTATCGCTGGATCAACAACATAGATGACTTAACAAAGTCATCGCCATTCATGTTCTTGGCGGATAAGAAATAAACGTAGTTACCAGATGGGGCAGGTTCACCATTAAGCATTGTACCATCCCATTTAAATGCTGAATCCGATGATTTAAAAATCACTTGATTTAACTGATTTAAAACAACGATCTGAAATTCTAGTTTTTCACCAATTTCGATTTCAAAAACATCATTTACTCGATCACCATTAGGCGTAAAGACATTGGGTAAAATAATTTCTTCTTCGACTTGAGGAACTTCTTCACTCGCAATTTCTAAATCAGACTCAGAAAGACTTGTTTCAGGTGCTTCTTGAGAAATGTTATTGGAGACATCTTCCGAAGCTTGAGGGGCTTCAACTAAAGAGGTTTGAGGCGACACAGGACTTTCTACAACAATGTTTTCAGAGACAACAGGTACTACATCCTCTTTGACGTCAAGAGGCGTTTTTACATTGTCAACAATCATTATTTCAGGTTGAGTTTCCTGAACAAGATCAGCAGTTATCATTTTCTTGCCGACCGAATTAGGAGAGACGACAGGCACATTAGATAAAATAGATTTATCCCCTTCAGAAATCGAATTTGATTCTATCGTTGATGTTTCTACTTCGGTCGCTTCAATAGGAGCAACAGTCATTGTATTGGTATTCGTATTTGCTGGAGAAGCTTTATCAGTATCAAGAAGAATATAACCTACAACGCCTATAGTTGTTACACCAACAACCGCAGCCGCCACCTTTAAAAAGGAAGCCGCACCAAATCCAGAAGCAGCCGAATGACCAAGCGAACTAGAAACACTTGACCATACCGCATTACTGGGCATGACCTCGTGAGACTGAAGCTTGTCTCGAAATAAATCTTTTATGGCGTCTTTTTCGTTCATTTATTTTTTAATATCCTTTCTTTTAAATAGGCCCTTGCTCTTAAATACTGAGACTTTGAAGTGCTTTCAGCAACTCCTAAGTGCTCTGCTATTTCTTGATGCGAGAACCCTTCTATTGCAAACATGTTGAAAACTACTCTATACCCTGGAGGCATTTCTTGAATTTCTTTCATCAACTCATCTGCAGACAGCTTTTCAAATATATATGCGTTTGTAGATAGCTTATATTCTTCTTGCTCTAAGGGAGCATCGAATTTTAATTTTTGGTTTTTTCGAAGTTGATCTAAGCAGGTATTAACTACTATACGTCTCATCCATCCTTCGAAAGAACCCTTATTGCTATACTCAGGAAGTTTAGAAAAAACTTTAATCAAAGCCTCCTGTAACACATCTTCTGCCTCGTCGTTGTTCTTCATGTAACGCAGACAAACAGCAAAAAATTTAGGCGAAAAACTATCAAATAACTTTCTTTGAGCCCTTTGATTACCATCAATACACGCTTGTATTAAGGACAAATCATCCATGACTCTTATGTTTAAGACTACAATTAATACTTAAAAGTTGCATTAATAATTAATTTCATTTATTTCAAACACCGAAATGATTGGGTTGTGGTCAGATATTCTTCTTTTTTTGCCTTTGAATTTGAAACGTGGTTCTTCAATCCAAGTGCGACTTTGTTTTGCAAGTTGTGTTTTTCTCAAAAATATAAAATCTATCCATACAGGCTTGCCTATTGCCGGGAATAACTCTTGGTCGGTAAAGTTAGCCGTGGCTAATATGGACGAATCAAGTTTTGGTATAGAAACACCTAGAACATCATCCAAAGAGGAAAACAATTCGGCATCAGGTGTGAAGTTAAAATCCCCAGCGTAAAGAACAACTTTTGAGGAGTCAATATTCTTAATTGAATTGGCCAATGTCTTCATTTGATTTTTTCGGATTTTTCTGAATTTTTCCGAGGAACCTGACTGCAGGTGCGTGCCCACAATATAAACTTCTTTGCTTTTTATTTTAACCAGGGACACTACAACACCCTTCTTTGCAAGCTGATCCGCTCCCATTGACTCTTTAAACGAAATCTTTTTCTCTTTTAAAAATGGGGATTTAGAATACAGCGCAACACCAGATGAAACTCCCCAAAAAGAAACGGGACCCTTTTTGGTTTGGTAAGGATAGGACTTTTGTAAGGCCTCTGTTAATTGTTTTCTTGCCTTTCTATGAAAAACCTCTTGAAGGATAATGACATCCGCTTTGGAGGCAATGAGGTATTCTGAAATTCCTTGAACGCGTTCCAATTGATGGTCGTGTAAAATTGCGGGTCGCAAAAAAACATTCCAACTTAAAACCTTGATAGAGTCAAGCTGTGCGATTCCTAAAAGGGGGCACATTAGTATTGACAGCCATAAAACCTTAAGGGTAATTCTCATTACAAACAAAGTTAAAGGAATTAAAACAACTTAAAGTTGGTATTTTTAAACCATGATTAAAAAGTTATTATTTACTCTCTTTGGTTTAGGATTCGCGGGAATGGTCTGGTCACAAACGGACTCCTGGCGCATTGAAATCTCTTTAAATGACCGATTACAGCTCCCGTTCTTTTTAGAAGAAACGACTCAGGGAACAAAATTCGAGGAATCTACTTATGTTGTGCTAAATGGTAAAGAAAGAATTAACTTAAATTTCAATGCCAGTGATGGGGATTCAATAGAATTAAGCTTCAAAGAGATGGATAGCTATTTGAAGTTTGCCTATACCGATTCCATAAATATCAGAGGGTATTGGCGAAATATTAGAAAAGGAATTACATACCCCTTGACAGGTTCAAAGGGGAACTATAATCGATTCAGCCCAACATCAAATGCCGAAACGAAAAAGGTGTTTAATTCCTATGGGGTTGTTTTTGGCGACGAAAAAGACGTCTGGCCCGCAGTGGGTTTGTTCGAACAAGAGGGTGGTCATCTCACGGGGACATTTTTAACAGAGACAGGTGACTACCGATACCTTGAAGGGAATGTCTTTGGAAATCAGCTCTATTTATCTTGCTTCGATGGTGCACATGCCTTTGTGTTCACCGCGAAAATATCTAGAGATTCACTTAGCGGTTATTTCTATAGCGGGGGTTCTTATAAGACAAACTGGGTTGGGGTAAAGAATGAAAAAGCCAGCATTGGTAGTCCGGACTCCTTAACCTATTTAGTATCCGATGAATATGATCTGACGGACATCCGTCTTAGGTCTCTAAGAGGCTTTAAAAAGAAACTAAAATTTTCAAAAAGCCCATTGACCATCATACAAATCATGGGCAGTTGGTGCCCAAATTGCTTAGATGAAACGAACTATTTCAAAGAAGTTTACCGTAAATACAAAGAACATGGCCTGAACATCATTGCGCTTGGATTTGAAAGCCAGAAAACAAGTAAAAAACGCAGAAAACACTTAAAGGCATTCACGGAAAAGGCAAGGATTCCATACCCCGTTTATTTGGCAGGGTCCGCAAGCAAAAAAGAAGCGTCTAAGAAGTTTTCTATGCTGAGTTCCATAAGTAGCTTTCCTACTACATTATTTGTGAACCAGAAAGGGAAAATCGTGCATGTTCACACCGGTTTTTATGGCCCTGGAACAGGTGTTTATTTTGATCGGTATCAGATCGGTATCGAACAAAGAATTGAAAAATATATTAAATAAAAAAAGGGGCCGAAGCCCCTTATATAATTTCTAAAAATTATTTACAGTCTTTAAAATCTTCCTCTTTAAAGTCCTTACAGGACTCTGTAAGTGCTTCGCTCTTTTCTTGAAGGTCTGCTAATTTGTCTGCGTCACCCATTGCAGCAGCGGTTTCTGCTAGAAGCTCCATTCCTTCCGTTTGACAATCACATGCTGATTTACCGCATGATGCTAAAATTGCACCTAGTGCAAATACAAATAATACTTTTTTCATCTTTCTTGTTTTTTAAGTTGGGTTAAATATAACTAAATCAATTACTTATTTTAGAAAGTCAGGAGAGAATTTTAATTTGATTGATGCTCGTCTGCTTTCAGTCTGAGACTTTATTCATGACCATAGAACAGCATCCTGTTTTGAGAGGTGTAAGGTCTGTGTTGAAATATACATTAACTAAAAAAACCCCATCAAATGACGGGGTTTTATATAAAATACACGAACTAATTAGTCGTTTTATTTATCACCACATGCTTTCATCTCTGCTCTCATTGCCTTTTTCTCGTCCTTATCAGCTTCTTTATATTTCGCCTTCCAGTCATCTTCGAGTTTCTCGCATTTTTCAGCAAAGCTTTCATCCTCCAATTGATCTTTTGTTGCATTTGCACAGTCACAATTTGAGGGACCACATGATGCTAAAATTGCACCTAGTGCAAATACAAATAATACTTTTTTCATCTTTCTTGTTTTTTAGGTTAGGCTAAATATAATTAAATCAATTACTTAAATAAGAAAGTGAGAAGCGAGTTTTAATTTGATTGGTGCTCGTCTACTTTCTTTTATGACAGGTGTTTTATGACCATAGAACAGTATCCTGTTTTGATAGGTATAAATGTGATTTGAAATATATAGTAAAAAAAA
>TARA_B110000093_G_scaffold1093_1_pt1 | contig 24056 bp, 43 predicted proteins | sample TARA_B110000093 | Tara Oceans TARA_B110000093 (sample SAMEA4397390) | marine metagenome | biome: Polar Biome; feature: [MIX] marine epipelagic wind mixed layer (ENVO:01000061); material: water (ENVO:00002006), including particulate matter (ENVO:01000060) such as... | depth 10-100 m | reverse complement strand
TAATTGGGCTTCCTGAAACAGAAACATCTGTTCCTAATTCATCAGTATCAACCGCAACACTTGTTACAGTTCCCGTACAATCTGTTTTGCTGTTGAATGTAGTCCAATCAGCACTTGACAAAGCACCCCTGTTTGTTGAACTTGCTGTTGGTAAATTAAATGTAATATCTCCTGAACCCGTAATTGGGCTTCCTGTTACATTAAAGTCATTTCCTGTTGTTCCTGTTACAGCACCAACACTTGTTACAGTTCCTACACAATCAGTTTTAGAATTAAATGTAGTCCAATCAGTAGATGTTAATTTACCCGTATTTGTTGCACTTGATTCAGGAATTGATATGGTTATTGTTCCAACATCTGTAATTGGGCTTCCTGAAACAGAAACATCTGTTCCTAATTCATCAGTAACAACCGCAACACTCTTTACAGTACCATCAGCACCAATATTAGATATTGTTATTGTATCAGTAGTGTCGTTTGTAGTTATTGTTATTCCTGTACCTTCTTCAAATGTTACTGAATCATTATTATTGTCTGCTACAATAGTGTTTTGACCTGATACACAAATATTTTTAAATATATTTTGTGCTGAACCTCTGTCAGTATTTGTAACTGTAATAGTTCCTGATGCTGTGATTGGACTTCCTGATATAGATAAGCCCCCTCCATTTGAAAGAGATATACTTGAAACCGTACCTGTGCAAGTTGTAAAACCTGCATCATTATTAAACCCTGTAAGGTTTATATTTGATTTGTTTAATTTTGTTTGAACCCCCGAAGCATCTACAACTGCAAAATAACATCCATCTGTATTATCAATAGAAGTTGATAATTCATTTAAACATAATGATACATTAATAGCACCCGATGTTGTAATTGGAGAACCCGATGATACAATACCTTCCCCTCCATTTACTGTTACACTTGTAACTGTACCAAGACAGGTTGACTTGCTGTTAAAAGTAGTCCAATCGGCACTTGATAAAGCACCTCTGTTTGTTGCACTTGCAGTAGGAATATTTATAGTTATATTTCCTGATGTAGTTATAGGGCTATTAGATACGTTAATGTCTGTACCTGTTGTTCCTGTGTCAAGTCCTACGCTTGTTACCGTACCCCCTGCATCAGTAACCGTAAAGGTCATTGTGTCTGTGGTATCGTCTGTTGTTATTGCTATACCTGAACCTACGAAAGTTAAAGTATCGTTATTGCTTTCTGCAACTATTGTATCTTGACCTGTTACTGCAAAATTCTTAAAAATACATTGCGAAGAACCTAAGTCAGTATTTGTAACCTCTATTGTATCAGTTCCACTTACACTAATTCCTGTACCTGCTGTTACATTATCAACTTTATTATTAAAGTCTGACCAATCAGTAGATGATAATTTACCCGTTGCTGTTGCACTTGCAATAGGTATGTTTATATCAATAGTTCCATTTGTTGTAATAGGGCTTCCTGTAACTGAAACATCAGAGCCTGTCTCTGTTGAATTAACTGCTATACTCGTTACAGTTCCCGTACAATCTGTTTTTGAATCAAACGTACTCCAATCAGTAGATGTTAGTTTACCTGTGTTTGTTGCACTTGCAACAGGTAAATTAAAAACTAAATTTCCATTTGTTGTTATTGGGCTATTATCAATAGTAAAATCATTCCCTGATTCAGTAGTTGTAGCACCAATAGATGTTACAGTTCCTGTGCAATCAGTAGATGTAGTTCCAAAAGTTATGGAATCAGAATTTTCATCTGTTGTAATGGTAATATTTGAACCTGCAACAAAAGAAACGGAATCATTATTACTATCTGCAACAATATTACATTGACCTGTTACTAATATTGTTTGGAAAAAACATTGAGTTGACCCCTTATCTGTATTGGTAATATTAAAACTACCATCAGTAGTTTGATTTAAAGTAAATGTAGCATTACCTGTTAATCCATCTGATGCAGTAATTTGAATCTCACAATCACTTGCTGACTGATTAGTATTACTAATCGTTACTTGATTAGTAGATTGATTTGTTGTTATTTCAATGTTAGCACCCTCTACTAATGAAAATCCATCATTATTGCATGATGCTGTAAGAGTATTCTGACCGCTTACAGATATATTTTTAAATATATTTTGAGATGAACCTTTATCACTATTAGTAAAGTTAAAAGAACTGTCGAAATTTTGATTTAAAGTAAAAACTGCATTACCATTTAAACCATCAGAAGCTGAAACTTGTATTTGACAGTTACTTGCTAATGGAGTTGAGGATGATATTGTTAGTGTGTTACCTGTTATAGAAGTGGTTAAATCTCCACTACCTAATATAACTAAAGAATCATTATTTGTTGATGCTGTAAAACCACCTGTGTTAGCTGAAACATTTTTTATAATGCTTTGACTTGAACCTTTATCTGTATTAAATAAGGTTACTACTCCCGAATCTCCACCTCCACCAAGACCATCTCCTGCACAAACACTTGTTATATCTCCTAATGGTGGAACATTTGTAAAATTACAAAAGTCTAAATAATAAGAACCATTGTAAGTATTTAATAATGCTGAATCAACAGCACAATCATTTATACCTAAATATCGTGTATCAAAATTATCAGATGTAATTCCTGTTAAATGACCTAATTCGTCAACAGTAACAGACTTAATATAACAACCGTTTTGAACGCCTGTTTGTCCGTAATCTCCATTTAGTGTAGATGTAGATGCGTGATTAATTGTAACGGTAGGTGTAGTTCCACCACCTGTAATACAAGTACCTGCGATAATTTGCGTAATACCCTCTTGAAGAACTAAGTCGTCAACAGTCTGTATAACACCGTTACTGTCTTTTACAGAAAGTCTATTGGTTATGTTGTCAATATAGACCGCTAACCTATTCCCTTCTGTAATCCGAATATCATTTGGGGTACTCTTTTGAACACTCATATATTACCTTTTGTTAAAATATCTTATCCCAAAATTTGAGTAATAAAGTCCAAACCACGCCAACAACAGTTGTTCCCCCAACGAATTTTGCTTTTAACTTTTGGTCAGAGTGTATGTATTTTCTATGCTCATTGACTTGCTCGACTAAACCTTTTTGACCGTATTCTTTATCGCCAATAATAGTCTGATTTATTTTTGTTAGAACAGTATGCTGTTGAATTAATTGGTCTTTAATCCATGTAATATCTTCATTGCTTACTGTTATACTTGTATTTCGTCTTGCACCTGCCATGTTTTATAAACCTAATTGCTCAAAATGATTTGATAATGTTAATAATTTTAAATTCTTTTTTTGGTCAAAAACCGCAACTCCTACTTTATCATTTCTGTTAAATAGAAATAAACTTAAATTTTCAAAATCAACTTCAAACTGCTCATTGTAAAGTTTTAAAGATTTTTTTAAAAATGGTGTTGCTAACTGCTCGTAACCAAGTATGTCAATTTTTTTATTTAATATATCTTTAAACGACACCCCTTCCTTTGGTTGCCAATTTTCGCAAATTTCATAGATAACGCTTTCGCCTTCTCCATTTGTTATCCTAATCTGCACTTCTTTTTCTGATGCGTTAAAGATTTTTGCGTATTTACAAATACCTCCAAGCATTATTTTACTTGTAATATTCTGTATCATGTTGTGTAATAGTTTCTTTTTGTAAAATTAGATTTTTAAACCTAAAAAACCTATTATTTTGTTAACTTTTGCTTTGCCTTTATCTACATCGTCATCTAAAGACAAATCTTCTAACAAATTCTGTGATACAATAAATTCATCTCCTTGAATTTCAACTGTTTGCACAAAACCTATAAATTTAACTTTAACACTACCATTAACCTTAATGTTTATTGGTTTATTTGCAAAAGCATCTTTAACCAAGTCAAATGCTATACTTCCTAACGCTTTAAAGTTAACTAAACCATCTGCTTGAATGTCAAAGTTACTATCAGCATTTACCCTTATAGGTCGAGTGCTTTTAGCGTTAATTAATTTAGCGTTTTTATATATAAAATCTAAATCATAATTAATTACTTCAATCTCAAAACTTGAATTATTTTTTACTTGAATTGTTGCTTTTACTTTAGCATCTTTGGAAGTAATCTCTTTTACTTCAAAATTCTTAATTTTATATGTAAAAGATAAAGCAAGGTCTAGTTGCTTTTTAAAAAAATAATAAAAAGCATATCCTATCGAAGATAATCCACCAATTAATAATATCTTTTTCAATTACAAGAATTTTTTAATTATTATATAAGACGTAATACCAATTAACCCATAAACTAATATATTATTAGGTATAGGAGAAATAACTCTTGGCTTTGAATTTACTCTTTCAGAAGATTCTTTAAAAACCTCCACAACATCAGGTGCAATCGTTTTTGATTCATCTACAACCATGTCAAGAGTTTCTTTAGCACCTTCATAAACTTCTTTAATAATGCCTTTGCCTTCTGTTACAACCCCTTCTGCTGTTTCAGTTGCAAAATTTTCTGCTTCATCCCATTGATTGTTTACAGGTGGGTTTAAAATGTTATTTACTTCTTCCATTTTGTTGCTAATTTTGTTATTAATACTATTGCACCAAGACCCATGAAAATAAAAAAGTATTTCTTAACTTTATCTTCCATTGGACTTTGTTTTTTTTCTTCATCTAAAAAGTTTTGTCTTTGTGAATCCACTAAATCGTTAATTCTACCAAGTTCTCCACTATCGTAAGTACCTCTATATTTATATGCCATTATTTTCTTACTATTAAAATTAAACCTAAAAGAAGAATACCGCCTCCTAAAGCATATAGTTTGTTTTGTTCTTTTCTTGACTTTTCAAGAATGTCATCTTCTGACCTTGAAAAATTAGTACCTAATACATTTGCACTTTCTAATAATTTTTTCTTTTCTAAAACATCTGCACAACTTTTATTTATAAACTCCTTTTTTAAAGCTGTTCTTTTATTTGTGTAGTCTCTTACAATACTACCATAACGATTATTTTTGATATTTCTTTTAGTAATATCGGCAATTAATACATCAAGTTTTCTTATTTCAGTATCGTTATTTATGCAAATTGATTCATCCCCTGTTAAACCTTTTTTGGTTCGACTCACGTTTTCAAGATTTGTTTTAGCAATTTCTTTTTGTTTTTGCATATCTCTAATAATATCTAACAAACCCATAATTTATCTTTTTTCGTAATTAAGAATTTTTAATCTATTTTTGATTAAATCCCATAATACTACTGCTGATAGCGATGCTACCAATCCGATTACAAATGTTCTTTTATCATTAATATTTACTTTCATTATTTCTTAATTATTATTATAAACCCGACTAACATAATAGATGCACCAATAAACAAAACTATTTTATTTTGCTTTTGCGTTTGTGCTGTAACTATTTTCTCATAATCAGCACCTTCTTTACTTATTATTGTATTAAGATTTTCTGTGTTTCGCCTTTCAAAATAATTACCACAATCTCCAAAATTATAATATGCAAGAACTTCTCCGTAACCCTTATTTAGTATATAGTAATAACCCTTCCAATAAGAACTATTTATAGCTTTTTTACTTGCTTCATTTACAAGTAGCATTAACGTTTCTTTATTTTTTTTGGCTGTTGGACATAGTTTAGTAGGTTTAAAGTCTCTTAAAACCACCTCTGCCTCTCTTCTACCTCTATAATAATCCGAATTACTCATGTATTATTTCCAAAGTTTTTTTGCTTCTGTCCAAGCTGTATTTATATTCCAACCTTTTTGTTTGGCTCTATTTGTAATTGTTTGCCACATTCCATAATCTACATTACAACTATAATTACCTACAACACTACATGAACCAAGTGTAACCCACCCCCATTCACTACATGATGAAATCGCTTTGTAAGTTTTTTCTCCAAACTCCCCATCTAAAACACCATCATAACATCCGAGATTTTTTAATGCACTTTGTAATACATATATTTTTTGACCCGACATTCCAATTTCTAAATCATATTTTTCATTAGAAGGTTTCGCTGTACCACTTACATATTCATCAATACCTGTTTTAGTATTATTTGTTGAATCGTCTTTTTTATCAGAATTATCATTTACTCCAAAACTAGGATTTTTATTTTTAGATAATAAACTGTAACCAAAATAAGCAGATATAGTTACCGCTAAACCTCCAAATACATATAATAAATTTTTACTATTTTGTTCCATTTCGTTTTTTATTTAAGTCCATCTAACGTCAGGTATTGATATTAATCTTTGAGTTACTATTGCTCTATAATCGGAATCTGACAAATCATCTTTCAAGTCATCAAATAATGTGCTACCATAAGCATTTTTATAGTAATAAGCCACTTGTGATACAGCAACCTTATCTTTCAAACTGCTCAAAGCAGATGACAATAAAGATTCGTCTGTTCCTCCACCGCTTAACGCATCTTCTAATTTTTCAGCAACTTGCCTTACCTTTGAATCACTTAACATTACTAATCCTTTATTTGGATTAGATTGTTTTACGTCAGTATGATACTGACCCAATAATGCTGTTTTAATTTTATTAGTTGAAGCAGTACCTCCTCTTTTATTAATAATTATTAATAAATCATCAAATGACTGTGTTCTTTTTAAAGAACGAAACGAGAAGTATAAAGCACCTGTAAATGCCAAGCCACTATATATTATTATTTTATTTTGTCTTGTCATAATTACGCTTTTATTAATCCTCTACTTGCAATAGTTGTTCCTATTCCGACTGCTTCTTTTCTTACCTTTGACTTAAAGGCAATTTGTATCAATAATCCACCTACTGAAACCACTAAAATACCTGCCATAGCGATTGTAACCCACTTACCTGTTGTGAATAAGTCTCCAAAATAAGACTTTACATCTGAACCATAGTCAATAATGCTACCTACTGCATTACTACCAATCTCAACTCCAAAACCTCTCATTTCCTCACGAAGTAAAGAAGTGTTTGCATCAGAATCATAACCGTTTTGTGCATCCCATTGTAAACCAAAAATTCTATTAGCTTTTGTTTTTCCTAAAGTTGAACGTAAGTCTTTATACCAAGAAATCCATTCATTGTCTAAACTTGAATTTTGTGGTAATAACTTTATTGATTGATACGACATAAAATTTTATTTAAGAGTTTCTGCATTTATCTAATTCCTGTTGTCTCATTTTTTCGACAGCTTCTTTAGTCATTCTGATATTTTTAAGTCTTTCATTTATAATCATTTCAACAGCTTCCTCACATTCGTCATCACTTGACTCTTTTTCCAATCTATTATCTGTTGATTCCGTTTTTTTTGAACAAGAACAAGGTTTGTTTTTTTTCTTATAGTTTTTATACACAAAGAATAAAGCAACAGCCCCTGCTAGTGTTAATAGTGTGTTTTTATTCATAATTATTTTTTTATTTGTTTATATACTAAATACCCTAATAAAGCTGTATTTAATAATACTAATGGATAAGTGAACTTATCTAATTGACCTGTAAACATAATTTTTAGTTTTAAGTTATTAATAATATACGCATTATCTTAGTGTAAGTGGAATAGTTGACATAGGAACTCTTGTCCCACCTCCACTATACTTATCCATACCTGTTGGCAGAGCATATTTAGGATATTGTGAACCACCGCTTATTTCTTTCTTTCTTTTAATTTTCCAAGCCTTAAATTCTTCTATTAAGCCCAATTCTTCTATTTTGGCTTTTGCTTCTAAACTTGCTTTACGAAACCTCTCTTCCATTTCTCTTGATGGTCTTGCACCTCCTTGATAACCTAAAGTTGCGGTAAAAAGGTTGTTTTTATCTTTCTCTGAAAGACCAACTGATTCTTCAACAACGGTTTCATCTGTTGTTGTTGATGTTGTACTTCCTGTTGAACCAACTACTTTATTTTTTTTCATTCTAAGATACAGGTAAAGCCCCGTTCCAAGTAATGCCCCGTACAATAATGTTTTGTTATTTTTCATGTTATTTTCCTTTATAGATTATCATTCCTGTTTTAGTCTTGCTTTGAACGTATGTTTTACCGTTATAAACAAAACTTTTTGATTTACTTTTTCGTGCTTTATTCAAAGCTGTCATATATGCGTTTGCCATAATTTATTTTTTAAATTTTTTGTAAGCGAAAAATCCTGCTACTGCTACAAGTCCTAAAACAATCCATTTTTTTTCTTTAATATTTTCAATTAAACCATGTTTTTTAAGATTAGGCGATTCGATAAGTTCTGTCTCTGTATCTCTAATTGAGTTTTCTTCCACAGGTTCTACTTGTGGTTGTGGATTCAGAAGTGTTTTTGATGCGAATTTAAGACCAATGGGGTCTTTTTTTTTAATTTTTTGTCTATTACGTACTCTCATAATTTTTACTTTTTTTACATTACTATTTTTTTGTTTTCAAAATCCTTTATAAACTTATTAATGATGTCATATCTATTTTTATTCTGTTGCGATGGGCTGTCTTGAAATACCTCTAAAAATGCTTGATAACCTTCTATTCGAGGGTAGCCAAGACCAAGATATATAAGCAATCCATTTAAGTCAGCTTCAATTTCATCATCCATATTATCATTCAAGTAAAAATGAGAAAACTCGTGTAAAAGTATAGCCATACGCATAGGCACAGTATAATTTTCAAAAGCATCTTTTGAAACCTGAATCCTTCCATTTACTTTTGAAATTCTTGCAGGAGTTTTTAATGTTTTACCTGTTTTAGAACTTTCAATAGTTTCCATATATTCAATTAGAAATTCCCCATTTGAACTTTGATAAGATTTACCTGCATCTAAATATGATGCGTTAAATGAAAATCTTTGTGCAAAGTCCACAAATGCTGAAACTGTATAATCTTTAATGTCTCCTACATCAGTTCTTTTTTCTAAAGGTAGTTTTTTAACCTCTGTAACTACAAAAGTATTATCCTGTCCTTTTCTTCTATTACCATTAGCCTCATTATAAACGCTTACAATAACTTTATTTGAACTTAAAGGCATACGAACATAAAATACTTCATTACCTCTTACAGTCTTATATCTATCCGTAAAAACAGTTTTTGGCTTTTCTTCATCATAAACTTTAATCCTAATTTTGCAAGGAGTTAATGTCTGAACGTGAATAGCCAAAGAAAGTTCCTCGTATCTAGTTGATACTCCTAAATTCATTTTTTACTATTATATAGTTTATAAATAATAGCAAAAGTTAATACCGATGCACCTGAATATAAAACCCATTTAGGCATACCTAATAATCTCTTATTGCTATCTGTAATTGTGTCTTGTTGATTAGTTTCTTTAGCTTTGCTAATCACATCTTCGAGAAGTTTATTTTTAATTTCAATCCCTTTATTTTTCTCTCTTTGAATCCAATTTTTGAAAGATAAAGACGTTCCACTATCTCGCCATAATTGATTTGCTGATTTCTCCATTATATGATTTTAATTAATTTTTACGATTTAGTATCTTCGTCTTTAATATATCCGTTATAAACATACATAAAACCTCCGATTCCTAAGATAATCATTACCGCACCAAAAATTGATTTTTTAGTAATCATATTACAAGAGTTTTTCTCCTGATTGGCTACGCTTCCACGCTTGACCTCCGTAAAAAACCGTTACATAAAGAACTGCTACTGATAATGCAACTCCTACTACTGTTTGTACTAATCCACCTTTCATTTTCATAATTTTAAATTTAAAAGTTAATAATTTATTTTTTTACCGTTAACATATTTGAAACTAAAGCACCTACACCTGCACCTATTAAAGCACTTGCGTATTTATTTTGACCTTTATAAAATGCAAATAAAACACCTATTGCACCACCCCAAAAAGCACCTTGAACTGTACTTTCAGTTCTTAATTTTAATGCTTCGGTTTTTTTTGCGTTAGTTAATGATGTAGTATCTTCAACAATCTCTTTAGGACTTTTAATTTCAGCCATATTATTTCTTTTTAATTACAGCAAGAATAATTAATCCTACCATTAAAACACCTGCAATACCCAAACCTGCATACAATAATGTATTGTTTTTTGGTGCGTTGTTTTGTGCTTGAATTTGTGCAAGTCTTAATTTTTCAGCTTCTAAGGTTAATGTACCATTTGTTATTGCTAATTCTGTTTGTTGCTGTCCTAACTTGATTTGAGCATTAATTTTCTTTTGCTCTGTTTCACTTGCCTTTATGCTTCCATAAACACCTGCACCTGTTCCAAGTAGATTTGTAACACTACCAAAGTTAAATCCACCCCAAAAACCACCACCTGTTGAGCCATCACTTGCGTTATAACCGCTTATGCTTGATTCTGCGTTTTCTGTAATTAAACCTTGCAATCCGCTAACGAATCTTGGGTTCGACAATGCCTCTATACTTTGTTTACCCAAAGCATCAGGTGTTGTGCTTGTTACAACATATCCACTTTCTGTAAGAAGATTAGACAATCCCCTACTATCTGCGATAGTTAAAGCACCTATTATTCTTCCTAAGTCATTTACTAAATTTTCTGCGTTTGCCATATTATTTCTTTTTTACTACAAAGTATATAGCTGTACCTAAAAGGGCTACACCCACTACTGCTATTCCGATATATAAACCTGTATTAGATTTACCTGAATCAGCAGGATTGTAGTCGTTATTTAGTTGAGTTTGAGAAGCTATTTTTATTTGCTCTGTTTCGTTATTAGATATTTTTGTTTCGTTTTGTTGAGTAATTATAGATGAACCTAAATTAATAATGTCTACTAATTTTAAACCGCTAAAAAATCCACCGCTTGAAGCATCAGATGATGTGTCATCAGCCTTATTTACATTAGCAGATGCTAAATCTCCAACAGGTGTTTCTGTGTCGAAATAACCTCCCCAATCTCTTGCTACGTATGAGCCACCTTGACTACCTTGTAAACCAAAATTGTTTGCATTATCTCCACCGAAGCTATTGTAAGAACCTCCGTAATTTGCAGTATCTTTGGATTTTACATAATCCATGAAGTCTTTTGCCAATCCCTTTGATTTAACAAGAGATTCTACAAAGACATCAGATAACTGTGATTTTGTTTTAATTGATGATGTATTAACACCATTTCTTTTAAGTAGATTTCGGATTCCACTTTCATCCTTTGAGACAGCAATACCTATTGCTTTTCCTAATTCATCAAATCTTGCCATTTTTTATTTTTTAGATAATATTGCGAATGATAAAACTAAAATACCTGCCAAAAAAACAATAGAAAAATTATTTTCTACTTTTTTTGCCTCTGATTTTTCAGAACCACCACCACTTGCGTTTAAAAATTTATCAACAATACGACCTTCTTTACATCCGTTACAATCACAATCATAATGCTCACCGCTTTTAACTGTGCTACAAACTTCTAAAATAACGTCTTTATCAGGATGGTTTTCTAAAATAACTTTTAATGCAGGTTCTCCTTCTTGTGCTACAAGATTTTTTAAATTAGCACCCATATTTTTCTTATTAACAACCTTGTAACCAAAGTCATTAATTATCTGTCCTGCCAATGCAGGGTCAGTATGTGCTATATAGTTATAAACATCCATGTTTTTTATTTTTAATTAAAAAAAAAGGGGAATTTGGATTTACCAAACGCCCCTCTTTTGAGTTGTTAATCCTTAATTATAAAAGAAAACTATAAATTAAGTTAATTTAATAGTTTGTGCTTTTACAATCCCAGGATTTCCATACTGACGAGAAACATTTTGTCCTGCAAGTCCTCTTGCAAGGTTAATGTTGTCAGATGGGTAGAAGTATAATTTAACAGTTGCGTTAGCTAATACTTGACGAATGATTAGTTTTGTGAAACCATCAATACGGTAAGCATATTTCATCGCCAAAACGGTCGACTGCTGTTGGTAGGGATCAATCGTAGGTACGAGTGTTTTTTGAGCCTCGTTACCGTTAGCATCTCTAGTGTTAACTGAAATTGTTTCTAAAATCTGATTAGCAGTTGCAGATTGAACATAAGTTAATCCAACGCTATAAGGGTTGTTCATAAATTGGTATAACATTTCACGATAAGTAATTCCTGAAATACCACTTGAAATTGTGATTGAACCTACTACTAAATCTCCACCTGCTGAAAAACCTGCGTTGTTTAGAAATTCGTAAGAACCTAATACTTCAAAGTTAGCTACTGCTGAACCTGATGTAGAAGTTACGTTTACGATGTAAGGTTGAGATGTTGGGGCTGACCCACCACCTATGTTTGAACCGTTAGCACTAAAGAAGTCTTCTCCTGTGAAAGATAAGTCATCATCAATGAAACCGTCTGCGTTTGAAAAAGACTCGTTAGCCATTTTCTGTGCGTTCGCTAAATATCTGCGTACATTTGACATAATAATTAATTTTAATTTGTTTTTAGTGGATTATACCACCATATTTTTTATTGTTCGTTTACTCTTTTGAGCTTGGTTCAGTAGTTCTTGCTTTGTTAACATAAGGTATGACAGCATTATAAACACCGACCCCTACTGCTACAATTAAAACTTGCTTACCAAAGTCTAATAACATTTTAGTATTCATTACAGAATGATAGTTAATATTGTTAAAAAAAAAATGCGTAAATAGTTACAGAACTATCTACGCATCAAATATATTATGTTATACAATAATAATTATTAATTAAAATAATTATATCTGCAATTTTTTAAGCTAATCGCTTTTATCGTGTAAAATTCTTATAAATCTTACTTTTTATTTCTTTTATGGCAATTTCAGGGGTGTATTTTTTCTTACCATCCATACCCATTTGATTTAACAAAGGAGTTACTATTTTTTTATAATATTTAGATATATATTCTTCTATTGCAAAGTCTAAATCTTTTTTAGAAACATTACCTAATATTTTTTCAGCATCAATATCAACATATAGATAATATCTTTCGTCTCCGTTATAGTATTTATGATTAACTAATATTTCGGCAATTTTTAAATACTCAAATTTATCTTCAAACTTGTGTTTATGTCTATCTACACTATCTGTATTTTTGTGAAAACGTAACCAATTTAGGTTTTGCCAAATCTTAGTTGTTATCCTTCCAATAGATTGATAATGCAATATAATGTCTGTATCTGAATGTCTATTGGTACATATAGCACCAACTAAATCATTTGGTAATTGGTCGCTTACATATCTATTAATATCTTCTATAAGTAAAAGACCACCTCTAAAGTGTCTTAGGATTTCAAATAAAGCCTCTTGAATCTCTCTAATTGTCATTCTATTACCATCTTCCATAAATGGTCTTATTCGCCTTGCTTCCACAGTTGGATGTGCTGAAAACTTCATAACATCCTTTAGCTTTAATGCTTTTATATCCTCAAACTCATCATTTACATCTAGTATTAATGCTCGTCTAGGTTTCACTCCCTTTGCAGGATTTCCCATTACATATTCTTGAATTACTTTATTGGTTGTAAATGTTTTTCCAACACCCTTTTTTCCAACAGCAACACCTAATTTTGGTTCTCTCATAATTATTCGTATTTTATATTCAACTTTTCTCCAATAAATTCTTTATTATCTTGCGTTATAGTTTCTTCCGAAAAATCAGGATATGTAAACGTAAAAGTTCTAAAGAAAAGACCTTTCGATAAAGTTGAAGTATCTTTAAATTTAAACATAGGTGTTATTTTTTCTTTCTAGGGCGACCTCTTTTACCCTTTGGCTTTGAAGTTGATTCTTTAGAAGCTATTTTATCAATCTCATTTAATATTGAAGTATCTCCAAATTCAGGCATACCATCAGGCTTGACAGCATCACTTACAAAGTTTGAGTTCGACTTGCCTTTAGGTGCAATAGTATCTGCTTGAACCTCGTAAACTTCTTCGGGTTCTTCAAAAACTGTTTCACTTTCAGAAACATCTGTTGATGCTTGTGGTTGTGGCTCTGATTTTGGCTGTGGCTGTGAACTATAAACAGGAGTTGTCATTATGCTAGTTTGTTCACGAAGTTGTTTTAAAATACCATCTGCTGATTTTTTAAGACCAAATGCTGTGATTCCTGATGTAGCAAAATCAGTTCCAAAATAATATAGTAATAACTGTTCGTCAGTCATTCCTACGCCTCGTTTTTGAAAAACTCTTACTAAAGGCTCTTTTACCTTTTCTTTAAATTCATCTGTTGTATCAAAAGCATCTTTACTTGTTTCGTTAAACTCTTTAACAAAATCTCTAATAGATGCTGTATTTCCTAATTCATCTATTGGTAATTCTATACTTGGATTTATGTTACCTTCTGCAAATTCACGTTCTAACTTAGCCTCACTAATTGAAGCTAAAGAACCCATACCTTTTTTAAGCCTTGAATAACCATCAATGACTACATCCGCAATCATATCAGCACCCATTTTCTTTTCTTTGTTACCTAATTCGTTGTAACTTTTGTTAAAAGGCTCTTTGGTTGTTTCTTCATCTTCTTCAAAATCAGAAAAACTTGGTGCTTCAAAAACAGGTTCTTCTAATTCGTAATTAAGTTCACTCGCATCAACTTTTGATTTTGTGTAATCTCTTTCTTTTACGGGTTCGTCAAATGGAGAAAAATCAGGTGTTGAATCAAAATTATTATCATCAACAATTTCTACCACTTCCGCATCTAATACTTGGTCATCAGTTTTTTTCTTGGTACTCATCTAAAATGTATTTAATTAATTGTTTTTTACTATCTATATATTTCTCCAATATCTTTTTATCCATTGGATGCTTATAATCTAAATTGGTTATTACGTTTTTATGACGACTTATAATACTTCTAGGTTTATTTGTAATCTCCATTACTTCATCAACGGTGTAATTACAGGTATCTAAAAGTAATTTGAATAAAGTTCCACTTGCATAAATTCTAACTCCATCCCTTTCAAGTTTATTAATTACATTATCTATGTTTGTCTTATAAACATTACATACTATTTCAAAGACTTTATTTTCTAATGCCTTGTTTTTAACTATCTCAAAGTTAAGGATTTTTGTTCGATTTGTCCTAAAAAATAAACACATAAAATCTACTCCGTATTTCTTAATAGAGTTATTAAATTGTTCCACTAAGTTGTGGTCTAAACTATCTGAATTTAATAAGGCTGTGTTATTAAGTGCTTTTATATGACCCAATAATGCTTTAGCACCTAAATCTCTTGTAAATAAAGAAAACTCTTTAAACAAAGCCTCAAAGTTGTACGGAATGGTCTGTGTTTGTTGTGTCATTGTTAGTCTTATTAGTTTTTATTATTATAACCCCTTCATCTCCCCAAATTTTTTGTATATCTTGGTATTTATATACATACGAATCCTCAATGCAAAGCGTATCTTTAAATGCTTTAACAAGGTTATCTAAATCAGGTCTTAATTGATGTGGATTACCTCTTAATTCGTTTTTTTTCTTTTTAGAATATGATTTAGGGAATGGTATAACGAAAGTTAGTGATAAAACACTTGGAACTTCATAATTATATTCATTCGCATAGTGCTTTAGGCTGTCTTTAAATATGTGATACCTTACCACTACGGGTCTTTTTTTCCATTTATCCCTTTGTGTCATTCTTGGCTTAGGAAAAGGACATACAGGAAAAACTATTTCATCATATTCCATATTTTTTTGCAAATTCATTATTTTTTAAAATCTCTTGGGCAACTTGATAAGCAAAATCATTATCAGTTGTATAATGAACTCCTAAATAGTTTCTACTGTAAGCTACGTCATCAATCATTTCTTTTGCCTTATTATAAAATTCAGGAACTTTACTCCCTAAAACATTTAATATAACATAAGCCTGAACTGTATGCCCACTTGGATAAGATGGGCTTAATGCAGATTTAGAAGCAAAAGGAAATAATTTTAGTTTAAAGTAGTTTGCAAGTTGATAAGGTCTTGGTCTTTGATAAAAATATTTTAGTCTTAGAATTAAAGCTGATGTATCTAAATCTATACTATCTATTAATTCTTTTACATTAATTTTATCTGTTTGAAAACTATTATTTATTGCCTGAAACAAATTCCTGTCATAAAAAATATATCTATTTTTATATTTTTCATTATCAGTTGATTTTATATCCTCTATGTTTTCAACTATTTCATTTAACTCTTGCTTTGTTGTATCGCTTTCGTTATTTGGAAATGGAAAATTTTTTAATTCAACATATAAGTCATCTACAAGGCATTTTTCTGAAATGATTTCTAAGTGTCTTTGAGTTGGATTACCGTAAATTATATTATTTAGTGATAAGGTCATATTTGTTTCCCATTAACTTTTTTAAATTAGTTTTTACTTCTCGTATTTCTTTTTTTAATTTATCAGTATCACTATTCATTAATTTATTTAATGCTTGTCTATGGTAATAAATACTATAAGCTGATGCTGATATTAATAATGCAAATGTCAAGTAGTAAACAAGGCTAAAATCCCCTTTACCTGATAGTTCTCCACCTTGTTCAAAATTACCTGCTGTTGAGGTAATGTTAGTGCTATCAACTGCGTTTGATGTGTCTGTTGTCGCTAATGCTTCCGCACCTTGACCATCTGTAACTTGGGGTGTTGTGGCTTGATTTTCCATGTTATTTTTGATTTAATTTTACTAATATTAATACAAATGCTAAAGCACCTGCACTAATACTTATTATTGCTATTTTTTTTAATGACGATTCTTTTGATAGTGATTTAGGTTTTTTCTTTGTACCATAAATAATAATTTCATCTAACGTTTCATTAGATTCTTTCATTGTTATTGTAGCATCAGCTAATTCACTTGGTTTTAAAGTTATTGATTCAAAACCTATATAAGAAACAGTAAGAGGCAGGTTCGACTTATCATCATCTAATTCAAAATTATAATTACCATCATAATCAGTAGTAAAACCATAACCACCTTTTACATTGGCTATGTTAACACCCATTAATGGTTCAGATGTGAAATCAACTATTTGACCTTTTAATATCATTTGTTAATTTTTTTCAATGTATGGTAATTAACCAATGCACCTAAAGAGAAACTAACAATACCTACTATTGTAAATACAATTAGTAGATTTTTATGTGCCTTTTCTTTTTTGGTATCTTGACCTTCTTTATTTTGAATTACCATTATCTTGATTTTTTAATTAAACCTACTATATATGCACTTAATAATGAAGCACTACCAACAATCATTAGATTCTTGACAGATGTTTCAAATTTTGGTACATAAAATTTAAAGTCATCTTTATCCTCGTTCTTTGCTACAAGGTAATGACCGTAAGCCTCTGCTGAAAACACAACAAAGGTAGTTAGAGCAATAATTTCACTATCCCTCATATTCTGCGGAATTGTGAGTTAGTATTTTATTTTCTCCATTTACGTTAATTATAACATAAGTGAATCTCGCTTTTATTTCATCTCCATTGACATTAAAAACATATACACCACTCGAAACAATAACATTATTGTTATGTTGGCAAGTTTGCTCTATAATTTTGCATGACATTTGGCGATTATCAAGGAATCCTTTAAAATACTCAAAAATCTCATTTATACCCAATTCATAGGGTTTGCTATATGTACCAACTAAAACTGCTTTATCGCAATAAAAAGACGACATTAATTTAGGATTTCTTAAACTAATAGCGTTAGCCCATAGTTTAATTAAATTTGGGGTTTCAGAACTTATATTTACCATAATAATTTATCTGCGTAATATCCATTACTGTTTTTAATATTCCTGTCTTTTTTATGCCTAATTTTATATAACTTCCTTCTTAGTTTAGCAGTTCCTTTTGATACTTTGCCATTTTTTTCAAGTTCCATGTAAGTAGGGTAATCATTATACCCTATTGCACCAACACTTGCGACTTTAACACCTTTTTTAAAAACATCTATTTTTTTACCTTTTGAAGAACTTGGCTTTACAATAACTCCAATTTTCTTAGCTTGGTTTTTAGTATATGTTTTTATTTTATAAGGCATTTAAAATATAAATTTATTTAATCTTTATTTCTAAAGTAGTTTACAGCACCTAATGTAGCTACCAATACAAGACCTCCAAATAATATACCTGTAACTCCTGAACTCTTTTTTTCCTCATCTTTTGCATCAGGTTTTGCTAAATTTTCAATTTCTGTTGCTTTTAATTTTTCATCAGCAACTTGCTTTGATTTTTCGTCTATTACTGCCTGTTCTTTATCTTCTCTTTCTTTTTTAAGCCTTAATTTTTCTTCTTTGGCTTTTTGCTTGGCTTTAGTATCATCCAATTCGTCTTGAAGGAAATCCATTGTAACTTTTGAATAATTATTAAAGTATTCAGATGCGTTATCTAATTCTTGCTCATAGCTATCTTTCTCCTTTTCGTCAGCACCTTTATATGCTTTTTCTAAGTTTGCTAATTGTTTTTTTAATCCATGATAGGTTGAAATTCTTTTTTTTCCCTGTGTTGAAAGATTTTCCCTACCAATTTCGCCTTCTAATGTTAAAATTGTGTCCATTTTTTATAATAAGTTTTAAGTTTAGATACAAATATAGAATTTTTATTTTTTAAAATAATAATAATTAGTTTTTTTTTATTACACAGCATATTCCCCACTTGGAAGAATTGGTGTGCCTGTTTTCATTCTATCTATACTTTCAGTCATTTCTTCGGGGCTTGGAAACCCTAAGTCTAAACCTTTAAAGTCAAGTTGAAAATTAGACATATCAGGTATTCCAATTTTATCTATACCACTTAAACCAAAATCAAGTTTAGATTTACTAAAGTCAAACTTACTTGGGTCTAAAATAATTCTATTTGGATTTTCTCTAACTGCTTTAAGGTATTTGTATTGTTGCTCTCTTTTTTTTAATATTTCTGCATTTGTACCCTGACCCTCGTAACATTCTCCCGTTTCAGGATTTTTTATACAAAGGCTTTCATCTACATATATAGCTTCTGAAACATCAACGTTACTTGATTTCTTTTTCATCATAAGTTTAATAACAAAGTAACCCCCTGCTAAAAAACTAATACCTAATAACACTTTTTTCATAACTTTTATAAATTATTTTCTTTAATATGTTTTTGCAATAAATAATCATCGAAATCTTTTTGATTAATTTTTGGAAATTTTGATGTGTCGATATTACTAAAATCAAAATCTCTTGGGTCTATGTATTGACCGTATATACCCTGTGGGCTGTCTGAAATACTCTTTAATTTATCATACATGACTTGGAAATTATATAGTCTATCTTTTCTTGACAGCCTACAATCCATACCGCTTCTTTCGTTTATAGGTATTCCTTCAAAATCCCAACAGTTATCTTTTACGACAACTTTTAGTTGTGGTTCTTCTATTTTGCTTTCAGACTTTTTAGTCATAAATTTAATTAGCAAATATCCTCCAAATAGTAGACCTACTCCTAATAGTGCTTTTTTCATATTATTCTTTTTTCCACATTTTTGTATTATTGTTATAAACCCAACAAACTTCTGTGCCACACTCTCTACTGTAATTTTTATTTGGGTCAAAAGTACCCATTTGTTTTGCCATCAATTTCTTGCCTGTTGGATTCATCATTGGCTTTATAAGTCCTTTTTTTCCAATTAGTATAAGATTACCCATTGTATCATTAAGTCTGCTTAAAAACGCTTCTTGTTCCTCTTTACTACAATCTTCTGTCATACTAAATGAAGGACTGTTATATGCAGATTCATGTTCAGCAAAACTTTTACCCATAGAATAAGGATTTCTATAAAAACCAAAGCTAAGACCTGCTAACGGGTTTGCTTTATTATAGGCTTTTTTTCTTTCTTGATATTTTTCATAATAATCAGGGTCATTTGTTTTATTTAAAGGACATTCAAAATCACTTTCTTCTAACACTAATTCCGTATTTGAAGTAGATTGTTTTTTCAAAAAACTTTTCATAAGGAAATATCCTAAAACTAAAACAGAACTACCTAAAATTATTTTTTTTTTGTTCATTTACTATTTTTTTTCAGACTTCTCTTTTTTTACTCTTTGTATAGCATCCTTCCATGATTCCCCTTCTTTTTGCTCTCTTTTAACTACTGCAAAAAAACTGTTAGGTTTTTTAGTTTTTGTTTTACCACCTTTAGCGTAGGATTTCTTTGATAGTTGTTCTACCATATAAAAACTATCTCTAAGTATCTCTTTGCTATCTTTTCCACCTAAAAGCCTAATGTTTGTTTTTAGTAACTTTTCTAAATCTTCTTTTTCTAATTCCGAATAGTTATTTGTTTTTTTTCTACCCTTATACTTGGCTAATATTGGCTTAACTTCTTTTAGTATAATGCCATCATCTTTTCCTCCTAATTGCTTAATATTAGCTTTAAGAAGCCTTATCTCATTTTCTTTTATCTCCCCACCTTTTTCAAAATAACCACCTTTACCTTCTATTTCTGTTGCTTTGTATATTACATCGCTTTTAGGTCTTAATGATACCTTGTTTTTAGCAAAATCATAATCTGCATTTGAAACTGTCTTTTTAGCAAATTTCCCGTTTTTGAGATAAAAGTTTCCAATGTTTGAATAGTTGTCATCAGTTACCTTATACATTTGACTTGGGTTGTCTTTAGATGTTTTTTTAATTTTATCTAATCCTGATTTTCCTGTTCCTGTTATTATACCACCTTTAGCCATAGATACATTAGAAACAATTTCTATATTAGATATTGCCATATCGCCCATAGCAAAAAACCATCGACCACCACCTCTTTCATAAGCATAAAACTTTACTCCTTTAGGGTTTTTTGTATTTTCAAAAGTAATTTTATCAATAGTTCCTTTTCTAACTTTATTTCTACTTCTTACTTTTAAATTTACAGAATTGTCTTTGCTTACAGAACTACCAAATTTAATTGTAATTTCATCCCCCTTTTTTAAAGCATCTATTGTTTGTTTAACTTCCCCACCTTTTTCATAGCTTTCAGTATTTAAGTCATATATTAAGTAAGCCAAGTTTGACCTGTCATCAACCATTATTGGCATAGTTAAAACAAATGTAGAATTTGGTTTACCTAAATCCCAATCCTTAATGTTGGTAAATAAAACAGGTTTTCCCTTTAAACCTTCCGAATAGTGTATATAAACATCATCTCCAAACTTCATGGAAGTTGCTAAACTTTCAATTAAAAATCTTGTATTAAAACCGAGTGTAGTTTCATTATCAATTTTAATAACCATTCCGTAACTGTAACCGCTTGTTGCTTTATATTTTATTAATTTTAAAAGAAAATTATATAAAAGTTGAGCATTAATTTTCTTTGTTTTAAATTGATTTGGAGTAGGTACAACTCGCCTCCAATTTGGATATTTTGCCATTTTACCTAACTTCCAAAGTTCATCTTTATCGCCAAAAAATTCTTCTTTGCCTAAAAGTGATTTGTCATATATACCTAATAACTTATGAGCATCAGTAGATAGTGCATATCCATCATCAATGTAAGTGTACTTCATATTAGGTCTTAAATCATCATTACCTGCAAAATCTTTAGATAATTTTTGTTCTATAATATTCGATGTAAAGTTTCCTGTTTTAATTTTTACAACCTTTTTAGAAACATCAGGGAAATTTTTAAATTCTTTTTTATAGGCTTCAATCAATCCCAAACCATACGTGGATTGTTCTGTTAAAATTGCAAAACCATAAGTCATTGGCATATTAAAATTTAACCAAAGAACTGTATATGCTAAAGGTTCATGCCAATCTTTAAAATTTTTTTCTGACCGAAGTATTTCTGATAAAGAATCTTGTAGTTTCATTGTTTCAGACTTTTTAGCTTTAGCCTTTCTCATTTCTACTATATTTTCAGCAATTTCAAAAGCCTCGACAGGCATATTTTTTTTGCCTTTAAATTTTTCAGATGGAGTCAATAAAGTACCAATTTTAGCTTTAGAAACTGACTTTTTATTAGTAGTTGTTTTTTTAATCTCTTTTTTGGGAGTTGATTTTTTAATCGCTTTTTTTGGAGTTTCTTTTAAAACTTTAGATAACACCCAAATACCGTTAGAATGAGTTTTGATTATTTTACCTTCTGTAACAAACTCTTTAACATCATTTTTAGATATATAAGTGTAATCTTTTAATTTACCCCCTTTTTCATATTCATATATCCCTGTAAGGACATTTGAACTTTCAACATCATATTGTTTACCTTTATGAGTAAATTTTACGCTTTTTATTTTATATTTTGGTGTATATTTCATTATATAATTTATTAAAGTTTCATTTCAATTTGTCCACCATCTTTTAAAACAGCATCGGCATTTGCTATACCTAAAGACATAACATCTCCACCTCTTTGATATTTGTCCAAATACATTTCACTTCCCCATTTATCTTTAAATGAAGATTTTGTCATTTTTCCTTTTTTAACTTTTAAAGCATCTGACTTTCGTGATGTTTTAGATAGACTGCCTTTAGACAGATTTTTTGAAGAATAAGAATATCCTTCTTTAGTTCTTAAAGAAATTTTATATGTTTTATTATTTCCTTCTCCACTTATATAAGTTATTCCATATAGTTTATCGGGATTTTCATAGCTATAATACTTATCTCCAACTTTAATATCCCCACCCTTATCTAAACTTCTTTTTTTATAAGTAGGTCTTTTTCTGCCTTTAGAATCAGTTGGTTTTTCCCAAGATTCACTATTATTGTAATATTTCCTATCTCTGCTTGTAGCTAATGCAGTTCTGCCTCCTTTTGCAAAGGTTACGCCCTCATCTCTTAATAGTTGCTTAAACGCCTTTAAAATGATTCCTAAGTCTTGTTTAAGCCCCTTTAAACCATTTGCATCATATTCATCCTTATTATTTACATTATATCTTTTTTCAAAAGGATAATTATTAGATTGATAAGTAGAAGTTTTTGGAGTATGTATGTAAACATAATTATTTTTTATTTCTATTGGCTTTGTTAATTGAACGTATGAATACATTGTACTTCCAAAATAACCACCTGCAATATCACTTGCATCTTCAACTTTTGGCAATAAATTATTTATTTCATCAATTCTTCTTTTGACTGCAATAGGAAATTTTTTAGTAACACCACCTTTAGCCATTGTGTCTTTAAGCCATTGTTTTACTTCTTCATAATAAGGCTCTTCCCTATGTTGCCCTATGTGGTGTGCCATACCCCTGAAATCTTTATCGTTACTCATATAAAAATGAGTGCTGTCTATTTTTTCTAAGTACCAATTTTGTAAACCATATCGCCCATTATCAACAATTAATGTATGTTTATCATTACCAACATTTCCACCTTTAGCCATAGATTTACTTGATACACCTGATTTTTTTTGTCGTTTTAACCAACTTAATCGAGTTTGAGGGCTTTCTTCTACTAATGTTGATATTAACGCAAGATTTACACTATCTCCTAACTGTATTAAAGTATTAAATTTTTCTGTTTCTTTTTCATTTAAAGTTAATAATAATTTATGCTTTTCAAGTTCTGTAAGACTGTTTGCAAGAGCATGAATCTTATCTCCGTTCCACATTTTAATCTCCCCACCTTTAGCGTAAATTTCATTTTTGTCTAAATATTTTGCCAACGTATTTGGATTGTCAAACATAGTAGATTCTTTTCCTTCAATCATCACATTTGCACCACCATTATCTCTACCAATTATTGCTTTAACAGGTAGTCTATTGTGTGTAAATTGGTTTTCAGGAGTACCTTTATATCTTCCGAATTGACTATCCTTTAAAACTCTTTCTAATTGTTCTTTTTTTGTTAATTTATTTTTCATTTTTTTTTATCTAACGTTAAACACAAATAATCCTTTATCATTTTCAATAAACAAATAATCTTGCTCTAAAGCATTTGCTAATTCTCCATAATCAATTTGAATAAAATTAGCTTTAAAAAAATCTTCATCAGAATATATACCTTGTTCATTTACTAAAAAGTCATAAGGGTCATCTAAACCATCGTACCATGTTTCATAATATTCATCTCGAACAATCTCTTTAGCTTCTTCTAGAATTTCATCTCTCTTATCATCATCTTCGCCATCTAATTCTCTATATTCATCAACATCTAAACCTGCTTCTTCAACAACTCTTTCTCCATCATCTTCATA
>TARA_B110000093_G_scaffold18911_2_pt1 | contig 24082 bp, 22 predicted proteins | sample TARA_B110000093 | Tara Oceans TARA_B110000093 (sample SAMEA4397390) | marine metagenome | biome: Polar Biome; feature: [MIX] marine epipelagic wind mixed layer (ENVO:01000061); material: water (ENVO:00002006), including particulate matter (ENVO:01000060) such as... | depth 10-100 m | reverse complement strand
AAAACTTTAGTCAATTTCATAAGTAAATTTGTCATATTGAATCATAAATAATAAAAATATGAGAAAAAATATATACAAAAATGATTGAAATAAAAATAAAAAACTGCTGTATATAGGATCAAAAATTATAAAAAAGATAATAAGTAAAGAAAACATATCTGCTAATTTCAAATATATAATAATAGAAAATTCAGCTATCTTCCAAATTATAATTGCTATAGTAAAACAAAACAAGGCTCTTTCTTTTACAAGAATAATAAAAGTATCAACATCATTTTTAATTATAAAATAATCAGGGATAAAAAATAATATAAGTCCAAAAAAAACAAATAAAACAGGAACAAGAATTGACGAATAGACGCTATTTTCTTTTATCATATAAAATCACTAAAATTATTATTAAGATAGATAGATGTTCTATATTTAAAAAAGCAATATTATCTAAAATATAATACTTGTTTACAAAACTAATTACAAAAGCAAAAAAAGATAATATTAAAAATATATTTAAAAGTTTATAAAAAAGATATTTAGAATAATAAATTACTGAAATAGAAATAACAGACAGAGAGATTGCAAACAATAATCTTTCAATAAGCATAGAATTAATACTACTATTTATTTCAGTTTTATCATGTAAAATACATGCCAATATTAAAATAAATGGAACTAAATAAGGGCTAATATATTTCCTATTTAAAATTCTTGAATTCATAAGCATATAAAATTAAAATTGAAATATGTAAAAAAATAGTAAATAGTAAAGTTTCGCTAAAGTAAAAATAGAATATATAACAACTTAAAATAGTCTGTAAAAGTTGAATTAAAATAAAAAATGGAATTAACTTACAATAAGTAGTGGGTGAATACACAAATAAAGCTCTAAATAGCACGGCAAAAGAAAAACAATAAACTGAAGCGGAAATGAATAAAAAATATTTTGCATCAGAATACTCTTCATAATAAATCTTAAGAGATAATTCATCATAGAAAAACAAACAAACAACAGCAGAAAAAAAATAAAAAAGTGGAATCAAAGTTCCTGATAATATATGTTTATTCTTCATTTTTTAAAATTAAAAAAAATATACTGTAAAATTCATATAATAAAAGAAATACTTCTTGAGTTATTCAGTTAGTTTAATATTTTACTTTTGTAACATATGAAAAAAACACTTCTTTTATTATTCACTTTAATAAGCTTTTTAGAAGTTGTTGCACAGACAATTAATGGCACAATTACTGATATTGAAAATCTTCCATTAGATTTAGTTAATATTTCTGTTCAAAATAAAAGTAATGGGGTTACATCTGATATATATGGGAATTTCTCAATACAAATTAGTCCAAACAGATCAAATATTATATTATTTAGCTTTATTGGATATCAAACTGAAAAAATAAGGATTCCAATGCTAAAAAATGGACAGAACTACTCACTTAATGTGGTACTTAAGCCATCAAACACTATCCTTGAAGATATTATTGTAAAAGATAAGAAAAGTAGAAAAGATAATTTAAGTAGAATAAAAACTAAGCATGTACAAGTTTTACCAGGAAATAATGGAGGAATTGAAGCAATACTTAAAACATTGCCTGGAGTAAGCTCAGCAAATGAGCTAAGTTCTCAGTACTCAGTTAGAGGAGGTAACTTTGATGAAAATTTAGTTTATGTAAATGGGATAGAAGTTTATAGACCATTTTTAATTCATTCAGGACAACAAGAGGGGCTCAGCTTTATTAATAGTGACATGGTGGGAAGTATTTTATTCTCAGCTGGAGGATTTGCAGCAAAATATGGTGATAAGATGTCCTCAGTTTTAGATATTACATATAAAAAACCAAAAGAAAATAAAGGGTCAATTAGTTTAAGTTTATTAGGAGGGTCTGCTCACTATCAAGGTGTTTCTAAAAATCAAAGATTAAATTATATTTTAGGTTTTAGAAATAAAACAAACCAATACTTACTAAATAGTCTAGATACTGAAGCAGATTATAAACCAAATTTTTCAGATTTTCAGACATATATCAATTATAAGTTAGATTCTGATTGGGAAATAAGTTTCTTAGGAAATATCTCAAAAAATGAGTATTTAATGAAACCAAAAAATAGACAAACAGATTTTGGAACATTTAATGAAGCTTTAAGATTAACAATTTTCTTTGAAGGACAAGAATCTGATCAATATGAAACATTTTTTGGTGCTTTCAGTTCAAAATACAATCCAAATACTAATTTACAATTACAATTTACAACCTCAGCATTTAAGACTTTTGAGCAAGAAAATTTTGATATCCTTGGTGAATATTGGTTATATCAACTAGATAATAACTTAGGCTCAGATGATTTTGGAGATGTTGCATTTGATAGAGGAGTTGGTAAATACATAAATCATGCAAGAAATTCTTTAGATGCTAGCGTAATAAATTTTTCACACAATGGAACACTTGCAAGAAATGAAATTGAAGTTGATTGGGGTATTAGAGTACAGAAAGAAGAAATAAATGATAAAATAAGTGAATGGAGTCTAATAGACTCTGCAGGTTACACCCTTCCTCATCCACAAGACTCAATAGGATTACCATCAAATTCTAATCAACAAATAACTTTATTTGATGTCATTAAAACAGATATTCAATTATCTAACTGGAGAAACTCTGGTTTTATACAATTTTCAAAAGACTATAATAACCTAACATTAAATGCTGGAACAAGATCGAGTTTTTGGACTTTTAATAAAGAACTTCTTTTATCACCAAGAGCATCTATAGCTTTAGCTCCATTATGGAAAAAGGATATTGTTTTCAGACTTGCTACAGGGGTTTATTATCAAGCTCCATTTTATAGAGAACTAAGATATCCTGATGGAACCCTTAATAACAATATCAAATCACAGAAGTCTATTCATTATGTATTTGGGACTGATTATCTTTTTTATCAGTGGGGAAGACCGTTTAAATTTATTACAGAATTATACTACAAAAACCTCAGCAACCTTATTCCTTATAAAGTTGATAATGTTAGAATTCAATATTTAGCTGAAAATAATTCTAATGGATATGCCAGTGGGATAGATTTTAAAATTAATGGAGAATTTGTATCAGGTGTGGAAAGCTGGGCAAGTTTATCAATTATGAAAACAGAAGAAGATATTGTTGGAGATTCCTATGAAGATATAAATGGCCAGCTAATTTACCCTGGATATATTCCAAGACCAACCGATCAAAGAGTAAATTTTAGCTTATTTTTCCAAGACTATATTCCAGGAAATCTAAATTATAAAATGCATTTAAATATGATATATGGTTCTGGCCTTCCATTTGGACCACCTAAATCAGAGAAATTTGAAGATATATTAAGAATCCCAGATTATAGAAGAGTTGATATTGGTTTTTCTGCAATCTTAAAAAGTGAAGGGAAAAAATCAAAAATTAAGTTTCTAAATTTTTTGGAGTCTGCTTGGATAAGTGCAGAAGTATTTAATCTTCTAGACATAAATAATACTGTTTCATACTTATGGGTCACAGATGTCTCTTCTAGACAGTATGCAGTTCCTAATTACCTCACAAGTAGACAACTAAACTTTAAACTACTACTAAGTTTCTAAAAAATTAATTTAACTTCTTTGAAAGTGAGTTATTGTAAATTTCTGAGAAATCAGATGTTAAGCCAAAATTAATATCATCAATTAAAATATTATTATCTGTTACTTCACCAAGCAATAAGTAATTTGTTGTTTGTAAATTCATGTATGTCTCAAATTCATTTTTCAATGAAGGTTTAACAGAAACTATGACTCTAGTTGGGGATTCTCCAAAAAGAAATGCATCTTTTCTTAAAGAATTAGAACATTTAATTTTAAAACCTTTTTTATTAACCATTGCACTCTCTAACAATGAAATAAATAAACCTCCATCAGATAAATCATGAGCAGAAATAATTAAATCTCGTTTTATTAATGAATATAAATCCTCTTGTAACTCAAACTCTCTATCAAGATCAAACTCAGGAACTGATGATTCCTTAATTTTGTGATAAGAAAATAAATACTCAGAAGAACTAATATCATTCTTAGATTCTCCAATTAAATAAATTAAATCTGAGCTATTTTCAAATGCAAGAGAAGTAATATTTTTCTTATCCTCCACAATACCAAGCATTCCAATAGTAGGTGTAGGAAAAACAGGAACTTCTACACCACTAACACTAGATTGGTTGTAAAAACTAACATTACCACCTGTTACAGGGGTTTTAAATTTTATACATGCTTTAGACATACCTTTAATAGCACCAACAAATTGCCAATAAACTTCTGGATTATAAGGGTTTCCAAAATTTAAGCAATTAGTAATTGCTGAGGGAACACCACCAGAGCAAACAATATTTCTAGCAGCTTCAGCTACAGCCATAGCACATCCTTGCTCAGGATCTGCATTAACCATACGAGCATTACAATCAACAGTCATTGCAAGAGCTTTGTTAGATCCTTTTATATTTACAATCGCTGCGTCAGTAGGGAAGTTTGAAGACATATTAGCAGTCCCAACCATAGAATCATATTGTTCATATACCCATTTTTTAGATGCGATATTTTGATGTCCTGCTAAAAACTTAGCTACTTTAACATAATCATTAGGTAGGTCTACAGAGTCAATATTAAATTCTTTATATTTTTTAAAATATGCTGGCTCAGAATATTCTCTTTCATAGACAGGAGCACCTCCTCCAAGAACAAGATCATCGCAAGGAACATCTGCAACTAAAGTATCATTCATAAAGTATCTAACCCTATCACCAGAAGTTACCTCTCCAATTTCTTCACAAGACAAATCCCATTTATCAAATATTCTATTAACAACATCTTCTTTTCCCTTTTCTACTACTACTAACATTCTTTCTTGAGACTCTGATAATAAGATTTCCCAATCTTTCATGTTATCTTGTCTAGTAGGAACTTTATCTAAATGAATAACCATCCCATGTTTTCCAGCAGCACTCATTTCATTAGTCGAACAAGTTATTCCAGCAGCACCCATATCTTGCATTCCAACTACAGCATCAGTTTTCGCTAGTTCTAATGTCGCTTCAAGTAATAATTTTTCTTGAAAAGGATCTCCAACTTGCACAGCAGGAAGATCTTCAGCAGAATCTTCAGTAATATCTTTTGAGGCAAATGAGGCTCCATGAATACCATCTTTACCTGTTCGAGAACCAACAATAAAAATGGGATTTCCAATTCCAGAGGATGTTGCAGAAATCATCTCTCCTTTATTCATAATTCCAGCAGAAAAAGCATTAACAAGTGGATTTGTATTATAACAATTATCAAAGAATACTTCTCCACCAACAATTGGAATTCCAAATGCATTTCCATAGTCGCCAATTCCTTTAGAAACTCCTTTAATTAACCACTTAGTTTTATCTAAATTTATATCACCAAATCTAAGAGAGTTTAATTGAGCTATAGGTCTAGCTCCCATTGTAAATATATCTCTATTAATCCCTCCAACACCTGTTGCAGCTCCTTGGTAGGGCTCTAAAGCGGATGGATGATTATGTGACTCAATTTTAAAACAACAAGCTAAACCATCTCCTATATCCACTAAACCAGCATTCTCCTCTCCTGCTTCAACAAGCATATGAGGGCCTTCTTTAGGAAGAGTTTTTAACCATTTAATAGAATTCTTATAAGAACAATGCTCAGACCACATAACTCCAAAAATACTTAGTTCACAAAAATTAGGAACACGACCAAGTATTTCAGTTATTTTATCAAACTCTTCTGAAAGTAAACCCATCTCTTTTGCTTGTTCAACAGTTGAGATATTATTAATATTTTCTGTAGTCATAATTAGTTAATTTAAAAAACAAAAATACTTTAATAGATTATATTTTTTTTCAATTTAATTAAAATATAAAAGAGATGTTTTAAACAATTTATTGAAAACTAAAATATTTTAGGATTATAGTTAGCAGAAATTTTTCCTTGCTGATTTTTGTATTGATTTTCAATAAATTGCATATCATTTTGAAAGTCTCCAGTAAGATTTATCAAATTCAAGAAACCTATTTCTTTAGTTTTAAAATCCATTTTAAATAATATTACAGGAACGTGTGCATTCAAAGCAATATAATAAAAGCCTGTCTTCCATTTATCAACTTTTTTTCTTGTACCTTCAGGGGTCATGGCAAGAATCAAACTTTCTTCTCTATTAAATCTATCCACAACTTGATCAACAAGATTATTTTTATTATTCCTGTAAACAGGAATACCACCATTGATTTTAATCAACCAGCCTAAAATTGGGTAAAAAAGCTCCCCTTTAATCAGATATTTAGCTTTTAGTTTTACACTGTAAGTATAACATCTAGCAATTAAGAAATCCCAATTAGAGGTATGAGGAGCAGCAATAATTATAGCCTTATTTGGGAGCTCAACTTCATTAATAATTGACCATCCTAATGATTTTAAAATAAATTTTGATATTAAAGCTAGCATATTGTAATTATTAATACAAAGAAATAACAATTTACTTTAATTTAATCAAAAATTGTAGATTTGCATAACAAAAATTTAATTCAATGAATGCTAAAAAGATTGCTCTTATTCTTATACCCTTAAATATTATACTTGCCTTTTTTGTATATAACAGTATTGACAGTGAAGTGGTTTTTAACAAGCAAGCAAAGGAAAGAATTGCCGAAAATGTTCAAAAGCTAAAAGATTTAAGAACCTTACAAATTGCATTTAAAAAGGAAAAGAATGTTTTTGCTAATGACTTCCCTACCCTTTTAAACTTCTTAATGAAAGATTCTCTTCAAATTATTAAATCTGAAGGTGAAACACCAGATTCTATTATTAATGGAAAACAACTTACCGATATTAGAGCTCTTGAGTTAGGTCTAATAAGTAGAGATACATTTTATGTGTCAGCTAAAAACTCAATATTTGATGAAAATTACTTAAATACTAGAAATGAAAATTTCCCATTAGATTTAAATAGTATTGCTAAAATTCCTTTTACTGATTTAGATTACAATATTGAATCAAGTGAAATTGAAAAAGGAAAAGTGGCTGTACAAGTATTTGAGATTTCAGCTTCATACAGGAAAGTTCTAGTTGGACTTGACGCCGAGAATAAAAAATATGCTCTAGATAATTTACTAAAAGTAGGTTCTATGACAGAAGCCTCGCTAAATGGAAACTGGGGAGAGTAAAATACTTTGTTCTTTTAATGATAAATCATTTAATATAGATTTATCAAAAGATCATCATTTATCAATAGAAATAAGTGATAAATCTTTCACCTATTGTATACTTAATACCGCAAAAAATACTTACTGCCTTCTAAAATCTTATAAGATTAATAGTATAGACGAGATATCAAATATCATTAATAATAGTTCACATCTATTATTGGTGTTTTCCTCTACCAGTATTGGCTTAGTAAATTTACCAAACACATTGGTTCCTAAAGAATTTTATGATAAAAAAAATGCTAAAAGCATTTTAAATTTAAATAGCGCCATTAATGATATAATAAAGCATGACTATTTAAATTCAAAAGATACAATCAATTTATATTCTTTAAGTAATCATTTAAATGAAACTATTATAAATTATTTTCCTTCTGCAAAAATAAAATCAAACTCAACAGTATTATTAGAATCACTTTTAAAATATGATATAAAAACTGAAAATTTCTACATCTTTTTAAAAGACGATACAGCAAATATGATTTTCATAAAGAATAGTGAAATAATTTTCCAAAATAAATTTGAATATTTGACTAATGAAGATCTTCTTTACTACACTCTATTTAGCTTTCAACAATTAGAGATTTCCACTGAGGAAATTTTAGTAAAGTTATTTGGAGATATTAAAGATGATCAATTTCAATTACTTTATGATTATATTAGAAATATTAAGCTGGGAAATAGACCAAAAGAATTCATCTTTCCAAATGAAGCTTTAAAGATAAAAAAACATAAATTCTTTAGTTTATTTAGTCAAGTACTATGCGCATAATTTCAGGCTCACATAAAGGAAGAAAAATAAATGCTCCTAAAAACCTTCCAGTTAGACCAACAACTGACAGAGCAAAAGAAGCATTATTTAATATTCTCTCAAATAAATATGATTTAGGATCACAAGATGTTCTAGATTTATTTTCTGGAACTGGTAACATTAGTTTTGAATTTGCATCTAGAAACACCCAAAATATTATTGCCGTTGACAAAAACAATAAATGCGTTAATTTTATTAAAGAAACTTCTAAAAATCTTAATTTAAACATTAATACAATATTATCAGATGCGCTAGTTTTTATTAAAAAAACTGAGAGAAAGTTTGATATAATTTTTGCTGACCCACCGTATAATTGCTTATTTCACAATGAGCTTAAAGATTTAATAATTGATAGAAAATTAATTAATGAAGGAGGTTGTCTTATCATTGAGCATGATAAATCAACATTATTTAATGATCAAAATATTAACACAAGAAAATATGGTAATGTTAATTTTAGTATTCTTGAAATATAGTTTATAAAATAGGAATAAAAAAAATGAAAAAAATTGCTGTATTTCCTGGTTCATTTTCTCCATTAACAAATGGTCATAAATCAATTATTGACAGAATGATCCCGCTATTTGATATTATAATCATAGCTATTGGAATAAATTCATCAAAAAGAGACCAATTTGATTTACAAAAAAGAATTAATTGGATTAAACATATTTTTAATAAGGTAGAAAATATTAAGGTAGTTAGCTATCAAGGATTAACTGTTGACCTGTGTAAAAATATGCATGCTAATTACATCATAAGAGGCGTAAGAGATATAAATGATTTTAAATCTGAAAGTAGAATCGCTCAAAACAATAAAGAACTTAACCCTAATATAGAAACGTTACTAATTAATACTGTTCCAAAAAACTCTCATATTTCTTCTACCATAGTTAGAGATATAATTAAAAACAAAGGAGATATAAGTAAGTTAATTCCAAAGCATGAAGACTATAAACTTTTTTTTAGCTAAAAGAAAAATTTAATTTTTATTATTTAAAAATTCTATTAGCTTTCTTACTGAAATCCCTCTGTGACTAATTAGTCCTTTTTCAAACTTTTCCATTTGCGCAAAAGTTAATTTAGAATTTTGTGGTAAAAAAATTGGGTCATAACCAAAACCATCATTACCCATTTTTTCACTGGTTATCTCTCCATGACATTCGCCATTAAATAAATTCTCATTTCCATCAATAATCAAGGCAATTACAGTTCTAAATTTTGCTTTTCTGTTCAAAGAAAATTTTAATTTAGATAGAACTTTATTCATATTATCTTCAGCTAAACATTTAGGACCAGCATATCGTGCAGAAAAAACTCCAGGCTCACCATTTAAAGTATTAATCTCTAAACCAGTATCATCAGCAAAACAATTATAACCATATTTCAAAAATATGTGATTAGCTTTTTCAAGTGCATTACCCTCAAGGGTTAATTGATTTTCTGGTAAATCATCAAAACAATTAATATCTTTTAAACTTAAAATCTCAATATTTTCAGTAACAAGATCTCTAATTTCAGAAAGCTTATTTATATTATTTGTTGCAAAAACTATTTTTATTTTATTCATGATGATATGATTCATTATTTAAAATTGTAAAAGATCTATAAAGCTGTTCAACAAAAAACAATCTCACCATCTGGTGTGAAAAAGTCATATTAGAAAGAGATATTGAATCATTTGAACGACTGTATATTAAATCAGAAAAGCCATAAGCTCCTCCAACAAGAAAGATAATCTTCTTTTTACTATTTACTCTATACTTGGAAATTTGCTTGGCAAATTCTAAAGATGTAAGCCCTCTACCCTTTTCATCTAAACTTATTACAAAATCACTATCAGAAATATTATTTAAAATCAACTCTCCCTCTTTCTTAAGTAACTCATTTTTAGAAAGATTTTTGCTGTTTTTTATAATATTTAATTCGATATTTTCAAATTTTACATAGAATTTTAATCTTTTAAGGTATTCATTTATACCTTCTCTAAGAAAATCAATATTTGTCTTGCCAATAGAAAGAAGCACAATCTTCATTATTTTGTATTTTTGACAATATTAATAATTTGAAATTTGATGAGTACTCAAGAGCTTAATAAATTTATAGAAAATGCTTTATTTGAAGATATTAGAGATGGAGACCATACATCATTAGCATGTATAGATTCTAATTCAATTAATGAAGCAAATCTAATTATTAAAGATGATGGGATAATTGCTGGTATTGAATTAGCAAGATCAATTTTCAACTTCGTTGATCAAGAAATAGAATTTTTTAAACTGAAGAATGATGGAGATCAAGTAAAATATGGAGAGATTGCTTATAAAGTAATAGGTAAATCAATCTCAATATTAAAAGCAGAAAGACTAGTTTTAAATTGTATGCAACGCATGAGTGGTATTGCTTCTAAGACCAAAATTATGTGTGATTTAATCAAATCAAATAACACAAAAATACTAGACACCAGAAAAACAATTCCTTTAAATCGTTTTCTTGAAAAATTAGCTGTAAAAATAGGAGGAGGGGAAAATCATAGATTTGGATTATATGATATGATTATGATAAAAGATAATCATGTAGATTTTTCAGGTGGTATTGACAGAGCAATAATTAATACACAAAAATATTTATCCGAAAATAATCTTGAATTATTTATAATTGTTGAAGCAAGAAATCTTCTGGAAGTTAAAGAAATTATTAAACATAAAAATGTAGGAAGAATACTTTTAGATAATTTTTCAATTGAAGAAACAAAAAAAGCTGTAGAGATAATAAATAAAGTATGTCAAACAGAATCTTCTGGAGATATAAATGAGAAAAATATAAAAGATTATGCTGATGTAGGGGTTGATTATATCTCTTTAGGAGCAATTACTCATTCTGCAAATAATTTTGATTTAAGCTTAAAAGCTAAATGATTTCTAAATTATTAAATTTCACAAAAAAAATACGTCCATTAGGACTTTCAGGATTAAGTATTTATGATATCTCATCATTCTTTTACAAGGGTCTAGTGGAAGGAGCAATTACAACGAGAGCATCTTCACTAGCTTTTAATTTTTTTCTTGCTTTTTTTCCTTCGATTATAGTTTTATTTACCTTAATTCCATATATCCCTATTGATGGTTTTCAAGAAATATTAATGGATATTTTAATGAATATCTTACCTCCTTCAACAAATCAAATAACACTAGAAACCTTAGATGATATTATTAATAATCAAAGGGGGGGACTTTTATCATTAGGTTTTGTACTAGCTATATACTTTTCTACAAATGGTATAAATTCATTAATAGAGGCCTTTAATGCTTCATATCATATTTCTAAAACAGAAAGTATTCTTAAACAAAGATTTTTATCTCTTATAATAACCTTTACGTTAACAATAATGTTAATTATTACAATTGCTCTAATAATATTTGGACAATTTATTATTAACTACTTAACAGAATATCAATTTATTAGTAGCCATGAAAAAATATTGTTTAATATGGCAAAGTGGCTAATACTAATTTCTATGCTATTTCTTGGAATATCTACAATTTTTAATTTGGGACCATCACTTAAAAACAAATGGAAAACATTTTCTCCAGGAGCTATTTTTTCTACAGTTTTTATTATTGTTACATCATTAGGATTTACTTATTACATAGATAACTTTGGTCAGTATAATAAAATTTATGGCTCAATTGGAACTTTAATTATTATCCTCCTATGGATATATTTTAATGCCATAATCTTATTAACTGGTTTTGAAATAAATGCTAGTATAATTAATGCCAAAAAAAAAATAAATAATCTTAATTTATAGTAGTAACTTTAAAAAAAAAATTATGTCTAAATATATTCTGTTATTTATCTCATTTATATCTATTACTTCATTCGCACAATCAACTTATAACGCTCTTGACAAACCAAACACTTACAGAAATCTTGACAATAGTAACTACTGGAAAAATAAAGCCCCAAATAAGGATTATTGGCAACAAGATGTATACTACCAAATTGATGCATATATTGATGAAAAAACAGATATTATAAGTGCAAAACAATCATTAACTTATTGGAACAATTCTCCAGATAAGCTAGATTTTGTTTACTTTCATTTATATCAAAATGCATTCCAACCTGACTCGTATTTATCTGAACTTCAAAAACAAAATGGAAATGAGCCTAAATATGGAAATTATGAAGCACAAAAACTTGGTACTAAAATTGAAAACATTACAGTTGATGGAAAAAAAGTAAAAACTATACTTGATAATACAATTTTAAAAGTATTTCTTCCTTCAACATTAAAACCTGGTGAACAAATTGTCTTTGATATAAACTTTAAAACATATTTTGACATAGGTGGATTAAGAAGAAGGATGAAGACATATAATTCATGGGGATTCAAACATTATAATGGGGTTCATTGGTATCCAAGAATATCTGTTTATGATGCAAAATTTGGATGGACAACTGATCAACATCTAGGTAAAGAATTTTATGGTGATTTTGGAGCGTTTGATGTTCAGTTAAATTTCTCTTCAGATTTTGTTGTAGGAGCAACTGGGTTTTTATTAAATAGAAAGGAAGTGCTTCCATCAGATTTAAGAGAAAAACTTGATATCAAAAAATTCAAAGACAAAGAGTGGGGATCTACTCCTTCAGTAATTACAGAGTATGTTGAGGGAGAAAGAAAAATATGGAAATACCATGCGGAGAATGTGCATGATTTTGCATTTACAGCTGATCCAACGTATAGAATTGGTGAGTCATGGTGGAAAGACAAAGTATGCTATTCTCTTGCTCAAGAACCTCATGCAAGTAAATGGCAAAATGCAGCAGATTTCTCAGCAAAAGTTATAAAAGTATTTTCTGAAGATATTGGAATGTACACATATCATAAAATGATAGTAGCAGATGCAAGAGATGGGATGGAATACCCAATGCTTACTTTAGATGGAGGTGCTGACCCTGGCTACAGAGATTTATTAGCTCATGAGATTGGTCATAACTGGTTTTTTGGTCAAATTGGGAATAATGAAACATATCGTGCACTTCTGGATGAAGGATTTACACAATTTTTAACTGCATGGGCTATGATTAAAATTGATGGAGATTATGTTATAGAAGATGATCCAAAAAGCAAATATAAAAAGAAATTTCATAAACATACAAAGGCAATAGATTCAGAAATATACAACTCATACATGAGAGATGCTACAAAGTATAGTGATCCAGTTTTAACAACACATTCAGATGCTTTTAATGGCGCTTTACATCATGGAGGTGGCTATCGACATGTTTACTACAAAACAGCTGCAATGCTATATAACCTGCAATATGTTTTAGGTGATGAACTCTTTCTTAAATCAATGCAACACTATTTTTCTAAATGGAAAATAGCTCATCCATATACAGAAGATTTTAGAGATGCTATTATTGAATATACAAAAGTAGATCTTAATTGGTTTTTTGATCAATGGTTAGATTCACAAAAAAGAATTGACTACTCGGTTAACTCAAAGCGTTTAAAAGATGATAAATACAAAATTTCTTTTGAAAGGAAATCAAGAATGCAAATGCCAATTGATTTTACAATTATTGCAAATGATTTAAAAGTTTATAATTACCATATTCCAAATACTTGGTTTATAAAAAAGACAGATGCAAAAATTCTTTCTAAATGGCATGGATGGGACTTAATCTACCCTCAATATAGCGTAGAACTAGAAATACCTAATGGAATAAAAGAAGTTATAATTGACCCAACAAATAGATTGGCTGATGCATATATGCCCGATAACAATTCAAAAAAGAATATAACCTATACATTTGACCATCAATTATGGCAACAAGCTGACTGGACTAATTATGAAATTAAATATAGACCTGATCTTTGGTGGAATAGTTTTGATGGGCTTAAAGTTGGGGTTAATCTACAAGGCGGGTATTTAAACCACCATCATCTATTTAATGGAACTATTTTATTAAACACAGGAATTTTACAACAAAAAGATGCTCTTAACTTATTGTCAAACAGTGAAGATTTCGATTTATATTCCTATAAGTTTAATTACAATACTAATATTGATGAAATTAGCTTGAATAGTCGATTAAATTTTAATACTAAATTCATTGCTGGTTTATATTCAAACTCTTTTTCATTTACTAAAACAAGTCTAAAAAAGAATTATACACTATCAATTAATTTTTTAAGCTTATACAGAACAAAAGCTGATAATTACTTACTATATCCAAAACTATGGGATGTAAATAAACTTAATAATAGAATTGATCTAAGCCTTAACAAAAATTATACATATAAAAATGGTAAAGGAACATTAGCAATTAAAATTCAAAGTTCATCTTTAGGATCAGATTATAATTACCAGAAATTTTCTATAACTAATATAAACAAAACTAATATTAGAGAATTTAAACTAAGTAGCAGAATGTTTGTGCAATTTGGCACAGGGGATAATTGGGCTAAAGAAAGTAAATTACATCTTTCTGGAGCAAACAGTGAGGAGCTAATGTATAGTAAATACACAAGAGCTAGAGGATATATACCACAAAGCTATTTAGATTTTGGAAATCAAACAAATCTTTTCCATTCGGGAGGGGTCTTAATTTAAGAGGATATTCCGGATACTTAGTGCCAAGGGAAGATAACGGAAATATATACGGATTCAATTATCAAGGAATATCTGGAGCAGCTATTAATATTGAATTAGATTATACAAATTATTTGCCAAGATTTCTCAAAAAAACTGATCTAAAAACATATATTTTTGCAGATGCAGGTACAATTACAAACGATAAGATAACTAAAGATAATTATAAAGATATTTTTATTGATCTTAGAGCAGATGCAGGAGTTGGATTTACATATTCAATAAGCAATTTTGGTCCTTTAGAAACGATAAATCCTATAATATTAAGATTTGATATACCTCTGTTTTTAAATGTTATTCCTAACGCAGATGATCAATACATAAAAATGAGATGGCTACTGGGAATTAATAAAGCGTTCTAAAAATGCAACACAAAAAATTTATTTTTATTTCAGGGCTTCACCGAAGCGGAACATCTTTATTATATAAAATATTAAAGAATCAAGAGAAGATCTCAGGTTTAAGTGATACAAATGAATTAGAAGATGAAGGGCAACATGTTCAAACAGTCTTTGAACCTGCTTTTAAATTTGGAGGGGTTGGTAAATTTGGATTTGACATAAATGCAAGATTAGATGAGTCATCTAAGTTAATAAATGAAAAAAATAAGTTAAAACTTTTTAATGAATGGAAAAGGTATTGGGATTTAGATAAAAAATATTTATTAGAAAAATCTCCTCCAAATATTATTAGAATGAGATTTCTTCAATCAATGTTTGCAAACAGCTACTTTATAAATATCACAAGACATCCCATCGCAACTTCATTAGCAACAAAAAAATGGTCAAAAACATCACTTGATTCTCTAGTAAATCATTGGATTACATGTCACAAAATTTTTGAAGAAGATTCCAAAAGAATAGAGAATATAATTAATATTAAATATGAAGATTTAGTAAATAATTCAGATGCAGTTTTGCAATCAATTTCTATTTTTTTAAATATTGAAATTAATAATACAACTGAAAAAATCAGAAGTGGCATTAATGATAAATACTTTAAAAAATGGAATAAACTTTCTAAAAGCATATTTAGTAAAAGAAAAATCCAAAAAATTACAGAAAAATATAATCAAGAAGTAATAAATTTTAATTACAATCTTACAGATTTTTAATATGGAAAAACAACTTATTATTTCAATTGGAACAGGAAGATGTGGTAGTGTATCATTATCTAAATTTTTATCCGCTCAAAAACATACGAATGTTATTCATGAAGGCAGAATTGATTCTGAAAAAATAAGAAAACTAATCAAGTGGAAAAATGATGATATAGAATTATTTAAGTGGTTAGAATATTTGATCTCATACGATAAGAATAAATTTATTGGAGATACAGGCATGTATTTTTTACCTTATATTGATAAAATAATACAAAAATACCCAAGAGTAAAAATAATAGTTATGATTAGAGATATGGATCAAGTTGTCAAAAGTTATCTCAAAAAAACAGAAGGAAGAAATCATTGGAATGATCATAACGGTATAGGGTGGGATTTAGATGAAAAATGGGACCCCTGCTATCCTACATACCAAATATCAAATAAAGAAGAGGCCTTAAAAAAATATTGGCAAGATTATAAAAAAGAAACAGAATCATTAGAGTTGAAATTTCCAAATAATTTAAAAATATGGACAATAAATGATTTAAATACAAGTAATGGTAAAAATGAAATATTAGATTTCATAAATTTCAACTTAGAGAGAGAATTAAATCAAGAATTTAAACATAATACAAATCTTAAAACTAGAAAAGAATCTATTATTAATAAAATAAAAAAATGGTTTTAAGCATAATTATTTGCACTTACAATAGAGTAAATTTTCTTAAACTATGTGTTGATTCAATTTTAGATCAGATTCAAGGTAATGAAAATATTGAACTTATTGTAATTGACAATAATAGTAACGATAATACACCAGAATTTCTTCAAAAGTATATAACAAAACAACTAATATATTTCTTAGAGAAGAAACAAGGGTTAAGCTATGCTCGTAACAAAGGAATTCAGGTTGCTAAAGGAAAAAATCTTGCTTTTGTTGATGATGATGCCACAATCAGTGAAAACTGGGTAAAATCACTAATTACTGAGCTTAAGAAAAAGAAATATAAGCATATTTATGGAGGACCTATATATCCTGTTTTTGAAACAGAATGTCCAAAATGGATAGATAAAAAATACTTTAACAGAAAATTTAAAGATAGTGATGGATATTTAGACAAGCTTACAGCGAATGATGGTTTTTCAGGAGGAAACATGTGTATTCCAAAAGAAATATTTGATAGAATTGGTAATTTTGATGTTACCCTTGGAATGCAAGGAAATAAATTAGGCTTAGGAGAAGAATCAGAACTTTTTTATAGAATACTAAATAATGATAGAGAAGTAAAACTTTATAATATTCAAGGAATGAGTATTAATCACTTTGAAGCTAAAATAAAAGTTGAGAAAGAATACTTAAAAAATAGAATTAGTATTGGAGCTGAACAATTTACTAGCAGATTATTAGAAAAGAAAACATTTTTAACTTGGGTATATATATTTGGCAAACTAATCAAACAATCATTACTATTGCCATTAAACTATGTATTTAGCTTTTTTGATTTAAAATATAAATTTAATTTTTTGAAAAATATTTGGATAATTAAATCAATGATTTCTAGATTGATTAAATAAATCTCTTTAATATTTGATTATATAATTTAGAAATATCCTCTGAAAGATTAAACTTAAGACATAAAGGAAAGAAGATAATTAAAGAAATTAATGAACGAATTATAATGTTTAAATAAACATTTGAGCTTAAAAATATAAAATCACAAATAAAATAAGTTCCTAATAATATCACTATAGTATATAAAGAACTATTAGAAAAAGGATGAATTTTCATCTTAACATAAATTAAAATTACTCTAATAAAATTAAAGAGTAATAATGAAATAGCTGTAGCCATTGCAGCACCATCAATACCATAAATAGGTATAAGAATAATATTAGTAATTATAGTTACTATTAATAAAAATAGGTTTGTGTAAAGGTCAAATTTATAATAATCAGAATTAACAATAATTGCACCATTTACTCCACATGCCATATTAACAAGCTGTGCCAATCCAATATAGAAAACAACCCATTTACCTTGTGTAAATTTAGTAGGCAATAGACTAAAAACATCATCAATATTTAACCATATCAAAACAAAGAAAAAACCAGAAATAATTAATTGATTAATAGCAGATTTTGAATAAATAACTCCGATTTCCTTTAAATCATTTTTTTGCCATGCTTGAGCAATTAAAGGAACAGAAATAGTAATAACAGATCGACCAGGAACAGCAATAGCATTACCAATAAAAAATGCTAAAGTATAAAAGGCAACATTTTCTAAATCTAATAGATAACCAATCATGATCATATCTAACCTTGTAACTAAAATAATAGATAAACCTCCAGCAAAAACAAATAATCCAAAAGTTAAAATCTTTTTAAAATCAAGTTGATTAAACTTAAGAGAAATAGAGATTCTTTTTTTAGAAATCTGAAAATATAAAAGAAATATTAATTTAGATAAGTAGCCAAATATGTATAAAAGTAAAAACTGATTAAAATCAATAATTTTAAAGCCATGAACTATTAAAATAATTAAAGTAAAGGTTTTAAGAAAAAATTCATTAAAAATAACTGGAGTAACTGCATCTAAAGAAGATCTAGAAATAGATGTTAAAATGTCATAGAAAGATATGCAGAATACTAAGAAAAAAATATAAACAAAATTATCTCTAAGAATAGGGGCAATATTTAACAAATCAAATATCTGGTCTTTAAAAAAATAATAAATCAAAAAGAAAAACAAAATACCTAAAAGAGGAAAAAGAAATGAAATAAAAATTAAATTTCCTTTTTCTTTCAAAGTGGGGAAAAACTTAATAATAATTTTAGGGAATCCAAATGATGAGAATGTAGATAAAACCATTGCATAAGCAATAAGTAATTGTATTAAACCCCAATGCTCAGGTTGCTCATTAAATACATTAGGATAGATTAAAACAGTATTAACCGCGCCAATAAACATTCCAATATAGAATATAATAGAATTACTTATACTTTGTTTTTTTATAACTCCCATTAAAGATTATTTAAAACATTAATTAAATCGGATGTTAAACTTTTTCGAGTAAATTTATTTTTATCTGCTTTTTTAATAAGATATTCATTTTTAAAACATGATAAAATAGATACTTCAAGATCACTTGAAAAGTGATCGTATGAATAATACGTTCCATTAAAGTTTTCAAGTAATTTTTTTGCATCACTTTCCTTTGGCCCAAATGCAATAATAGGTTTATCACATGCAAAATACTCAAATATTTTACCCGGATAGTTTCCTTGACCACTTAAAGAATTAAATAACAGAAGTAGTAAAATAGATGCTTTAGAATATTCTTTTATTACATCCTTATGATCTAGGTATCCCAAAAGCTTTAATTTACTTTTCAAATTATCGAAAGAATTTATTTCATCGATAATACTTTGATCAATATTGCCTGAAAGATGAATCTCCAATTTATTATTAAAATCTAGATTTTTGCTACACAAATCACTTAACACCTTCCATAAATTACTTGGGTTTCTAAGATGATTTAATAAACCATAATGACCTATGATAAAAGCATCGATTATATTTGATTTGAAATCGATAAAGTCCTCGTGGTCATATCCATTAGTAATTAATTTCACATTCTTAGAGCCTAAAAGTTTAAAATCATTTACCCAGGATTCACTAACTGTAATAGTAACATCAGCAAGTTTCAAAACCTCTCTTTCAAGTTTGAGATGTTTATTTCTAGAAGAATGTGTAAGATTAAAATCATTTAATAAATCTAAATTACTCCAGGGATCTCTAAAGTCAGCAATCCATTTAAGATTATTATTATTTTTCTTTAATTCAAGAGCAATAAGATGCATTGAATGCGGAGGTCCAGTTGATATAATATGAGAAATATTTTCATCTTTAATCTTTTCAAGCAATAATTTTACAGTGGGTTTTACCCAGAAAATTTTTGGGTCGGGAATAAATAAATTACCTCTTATCCAATTAAAAAAATTATTTTGAAAAGTTTTTTCTTTAGAGATTAATCCAGAATTTTGGGATTTACTTTTTTTGCCAAATAATCTATCTTTTAAGGAATATGGTTCCCAAATTGGGTATCTACAGACTTCTAAGTTAACTGGAATACTATCTTTAAGAGAACTATCTGATAATTCTGAATATGGATTTAATGGCGTAATAATAATTGGCTTCCAGCCAAAAGAAGGTAAATATTTACTAAACTTTAACCATCTCTGAACACCTGATCCAGAGTTAGGTGGCCAATAATAACTAATTATTAAAACTTTTTTCATTTTAATTTAAGCTCCCTTACAGAAACAAAAATTAATGAAATTATGAGTAAAATAGAAGAGGCTAAAGAAATTCTTTCTCCAATTTTAAAGATTTCAGGCTCAAATCTAAACTCAATAGTATGATTACCTTTGGGAATATTCATGGCCCTTAAAATATAATTAGCACGAAAATGTGAAACTAATTCTCCGTCAATATAAGAATTCCATCCTTTATCATAATAAACCTCAGAAAAAACAGCAATTTGATTTTTTGTTGATACAGAAGAGTATCTTAGATAATTAGGCTGATATTCATCAAGTTTAATATTTGATGAAGAATCTTCAGAAAATTCTCCAAGAAAAGATTGAAATCTTTTATCAATTACTGCAATTGAACTGGCATCAAAATCATTTAAAGCTAATATTTCATCATCAGCATTTTCAACAATTTTAACATCTTTAATAAACCATGCATTACCTAAAACATTAGGATTTATATTAACCTTACCAGTTTGTAAAATAAAATACTTGGTATTTAACATATTAAGAACTTGCATATTTCCTTTACTTATATGTGAGTCAATGAGTTCTTGATAACGTTTTAATTTAGCTCCGTGATAGCCACCAATAGATTTATGAAAATAAGATGTACTAGCATCATTAAAAGTACTGACAGATTGATTAAAAACTCTAAAATTAGGATCATTATCGCTTAAAATATAATTATCAGCTTGTGTAGCTTTATAAGGAGTCTTAATTTTAGATGATCTAATAAAATGACTATCGTTCAAATATCTCTTATTAATAGTCCACATGTCAAGCAATAAAAGAACCGCAAAAACTAAAATAATATTATTTGATGAAACTTTATTTTTAATAAACAAGAATAGAGATAAAAATGCTAATGAAACAAAGAAAAATGATCTCCAAGCATCACTTGAGAGCATAGATGCTCTATCTAATTGTAGAGCTTCAACAGGCCAACCATTTGAAGCTAGAACTGAATCATTTACACCAACAAAATCAAAAAACATATTAGGAGCTAAAGAAAAAAGTAAAGTAATCCCTCCAGTCACAAAAAAAGCATTTTTTAAAGATTTTATCTTTGATAATTTATTAGCATCAGAAAAAATAAAATTATTAAAAGCCAAAAAAGCTAATAGTGGCAAGGTAAATTCCGCAACAATTAATATCATTGAAACAGCTCTAAACTTATTATACCCTGGGAAAAAATCTAAAAACAGTTCAGTTAAAGGCATGAAATTTTTACCCCAAGCAAGAAAAATAGATAAGATAGTAAGAGTTAAAATCCAATATTTAAACCTTCCTTTTAATAAAAAAAGAGAAAGAAGAAATAAAAAAATAACAATAGCTCCAGCATATGTAGGTCCTGAAACAATTGGCTGATCGCCCCAGTAAAGTGGTAAATTTTTTATTATTTTTTTAGCATTAGGAGATCTTTTTAAAGCATTATAAGTTTCAGAATCTGTTGATAGTTCTCCTTGAGAGGCTCCTCCATGAAAATTTGGAATTAATAAGGTCATTGTTTCAGCAATGCCATAGCTCCATTGAGTAGCATAATCTTTATCTAAACCTTTGGTCTTATTTTCAATATTATTTGTTAATTCAGATTTACCTCTTGTACTATCTTTACCATAATCCATCGTAGTTTTTAATCTAGTAAAACAAGTTCCCGTTGCAAGAAGAGCAGCTAAAATAAGTACAGCAGAACGTTTAAAAAAAGAAGGTAAATTTTTAGTATTATAGTCATGAAATAATTGATATAAACCAATAAAAATTAAAATAAAAATTAAATAATATGTTATTTGAAGATGATTACTATATAGCTCTAAGGCGACAGTAAGAGCAGTTAAGACACCACCAAGTAGTAGCTTTCCTCTATAAGTATAAATAACACTTGCTACAACCATTGGTAAGTATGCTATTGCATGAGCCTTTGTCATATGACCAGCTTGAATTATTATGAAGAAATAAGAAGAGAAAGCATAAGCAATAGCACCAACAGCTGCTATCCTGTAATCAACTTTAAGTGATAAAAGGAGAAGATAAAATCCAAGCAAGTAAAGAAAAAGAATATTTGCAGGACGTGGAAAACCAAGAGTTATAACTTTATCTATATATCTAACTAAATTAGATGAATATTTAACAGAAATTTGATAAGCAGGCATTCCTGAAAACATTGAATTAGTCCACAAAGCTTCAGTACCAGAACTATCACGAAAGTCACTAATTTCTTTAGACATACCTATCCAAGTCTTAATGTCATGACCATCAATACTTTTACCTTCAATAAGAGGAGAAAAATAGGCAAAGGAAATTAAAGCAAACAAAATAATTATAATGATGTGAGGTTTAACTTTAGAGAATTGCATATTTATTTATTTTATTCATCAACTTCTTCAAAATCAACATACTCGCCAACTTTATCAGATAATTTAGATTTATTTTTTTTACTTTCAATAATAACATCACCTTCTTTATGTTTATTACTTTGATTATGCATGTTATTAAATTGCTGTCCAAATTTTTGTGAAGATTTTTTAATAAATCTTTTTAAAATTATAGGAAGTAAAATTCTTCCAAAGAATTTAACAATATATGAAAATACAAAAAACCAAAATAAAAACTTTAATAATCCAACAATCATTTATTTACTTAAATATAAATTCCTCTCAGAATAAACTTTTAAAAAGTAATCATCTTTTAAATCATCAATAAAATATATACTCTCACCAGTTGATTTCATTTCAGGACCCAATTCTTTATTTACATTAGGGAATTTATTAAACGAAAATACAGGTACTTTAATTGCATAGCCACCTTTCTTAGGATTAAAATTAAAATCAGTAACCTTATTTTTCCCAAGCATTACTTTTACCGCATAGTTAACATATGGCTCATCATAAGCTTTTGCAATAAAAGGTACTGTTCTTGATGCTCTTGGGTTTGCTTCTATAACATACACAATCTCATTTTTAATAGCAAACTGAATATTAATTAATCCTACAGTTTCAAGAGCTACAGCAATCTTATTTGTAATATCAATCATTTGTTGACGAACATTATCGCTTAAATCAAAAGTTGGTAAAACAGCATAAGAATCCCCAGAATGAATACCACATGGCTCAATATGCTCCATCATACCAATTATTCTTACATTTTCTCCATCACAAATTGCATCAGCCTCAGCTTCTATTGCGTTATCTAAATAATGGTCAAGAAGAACTCTGTTTCCAGGAATATCCTTTAATAAGTTAACTATGTGATGCTCTAACTCATTTTCATTAATAACAATTTTCATACCCTGACCTCCCAGCACATATGATGGTCTAACTAATATAGGGAAATTAAGATCCTTAGAAATTGATATTGCTTCCTCTGCAGTTTGTGCTACGGCAAATTTTGGAAAAGGAATATTGTGCTTAAGAAGAAGTTCAGAAAAACGTCCTCTATCCTCGGCAACATCTAGAGCCTTATAAGATGTTCCCATTATTTTAATATTATATCTTTCTAATTTTTCGGCTAACTTTAAAGCTGTTTGACCACCTAGTTGAACAATTACTCCGACAGGATTCTCATGCCTAATAATATCATATATATGTTCCCAAAAAACTGGCTCAAAATATAACTTATCAGCGGTGTCAAAATCAGTTGAAACAGTTTCAGGATTACAATTTATCATTATAGTTTCATAACCACATTCCTTAGCAGCTAAAACGCCATGTACACATGAATAATCAAATTCAATACCCTGGCCAATTCTATTTGGACCAGAGCCTAAAACAATTATTTTTTCTTTATTGCTTGAAACACTCTCGTTTTCAGAAAATCTTTTTCCTTTTACTTCCTTATCCATCTCAAACGTTGAATAATAATAAGGGGTTACAGCTGTAAATTCTGCTGCACATGTATCAACTAACTTATAAACTCTTTTTATATTTAAC
>TARA_B110000093_G_scaffold183298_1_pt1 | contig 24319 bp, 30 predicted proteins | sample TARA_B110000093 | Tara Oceans TARA_B110000093 (sample SAMEA4397390) | marine metagenome | biome: Polar Biome; feature: [MIX] marine epipelagic wind mixed layer (ENVO:01000061); material: water (ENVO:00002006), including particulate matter (ENVO:01000060) such as... | depth 10-100 m | reverse complement strand
AAGACATGTGCAAACAAAGGCACCGCTCGAAAACAGATCGAATCGCGTTCAATCTGTTATCGTATTTTTGCAGAGTAGCTACTGATTGAAACAGAAAATACGCATTACAGCTACTGAATACTCTGCTGCATATCGCTAGCCAGTCGTACGTAGACCTGCCGCGATCGCATTGACGACGCGCAGCAGATTGTCGGTAGTCGCGGGATCGAGCTGGTCGCTGGCTCGGGCCTGTTGCAGCAGGTCGATTTGCTTTTTATGCAAGGCGGCGAGCGGCACGTCGCGTTCAGTCAGCGTCTTGTAGAAGCGCGGGCGACGTTCCGGCAGCGACCGAGGGAACAACTTACCCAAGTGTTGCACGGTTCGTGTGCGCTCGTCGATAATCTGGCCGAGGATACGTTCGCGCAAAGCCACGTCTGTTACCAGGTCGGCATAAGTACGCATCCATTTCTCATCGGAACTACTAATACTGCTTTCGACATTATAGAACACGTAGCGTAAAAACGGAGTGGCTTGTAGATTTTCTCGCAGCGCGTTGTAAGCTTCCGGCGTTTCAGCTTCAAGTGCATCCAAGGCACTGCCCACTCCATACCAACCGGGGACGTAGAAGCGGGATTGATTCCAGCTAAATACCCAAGGGATCGCGCGCAGGTCTTCGATACTGGTCTTGCCAGTGCGGCGTGATGGGCGAGAGCCGATACGACTTTGTTCAATCGCGTCGATCGGTGTGGCTTGTCGGTAAAAATCAATAAAGCCTGGGGCTTCCAGCAGCTCGCGGTAGGCACTCCTGGAGCGCTTCGCCAAGGTCTCCATCGCGTCATCAATCACTTTGTTAGTGGTTTGCTTCGCCGCGAGCAATTGTGCCCCGAGGCTACCGGCGAGCAGCCATTCGAGGTTGGCAGTGGCAGTGGCTGGAGTGTTGTATTTCTGTGCGATCACTTCGCCTTGTTCAGTCACACGGATACCACCATTGAGAGAGCCCTCGGGCAACGCTTCAAGGAAACGGTGTGTTGGCCCAGCGCCGCGGCCGACAGTGCCGCCACGACCGTGGAAAAATGCGATTTTGACACCGTGATCTTCGCCGACGTCAAACAGCTTACTCTGAGCGCTTTTTAAGATCCATTGGCTGGCGAGGATGCCGGTGTCCTTATTACTATCGCTATAGCCGAGCATAATGATGAAGCGTGGCTTCGTATCTGGATCGCCGATACGTAGGCTATGACGCGTGCAAGGGTGCGAAAGAAATGCATCTGAAATACCAGGTGCGCGCTCGAGGTCTTCGTACGTTTCGAAGAGTGGTACCACCGGCAGCATACAGCGGAGTTGACCGTCATCTTGGTAAGTAAGGCCGACTTCTTTTGCGAGCACGTACACTGTCAAGAGGTCGACCAGGTTACGCGTCATACTGACGATGAGTGCACCCACACCAGCAGGACCATGTTTACGAATGTGCTGAGCGACGACTGCCAGGGTGTCACGTGCTTCAGTCGCTTCCTTCGGTAGCGACATCGAGGCGTGTGTCAGTGGCCGCGGCGTCGAGAGTTCATGATTGAGAAAGGCGAGTTTATCCGCCTCGGACCATGTACTAAAATTCTTGGCGTCAGCGACACCGGCCGCTGCCATCATTTGACTAAGTGCGTTTTCATAGAAATCGCTATTCTGGCGAATATCGATACGCGCGAGGTGTAAGCCGATACTGTCGAGCAATCGCAGCAAAGGGCGCACAGAGCTGTTGCCGCTACGTGTCGCGCGGGCTTCGTTCAACCATGCGGTGAGTTGATTCAGATGATCGCGCAGCGCTTGTTCGGTCAGCGTGTCAATCTGCTCAGAGAGCAGCATCACATAACTGAGCCACGGCTCTTGCGTGCGAGCATCGCCGCCCCAGGCCTCAAGCTGTTCTAACAAGGGCTTTGGCACTGCGCTACGCACTTCGGAGAAGGTCAGTTTCTGCGCGAGTTCTTGCAGCCGAGTACGAATAATCTGCACTGCGGTGCTACGCATCGTTTCAAATGTCTCAGCAGTCACTTCGGCAGTGACCAGCGGATGGCCATCGCGATCACCTCCGACCCATGAGCCGAATTGCAGATGTGGTAGCTCTTCAAGCTGTAGTGGCGCTTCTTCAGGCCATGTCTCGCGCCAAGCGTATTCGAGATTTTCGTCGAGACGATTGAATACCGAGGGAAAGACTTCGCGCAGATAATAGAGCAGATTCTCGAGCTCGTCTTTGACCTGCGGCTTGTGCATGTAGATCTCGCCAGTCAGCCAGAGCCGCTCGATGATGGCGCGCACTTGGTTGGCACTTTGTTCGGCTTCACGCGGCGTGCGTTCGCCTTCGCGATGGCGCAGCAGACGCACGATTTCGCGGTGAATACCGAGCACCGACCAGCGCTTCGCTTCGGTCGGATGTTTGGTAAAGACAGGCTCGACCCACAACTCGCTGATCTGTTTGCGCACCGTTGCTGGTTCGATACGGGCGTCTTTGAGGCGACTCAAATAGTGCCCCCAATGACCTGGCTCACAGGCGACACCGAGCGTGGCTTCGCGCGTGCGGCGCATACTGTTGGCGACATGCTCTTCTGCCAGGTTGAGCAGCTGAAAATAAAAGGAAACCGCTTGCACACAGGCATCGTCCAAATGATCGGGAGAGACCTGTTTCAGTCGGCCTTTAATTAGACCAGCAGCCCGCTCTTGGCCCATGGATTGCAGTACATCCACAAATGCATCGACCAGAAAGGTGTGTTCAGCTTCGACCTGACTGAGGCCCTGTTCGACAAGTTTTAGGAATTTTTGATTGGTCGCTGTTTTCATTAATAAGTCTTGGCTGCGCAAATTTCAGGCATCTCGATCGATGCGGGCGGGCATTAAATATTAGCAAGAATTGATCCAGTACGTCACTCGCATCAATTAATACAATAATTTGATATTAAAATAGACCAGAATGCCCAGAAGCAAATTTAATTAGGCCGATATTCCTAAGCTGTCGTGACATGCCAGACTAGATCCGCAGCCACTAATAGTCTGCAGCACCTGAAAGCGCTGACTTAGCCTAGGGTAGCTTCGAGAGCTTCTTCGACTTTTTTTTCAGCCCTTTAATCAGCTTCTTCACCTTTTTACGTTGGTCCTCGCGGACGATGTAGCCGATGCACTTATCTGCCCCGCAGCCGCAGGGGTGATCCAAAAAATGCTCCATGTCATAGCCGTAGTCATATACCAATTCTTCACCCTGTTTGATGCCTTTACGTGCGACGACCCAAATCTCCCCTTCGCAGTTCAACGCTTCGCAATTTCCATCACAGGAGTGGTTCATGTAACGCGCGGGGTTCTCACCCAAACGCCCATCAATATCCCAATCGTCATCGAGCTCGAAAATATACACCAAGCCCTCGCCAGTGGTGCGCGCTTGCTCCTCCCACTCTAGGGCACGGCGATTGGACTCTTCTTTGGAAATCTTCTCCCCGACGTATTGGATAATGTCGGCGCCTGCTTCGATATCACACGTGGCAAACAGCCCACGTTGATGGATCGAGGATTGGTCAACTTTACAGAGCGGTTGGTCTAACATAGAAATAATAAATCCTTTATTTATAAAATTTGAAACTTACTCGGCTTTGAGCCCACGACTCATTAATGCCTGCAATGCAGACAACGGCTCTTGCCCGCCATATAGGATGGCGTGGATCTGTGAAAGGATCGGGGCATCCATGCCCTTCTCCCTGCAGAGGCGCTTCATACACTCTGTGGCACGGTAGCCTTCGACGACTGACTTTTGACTACTGACGATGGACTCCGGCGTCTCGCCCTGCCCTACGCGTTCGCCAAAAGTGCGGTTACGGCTCCAACTACCGGAGCAGGTCGCCACCAAATCGCCAAAGCCGCTCAAGCCATAGAAGGTTTCCCTTTGACCGCCGAGCAATTGCCCTAGCCGCACCAGCTCATTGAGGCTTCGCGTAAGTAGCGCCGCCTTAGCATTGTCGCCCAGCTGCAAACCGTCACACATGCCCGAGGCGATGGCATAGACATTCTTCAATGTGCCGCCCAACTCGGTGCCGCGTACATCGTTCGACAGATACGCGCGCAGCGAGGCATTACTAAAGGCTTGTTGATACGACTCCGCAGTCGCGAAGTCTGCGTCCACTGCTAGCGTCACAGCCGTCGGATTACCCGCAGCGACTTCCCCTGCAAACGTCGGGCCAGACAAGGCGCCGCATGCCACCTCAGGGAAGATCTCATTCACAATTTCAGACGGCGCCTTAAAGCTTTCGAGCTCGAGCCCCTTGCACATCACTAGGAACAGCTTCAGCTGCCAGGCGACATCGCTGGCCGCACGCACGCGCAGGCACAAGGCGCGCAGCGCCTTGGAGGGACAGGCGAGAAAGACCACTTCCGCCTCCATCAAAACCGGCACAAGCTCGCAACCAATTTGAATCGAATGCGGCAGCTTATGGCCCGGTAGGTAGTCCGTATTTTCACGCGTCGAGGCGATCGCCAAGGCGTGCTCCATACGGCGAGGGACTAAGGTCACGGAATGTCCGCAACGATCTAAATGCAAGGCCATGGCAGTGCCCCAAGCACCAGCTCCGAGAATACAACAGTTCATAGGTAGAAAAATTAAAAATTAAGACTTAGTGCGGAGAAGATGAAACGAAACATTTTTACCCCGAAGGGGTGGCTGCCCCATAAAGCGATGAAGCAACATGGATCAATGCCGATTTCGGCAGCTTTCGGATATTATTACGATGGAAATTTCCCGCTTTTGACGTCTTCGGTATATTCCGCGAAGGCACTTTTCACTTGCTCACCTAGCTGCGCATATCGCTTCACAAACGAAGGCACATAGCCGGTGGTCATGCCCAGCAGGTCATTGGACACTAGAATCTGCCCATCACAATGCGGGCCACTACCGATACCGATCAGTGGCACGGTCAGCGCCTGCGCAATCGCGCCTGCCACCGGGCCATCGACCATCTCGCAGATCACTGCAAAGCAGCCAACCTGCTCCAGTGCCAAGGCATCGTCCACCAACATAACCTTCTCCGCCTCACTACGACCAAACTTTCGATAGCCGCCGAGTTGGTGAAACTGCTGCGGCAGTAAGCCAATATGAGCCAGCACAGGAATGCCCGCGCGCGTCAGACGCTCGATCGTGGGCGCCATCGCTGCGCCGCCTTCGATCTTGATCGCCTCAGCGCCGGCCTCTTGCATCAAACGGCAGCATGCACTCAAAAGGTCGGCGAAGTCGCCATGCGCGACCGCGAACGGAATGTCGGCGACCACCAGTGCCTTCGGCTGGGCACGCGCCACCGCCGCGGTGTGGTGTAGCATCATGTCGAGCGTCACCGGAATAGTGGTCTCGAAGCCCAATTGTGTGGTGCCAACGGAGTCGCCCACTAGAATCAGGTCGACACCCGCCTCGTCCGCATAGCGAGCGATGATCGCATCGTATGCGGTGACAGCGACAATCGGCCGTTCACCCTTCAGTAGGGAAATAGTTTGTGTAGAAATTCTCACGATAAAGGAATTTGCATTGATTAAAAAAGTTCAGCAGCCACAAATCATGGTCAACTTCGCAGTTTAGACAATCATTTGTCGTCGCAGAAGTTATCACCACAAAGTATCGAAAATACCAGCTGAATTGACCGCCGCCTCGCAATGATCCACCTTTATTACAAGTGGCGCTACCGCCGCTCCCAATATGCCGGAGCCTTCACGCTGCCAAAGCAGACCGGCCACGAACACGCGTTCCGCGGCAACTTCGGTAGCTATTTAGCGCAACCATCGGTCAGAGGTCGCAACTTCTCACATTTCGATCTACCCCGAAAACGCAGACGCTGGTTGCGAATCGTATTTACACTGGTGCTGGTGCTCACACTCGGCTGGCTGATCTACGAGAGTGCTGCCGCATTAGCGATTTTCCGCTAGAGTCGAGCCCAGTGATGCGCCAGACGTGCGTGACGACGTCGCTGACTGGCTCGACTACAGGAACACTGCCGCGCTGCGCGTGATTGCTAAGCGCTCGAATAGAGCCTAGCTACGCATCGACCTATCTGAGCCGAGTCACGTCCCGCCCCAAAAAGTGCGATCCATGCAAACAAAAGCGGCTCCCTGAAACAGAGAACCGCTTTGAAAATAATGATCGAGAAAATTACTCGAACCTCGTCAAACGAACTACCAAGCCTTCTTCTTGTGGCGATTGGACTTCAGACGCTTACGACGTTTGTGGTTGTTCATCTTGAGACGACGCTTCTTTTTTAGGTTACCCATGGAAATATTTGTACTGTGTGATTTTAGAAAAAGGCTAAAAAGTCGAAGAAATCGACTGGTGTAAAGCGTTTTCTGAGATTTCGAGAATTCCCGAGCTAGGCTTCAGCGGCCTCCGCTTCGGGGAGGGGCAGCTGCATGCGCTGCAGCATGACTCGAAAATGGCGCGGCAACTCTGCTCGCAGTGAAACTGTAGCAGCCTCTTCGCCAGATGCGGGCAAGACAACTTCACGTAAATGCAGCGCCAATCCATCCAACACCGGGAATTTAATCCCTGAAGTGCGTTTATTTGGCAAGAGCGTACTCAGTAGTGGCGCCTCTGGTCCAGCGTAGAGGACATCGCCCATCACAGGCAATTCCTGCACCGCCGCATGCACGCGCACTTGATGCGGGCGCAGGAATGACGTCGTCGCTTCCCACAAGGCCCAGCCTAAGCTCGATTCGGACAACAACTTAAACTCAGTCGTCGACTTCTTACCCTTTGCGGAGGAAGGAATCATTTTGGGTTTGGTATTATGCGGCATCAACGGTGCATCTGCGACCAGCGCACGCGCACCGCGCGCCGCCCGCGCCTTGGTGACAAAGAAAAACCGGTAGCGCAGTTCGGCAGAGCCCACTAGGTTCTTTAACTCAGTCAGGCTGTCGCGATTTTTGGCAAACAGCGCCACCCCTGAAATCGCAGGATCGAGATAATACGCTGAGCCAAACAAGGTCGCCCCGCGCTTCACGAGCTCTGGCTTTTCAGCTTGGAGCTGCTGATTCAGCGCCGCATCCATGTCCGGCACGCCCGCATCCCAAGGATGCTCACGCATCCCGACTCCAATCGGCTTCTCGACTGCGATCCAGCCATCCGACTCGCCGATGACAGGCATGCGAAAGGGAGTATCTGCCAACATACCGGGAGGAAATCCGATCGAATTCTGCTTACGTGCCTGACTCATAATACTGATTGGCTTAACTATACAAAATGCCCCCGGATCGACAAGCAATCCGAGGGCATATTAGAAAAAAATAGTAAAACTACGCAGCAATCAACGCAGCACAACGTGCTTTGTGGCGTGCAATCTTATTGTGGTGTACCAGGCCATTCTTACCAGCCTTATCAAGAGCGGAGATGTATTCCTTCGAAACTGCAACAAGGGCGTCCTTGTCTTTCGCTTCAACAGCAGATTGGATCTTCTTGGCAAGCGTCTTGAGGCGAGTCTTCACCTGACGATTACGAAGTGTGCGAGTCTCCGTTTTACGGATATATTTAAGTGCTGATTTAGTGTTAGCCATGTCTATAAAAAGTTAAAAAGCGGGAAAGTGCGTGCTAGAAAAAGAACTGTCAAGTGAGAAAATCTCAGAAAACGGCTCATGATTTAATTATACCTGCATGGTATGATAGAACTGGCCGTCTCACAGCACACCGACGTTCAATAACGACAACTGGCACAACGCAGGGCCCACCGGTGTGCCCGAGGGCATCATAACGCTGCCGGGCTCCCGATAGAAAGAACTGCCACGGCCCTCACTCCTCAGGCCTCCCACCTCAGCCCTCAAGCCTAAGCCTGCAGCTCTCTATCTCTCAGCTCGGTTTCAAAAAGGTGTCGACCTCGGCGTGCTGTAAGCCGGATTTTGTCCGCCTCCCGCCGAAGCGTTTGGCTGTGCGTTCATTTATCTACCCCGCCGAAGCGAAGTTCCCGCCGAAGCGAGATGCGACATACCCGGAATCATAGACGGGCCGCCAGATTCCCTATTTTGCCTTGCACCGGAATGGGTTTATCTAGCCTCCATTGTTACCTTTGGAGCGGTGAGCTCTTACCTCCCCTTTTCACCCTTACCTCAGGCAAGCCCGAGGCGGTTATTTTCTGTGACACTATCCGTCACGCTCGGTTGCCCTCACGCGCCCCTGCTTTCACAGGGATTCCTGCCCTACGGTGTCCGGACTTTCCTCTCATCCCCGAAGGAACAAGCGAACGCCCACACGCCGAAGTCGACGAACGGCACAGTGCCACCCAAATCCAACAGCGCAAGCGGCAAGTTCAGGTATGTTCGACAAGGTCGCACAGCTGCGTCCCGCACCGCATTCGTGGCAAATCCAGCCCCGCCTATACTGCACCGATTCTACATCGATCACGCCACCTGCCACCGTCAACAGGCGTAACTGGGCGAGATTGTAACGCGCGGTCGCCCGCACCATCATCTTCTCGGCGTCTCCGAGGATACGTATTGACGATGCTCTAGCCACCGCATGCCTGACGCACAGAACACCTATCTCATCGGCTTGATTGAAGAGTTGCGTAAACTTCCCCATGAAACGGAATGGGTCGAATTTAAGCACAACAACGCCGATCCTGAGATGATCGGCGAGCGACTTTCAGCACTCGCCAATACCGCTGCGCTCGAAGGTAAAACGATGGCTTATTTGACTTGGGGAGTTGAGGACGAAACGCATCGGCTAGCTGATACCACTTTTGAGCCACACACTCACAAGATCGGCAATGAAGCTCTTGAAAACTGGTTACTTCGACTCCTTACGCCTAAGATCGATTTCGCCTTTCATTCATTGAGCATTGATGGACTTCGGGTGGTATTACTCGAAATTCCACGTGCGCAACAAAGCCCAGTGCAGTTTCGAGGCGTCGAATACATCCGAGTTGCGGGCTCACATACTAAGAAGCTAAAAGACCATCCAGAAAAGAACGAAAGCTCTGGCGCGTTTTTGAGCAGACGCCCTTCGAAAGCTTGCCCGCCCTCGAACACGTGAGTGCAGCAGAGGTGGTTCGATGACTCGATTACCCCGCTTACTTTGATTTAATGGGGCTCGATCTGCCCACGAATCGAGATCGCATGATTGAACGATTAGAGAAGGAGTTACTGATTGCCCGTTCCGATGACGGCTCATGGAATCTCTTGAATCTTGGGGCGCTGCTGTTCGCCAAGCAGCTTTCGTCGTTCCCCACTCTAAATCGCAAAGCGCTTCGCGTGATTCACTACAAGGGAAACAATCGCATGGAGACCCTGCATGAACAAATCGGCAACCGTGGTTACGCGAATGGCTTTGAGGGCCTGATAGGCTTCATCAATGCGCGAATTCCGCACAACGAAGTCCTCGGCACTGCGCTTCGTAAAAAAGTGCCCATGTTCCCCGAGATCGCAATCCGTGAGCTCGTAGCTAATGCGCTCATCCACCAAGACTTCGCGCAAACAGGCACGGGGCCGATGATCGAAATTTTCGACAACCGCCTCGAAATAAAAAATCCGAGCAATCCACTCATCGACACAGACCGCTTCCTCGATTCACCCCCGAAATCTCGCAACGAAGCACTCGCATCCCTCATGCGACGTGTCGGCATCTGCGAAGAGCGAGGCTCTGGCATCGACAAGGTCGTGCATCAAACCGAAGTCTTTCAGCTTCCGGCACCGATCTTTCAAACCACTCCTGAGCACACACGGTCCGTTCTGTTTGCCCATAAGGACTTTGAAGAGATGAGCGCCACCGAACGTGTTCATGCCTGCTACCTTCACGCCTGCCTCCGCTATCTGATGCACGATTATATGACGAACGAAAGCCTGCGGGAACGCTTTGGCCTCTCTGCGGAAAAAAGCGCATCCATCAGCAAAATCTTCACCGCAGCTAAAAGGCAAAGCCTCATCGCCCCTGCGGAACAAAACCAGTCCATAAAATTCGCCCGCTACATACCACACTGGGCCACATGAATCTTACTTTCCTTTACTTTCCCTACAACGCTCACGGGAAGCGCGAAGGAGACGTAAACCACTGATAACCAACAAAACGATCTCCTGGAATTTCGAATTCTTATTTTCCGTCATTTGCACTTAGCTCTAAAAAGAGTCAATTTGCCACACATTTCAGCCAAATTCAGCACCGCCGACAGGATTACAAGTATCCGCGATTTCATACGCAACGAGGGGCAAACCATCGCCTAAAAAAGCGAAAGACCTTCAGAGATTTCCAGAAGCCCAACGCCGACCGGACATTTCCAATCCGACTTGGCGGCCAGTGTTTGATTAGATCCGCAAGTCCCTGGTGAAAAGAACAGCCCCCGACTGCACCGCCTCTGCATCGACTACGCCACCTGATACCGTCAACAGTCGCAACTGGGCGAGATTGTAGCGCGCGGTCGCCTTCGCCATCATCTTCTCGGCGTCTTCGAGCATACGCATCGATTGGAGCGCATCCAGTGGCTCGCCGTGATTTTCAAACACACGGTCACGTGTCAGCTGATACGAAAGACGGGCGCGATCCACGGCGCGCGTCAATACCTTGAACTGCATCTCAAAATGTACGATGGCGTCCAAAGCCAACTTCACCTCTGATGACACATCCGCTCGGACTTAAGCTTCCACTACCCGCGCTTGGCGATAGACAGACGCTTGTTTGACAGAATACGCACGATTTGAAAAGCCCAGGCCGTTCAATTCCCAGAACACTGCGACCGAATAATCAGTGCGATCATCGGACTCCGAAGCAAAGTCACGGCCATCGCCCTCAAACTCACCATAGCTATAGTTAGCGGCCACAGTCGGCACGAGCGGCCGCGACTTTCGCTTTGGCCGCAGCCACCTTGCTCTTCGATTCGAGAGCGACCTTTTCAGACAATGACTTCTTCGCCACCATCGCTTTGATACGAGCATTCTCGGCATTGGCCGCAGCCAAGTCGGCTTTCACCGAACGCATCGACATCACAAGTTGTGATTGCTCAGCGAGTGCGATCTGCTTTTGAGCAGCGAGTTCTGGCGCATCAATGCGGGCAAGCACGTCGCCCTTTTTAACGGCGTCGCCAATATCGACGAGCACTTCGCTGACGTAGCCATCAATACGCGCACCGATGGATGCAGATTTAAACGCCAACAAGTTAGCGGGTTGCGGTGTCTCGCGGGAGACCGAACGCACCTCAGAAGTCGTCGTTTGCACACTCGTTGCGGCCGAAGCAGACAATGGCAGAATTGAGAAAATAAAGAGCGTAGGTAAAGCGGGAAGTTTCTGCCTAATTTTCATAAAGTTTTTGATTGGATTTTTGCCAACCAGACAGACCGAACCTAACTACTTCGAACGAATCATCCTTAAGATTTGTTAAGAATCACAAAGCGACAGGATGTGACTGCCGCTATAGATGCGACTTTGAGACATTAGGCAAAATGACTTGAAAGCGACTGCCCTTCCCGATTTCGCTAACCAGTTCGACACGCCCTCCTAGCCGTTTAACCGAAAGCTGAACAATGGCCAAACCGAGCCCGAATCCGCCCCCTTCGCGAGAACGCGCCTTATCGACACGGTAAAACCTTTCAAAAACCCTCCCCTGATCAGCAGGCGCAATGCCCGCCCCTTAGTCAGCAACTTCGATGATGGTCTCGGCATCACGAATGAACGCGGTGATTCTGATACATGTCCCCTCATCGCTGTAGAATATCGCATTATGCAGCAGATTCGACAATGCATGCCGAAGCAGTCGTGGGTCCGTATTCACAACCAAACTCCGGTCAGTCTCGATTTCAATACGTTGCTGCTTCTCCGCGGCCAACACTTCAACCCACTCCTTAACCTGTTCAATAAACCCCGCCAAGTTAACGGGTTCAACCTGAAGCGGCTGTTGATGTGTATCCCCCCGTGCAAGCATGAGAAGCGAATCAATCTGATCATTCAGCCGTTGCGCCTCCTCCAACATACTACCGACAGTGCCACGAAGCGCTGAAACATCCCCCTCCTCGCGAAGCGCCACTTCACCGACAGCTCGCAATGCCGTCAACGGAGTGCGCAGCTCATGCGAGGCATCTGCGGTGAACTGCGTTAAAAAATCAAACGAGCTTTCCAAGCGCTCAAGAGTATCATTAAACACATCAGCCAGACGCCCGATTTCATCCTGTGGATTCGGATTGGGGAGCCGCTGACTCAGCGACTCTGAAGTAATTTGCTCTGCGCGTTCGGCCATTGCGGCAACAGGTGAAGCATCCGCCCTGCCATGACAGATCCCCCCAGTGCTGCTAAAAAGGCAGCAAATGGCGCACCGAAGACAAATGAAACCACGATTTGATTTAATGTTCGATGCACACCTGAAACATTTCTGAAGACCCGCAAGGTCGCCTTTTTTCCTCAAGAACAGGATGACGTTGATTCCCATCTGAAAAGCACACTACTGCATCCGCATCGTCGAAAGTTTTTTCATCATCAACCCACCCTCTCTCGTGCCGTTCAACAATAAGTCCCGGCACTTTTCTTAAGCGTTTTTTCAAGAGTATAGTTCCAGCACGAAACTCATGCATCATTGGAGGATGGCTCGGTTTACCTGCTATTAGAATGAGCTTACGTGGTCTATTTTTAGCTTTTTTTCTCAGATCCTAAAGCATGAGGTGCGGCTGATGCAATAAGGGCTAATTTAATAAAGGTAGAACGTTTCATGTTTTTGAGTTTTAAAGTGATTTAGTCTTCCACTTCTATACGAATAGGCTTGATATCCCACTTAGGATTCTGTCCCAAAAATCGACATGGATTATTATGAAACACCTCAATCGCTTGCTGTAACGAATGGCCACGTCGCCTATATTCAACAACACATTGCTGCAGAGTAAACGGATCACTAGGGCCCCAATCCGCAGAGGAATTAACCAAAAGTCGATCGGTTCCATAACGCTCAAGTATATCCACTGCGCGCCTTGGACTGCATTTAGTTACAGGGTAAAGCGTCATCCCCGCCCAGTAGCCAGCATCTAACACGGATTTCACCGTCTGCTCCTCTACATGATCTATCCAAACGCGCTCAGGATTCACATTGAGCCCAGCGAGAATTTCCAATGTCCGCTGTGTGCCATGTGCCTTATCACTAAGATGCGGTGTATGAATAAGAATTAATTGATCATGCTCTACAGCTAATTCAACATGAGCAGCAAGTGCGTCACACTCATTCGGAGTAGATTTATGTAGTCCCGTTTCACCTACACCTAACACATTAGGCATTTTTAAAAATTCAGGCATAGCACGAAGCACTTCTTCGGTAAGCTCCTTATTCTCGGCTTCTTTCGGGTTTACTGCGACCCAGGAGTAATGCTTGATTCCATAGTCAGCAGCACGAGTAGGTTCAAATTCTGTGATCTGCCGAAAGTAGTCAATGAAAGTCTCGGGATAACGGCGGTCAAACCCGGCCCAAAATGCTGGCTCACATACAGCAACAACGCCCGACATAGACATGCGTTCATAATCCTGAGCGGTGCGTGCAATAGCGTGATAGTGCGGTTGAATAATTTGCATAATTTTAAACAGTAGCGAAAAGGTGAAGAAGTTGCTCAGTACGTGCTGTCGAATTATCCTCCTTTGCCAACAAGGCTAAAGCCTCTTGCAAGCAATCTATTTTTTGAGGCTTTTCTACTACCTTACCATCCCGTGCTATTGCGATATAGTAACGATCTAGCATAGCCGCTATTTCTAATAGAGAACAGCGAGCCTCTAAGTATTCAGATTCGATAATTTGCTTTGGAGTTAACATAATTTAAATTCTAAAATTTGTAAAAATCGATAAGGCTTAGCCTCATTTAAGGTATTTTGTTTGCGCTGCCAGTAGGTCTTCTCTCATCCTAATTACTCAGGATGAGGTTGAACAACATTCCAAGAAAGCCTAATAAAACTTTAGCAGGTAACCTGTTTATTCTCCCTCACGCAAAAGCAACTTAGTTGCACTGACGTGAAGGAGGAATACGATTAATGCAAGTAATTTGCGTTAATATTCATAAAATATTCCTCACTAGGAGACATCTCACCCTACCAGTATATTAAACAACATAAGCAATTTTCCCCACAATTGAAGTTACTTCGTCAGAACTCTGGGCAAAGACAGAAAACCTTGATATAGGAAAATGTAAGCAGGTTTATTAAAGATTTTCATCATTTTAAATCCTCATTAAGATTTTCCTCAGCACCATGCTCAACACGCGCTTTGAGTAAGCCAAGATCATTCAATTCCACAAGAACATCTGCAACTCTCATCTTTTAGCTTATACCACATTGTAAAGCAAACGAGACGATAGTGATTTTCAAAGGTTGGGGATATCAGCGCTGCGCGGTTAGATGAAAGCCAGGCGTATCTCGATTATATCTGCATTGCTCTTCAGTCATGAATAAATCTTGTCGTTATAATAAGTAGGCGTCCATCCGTCTTGTTGCTCTAAACGGTGAAAGAACAACTCTTCACCATTAGCTAAGGAATAACCATACATACCACCGAATCCGCCACCATTGAACCAGACTTATACAAACGGAACCATCCCGAGCAAGATGACACTGCACACCGCGGCGAACCAACTCGCTAGCCGAAATTTAAGCGAGCGACAAGTTCACATTACGCTCAACCCATACATGAATTAGTCGCCACACAAATGCCACATTTGACACGAAAGCTTAACAGTAGAGGTCTTTTCATCTCAAAATTTAATGTTACACCCTGTGAGCATAATCCACCTATGAAGACATCATTTTTACTCGCACTCGCGCTAGGTTCCCAATGGGCCGCCTCTTCGCTCCACGCACAAGACTCGTTGCAAGACACTCGCAATGTCCTCGGCCAATGGGTCGAGACGCGGCAAATCACTTCTAAGGAGAGAAGCGACTGGCAAGTCGAAAAGTCCATCTTACAAGACACACAGTCCCTATTAACGAATGAGCTAACACGGCTAGAGGAGACCCTAGCGACACTTCAGTCATCCGCCACTGCCGCAGATGAAGAGCGCAGCACGCTGACCGCAGAGAAGGAGCAATTCTCCGCGGCCTCGCATGTCGTCGAATCGACCATCGGCGCACTCGAAGTGCAGATGAAGGAAATTATCAAGACACTGCCCGAGCCCTTAGTGAATAAGATCAAACCACTGATTCGCCGCCTACCGGAAGACCCTGACAGCAACACTCTCTCGCTCGGTGAGCGCGTGCAAAACATCGTCGGCATTCTCAGTCAGGCAGACAAATTTAACACCACTATCACCGCCGTCAGCGACTCGCGCGAAATCACCGAAGACAAAGTCGTCGAGGTGCGCACACTCTACTGGGGACTCGCAATGGCATACTTCGTAGATTCCAGCGGCGAATACGCTGGCATCGGTTTTCCAGGCAAAGACGGATGGGAATGGCCACAAATCGAAGGCTCTGGCCCATCGATCCAACAACTCCTCGGCGTCTATGAAGGCAACGAGGACATCCAATTCGTCGAAGTCCCGGCACGTATCAACTAGCTCCCCCTACCTGCAATACCATGCAAACATCCGCTAAAACACTCTTTGCCGTCACTTTAGTCGCCCTCGCGCTTCCATTCTGCGGTGCACAGGCTCAAACCTTTCAAGCCGCCAGCGAACAAGCAGGCGTTGAGCTAAAATCAGCACTCACCGAACTGACCAAGACGCGCGAAACAATCGCGATGGATAAGATTCCACTGATTCGCGCAGTCTCCGGACTCGAAGATGAGGTGCGCCAACAAACTGCAGAGCTCGATCGCCTGCGTCGCCTGCGTGACAATAGTGACCTTGGGCTCAATCGCCTGCGCGAACAAGTCGAAGCCATCAAAGCGCAGAACGAATACGCAGCCGGCCTGCTCGACGAATTTGTGCGCTCCTTCGAAACACGTATCAATTACAGCGAAACGCAGCTCTACGCCGCTCCAGCCGAAGAGGCACGCCTCGCACTCGACGACTCTGACATGAGCCAGGCAGACCGCTTCCAGAAGCAAATCGAAGTCATCGGCGTCGCCCTCGACCGCCTCGGCGAGCTAACCGGCGGCTACAGCTTCGAAGGCCAAGCCCTTGCACCATCCGGCGATATCGAAAACGGTACTTTCGCGGTGTTCGGCCCGACCGTTTACTTCGCGTCCAATCAATCCGAGCTCACTGGCGTCACCTTCAACAAGCTCAACGCAGCCGAAGCCGCCATCGCCATCCCCGGCGAAACATTCGGCGCAGGCATTCGTAAATTCATCGAAACCAAAGAAGGCACCATCCCCGTCGACGCCACTCTAGGCAAAGCACTCAAGATGGTCGAAGGCAACGATTCTATAATGGAGCACCTAGCTAAAGGTGGCAGCGTCGGCGTCGTCATCCTCGGGCTAGGATTGATTTGCTTGATAATCGGAGCCTTCAAGGTGATCGAAGTTACCAGCTTCAAAACCCCCGCCCCCGAGAATGTCCAGCAAGTGCTCGCTCAAATCGAAAAGGGCGATCGAACCGAAGCCAGCAAAATCGCCGGCTCAATGCAAGGTGCAGGCGGCGCACTGGTTCAAGCCGGCGTCGAACACGCCGATGAGAAGCGCGGCACATTGGAAGAAATCCTCTACGAGAGAATCCTCGCCGTACGCCCTCGCTTGGAGCGCTTCCTACCCTTCATCGCACTCACCGCAGCGGCGGCTCCCTTGCTAGGTCTTCTGGGAACGGTTACCGGCATGATCAAGACCTTCAACCTCATCACTATTTTCGGCACTGGCGACGCGAAGAGTCTCTCTTCCGGCATATCCGAAGCACTTGTCACCACTGAACTCGGCCTCGTCGTTGCGATTCCGGCACTCATCCTGCACGGCCTACTCTCACGCATGGCCCGCCAAAAACTCGGCGAAATGGAACAGACCGCAGTCGGGTTCATTAACGGTGTCATTGGCTCACGCCACAAAGGTTAAACGCCACCCACAACGCATCCAATAACATGTCGGAACAAACCATAGACTTGCTGAAAAAGATCATTGCCATCTGGGTCAGCGGCGGATGGGTCATGGTGCCCTTGGCGCTCCTAGCTGTGCTCATTTATACGATCGGCATTCAACTCTTGGTATTCCTGCGTAAGGGTAACATCCAACTTGGGCATGAAAGCGAGTGGCTGGAATGGGTCAACGATCCCACAAAAGCCAAAGGTCGCGCGGGTGAAATCATCCGCTACACACAGGAAAATGCCACTGCCGCCAAACACGTGCGCAACCGCTTCGAGGAAGTGCGTCAATCGATTGTCCACAATATCGACCGCCGCTTAATCTTTCTCAATACACTGGTCGCCACCGCCCCACTGATGGGACTACTCGGCACGGTGATCGGGATGCTCGGCACCTTCGCCGCAATCTCCAACGGCGGTGGCGCCGAAACCGCGGGCATGGTTGCAGCAGGTATTTCCGAAGCGCTGATCACCACACAAACCGGCCTCTTCATCGCCCTTCCCGGCATCTTTCTAACACTGATCATTCGCCGCCGCAAACACGCCGTCGAAGCTGCACTCGCCCGAATCGAGTCCATCAGCCTCACAAAGCTTAAACTGGATTAGACTAAAAAACGACCTTTCCACGTTCCAACCTTTCCACCTCTTTAAATAATGCGCCGCAACCTAGCATACGATGACCGCGATGATGTCGAGATCAACCTCTCGCCAATGATCGACATGGTCTTTATTCTTCTTATTTTCTTCATCGTCACCACTGTTTTCGTCGAAGAGACAGGCGTCGAGGTCAACAAGCCCGAAGCCGCTGCCGCCGTGCAGTTAGAAAAAAACAGCATTCTAATCGCCGTCAGCAAAGACAACAAAGTCATCTACGGTGGCCGCGACATTGGCATCAGCGGCGTATCACCCATCGTCAAGCGCCTCACACTACAGGAAGACATCCCCGTCATCATTCAAGCCGACGAAGGCGCGAGCCATGGCGTCTTTGCAAAGGTCTACGGGGAGGCGAAGCTTGCCGGCGCGAAATCGATCAACTTTTCCACTAAGCGTTAGCACCTCTCCCACTAGACACCAATGTCCAAGCTATATAAAGCACCGACCGGGAAAGGCTCACTCACCACGGGAACCATCATGGGGCTCGCCGTCAGTGGATTGCTGTTTTTGGCGATTCCACTCACGCAGATCTTTACGGAGTATGAAAAAGCTCCCCAAGAAATCGAAGCACTAGAGATGGCGATGCCACCTCCGCCACCACCACTGGATGAACCACCCCCGCCGCCCGAACCTGAAGAAGAGGAGCCTCCCCCTGAGCTCGAAACGCCACCACCACCGATATCTCTAGATCAGTTAGACATGGTACTCAACCCTGGCACTGGTGCTGCCGGCAACGGCGACTTCGCCCTTCCCACTCTTGATATCGGCGCCCAGGACCTCGGCAGCCTCGATATCTTTGAACTAGGCGACGTCGATTCAGCACCCACTCCGCGCTCAAAAATCGAATTCAGCTATCCTGCCTCCGCCAAGCGCAAGGGCATCACCGGCGTCGTTAAAATCGAGTATATCGTAAACGAGAAAGGCCGTGTCGAGCAAATCAGTATTATCGAATCTCCCAATAAGATTCTATCCGATGCCACCAGCGACGTCATCAGTCGCGCGCGCTTCGATCCCGCCGCCAAAGATGGTCGTCCAGTCAAGGTACGCATGCGCGCAGCCATCCCCTACAGATAATTCATTTCACAAATGCAAACAGACACTTTCAATTATACGACCATGCGCACACGCATCCAACAACTCATCCTCGGTGCGACACTCGCCGCCTGCACTGTAAACGCACAATCCAGCACTAGTACCATTGCCAGTGACATGTGGAACGATCCTGCCTTCATCAAAACCTTCACCGGCAGCTACGGATTTCTAGCCGGCTATGAGCCGCAGATCTCAGACGATGAGAAAGAAGCACTGCGTGGTTTGATCGACCTAATTAAAGCCAGCCCCAAGGTCGCGATCCAACAGCTACAGCCGCAAATCAAAGAAAGTAGCAGCGCCGCCTTCGACTTCGTCCTCGCGAATCTCTACTTCCAAGACGGCAATTTGCCCAAAGCTGAAGAATACTACAGCAATGCCATTCGCAAGCATCCAGATTTCCGCCGTGCTTACAAAAATCTAGGTCTCGTGCAAGTGCAGGACGGCAACTTCGATGATGCTATCAAAACCATCTCCAAATCCCTGGAACTCGGCGAAGTCGACGGCCGCGCTTACGGCCTGCTCGGCTACGGCTATCTCACACAGCAACGCTACTACCCGGCCGAAGCGGCCTACCGCCAAGCGATTCTCATGCAGCCCGAAGTTACCGACTGGAAAGTCGGGCTCGCCCGCTGCCTACTAGAGACACAACGCTACGCCGACGCGATCGCCCTATTCGACACGCTCATTAAAGACGCACCAGACAACGCTGATTATTGGCTACTGCAAGGCAATGCCTACCTCGGCAAAGGCGAATCACTCCTCGCCGCCAAGAACATCGAAGTCGTGCGCCTCATGGGCAAAGCAGACCTCACCTCCCTCACCCTGCTCGGTGATATCTATATGAACAACGACGCACCAGAGCTCGCACTTGAAGCATACCAAGCATCACTGGCAAGTGCAGGCAAGGAAGACAGCAAAGCACTTCTACGCGCAGCCGAACTACTCACACGCTCAGGCAACTATGAGCTAGCGCTGACCATGATCAGCGATACGCGCCAACACTTTGGCAGCGAACTATCAGAGGTAAACGACTTTAAGCTACTCACACTCGAAGCCAAAATCGCCCGTGCTCAAGGCGATGACGCGAAAGCAGTCGCAGCCCTAAACCGAATTGTCGAGCACGACGCACTCAACGGCGAGGCCATCATCGAACTAGCCAACTACTATGCCGATCAAGACGATCTAGCCAAAGCGATCAATCGCTACGAGCAAGCCGCTAAAATCGAAGCTTACGAACGCCAAGCTCTCGTCGCGCACGCCCAAGCACTGGTGCGTAAAAACAATTACAAAGACGCGCTACCCCTACTGCGCCGCGCCTTACAGCTCAAGTCCGACAACAACCTCGAGGACTACGCACAACGCGTCGAGCGAGCAGCCCGCAACCAAAGCTAATCATCATTCAATGACGGAGAACGAACAGCTCAACGAACATTTCAACCGAATCCGCGAAGAATATGTAGATCAATTCGACGAGGAACTCGAAATGGAGGTTGGCGAAGCAGATGAAATGGGCGAATCGCATACTAGCGAGTTTCGTCGACGCTACTTCAAAGAGCTGTATCGCCTGCAAGTCGAACTCGTCAAACTACAAGACTGGGTCGTCGAATCGGGACATAAATTAGTCGTGCTCTTCGAGGGCCGCGACTCCGCCGGCAAAGGCGGCGTCATCAAACGCATTACCCAGCGCCTGAACCCCCGCGTTTGCCGAGTCGCTGCGCTATCCACACCCAACACCCGAGAGCGCAGCCAATGGTATTTCCAGCGCTATACCAAACACCTCCCAGCCGCTGGCGAAATCGTGCTGTTCGACCGTAGCTGGTATAATCGGGTAGGTGTCGAGCGCGTCATGGGTTTCTGCACCGATGAGGAGTATCATGAGTTCTTCCGATCCGTCCCCGAGTTTGAGAAAATGCTCACCCGTTCTGGTATTCAAGTCATCAAATATTGGTTCTCGATCAGTGACGAAGAACAAGAGTTTCGCTTCAGTTGTCGCAATCACGATCCACTCAAGCAATGGAAGCTGAGCCCGATGGACCTCGAGGCTCGCAAGCGCTGGGAAGATTACACCAAAGCCAAAGAAGTGATGCTAAAAAGAACTCACATCCCTGAGGCGCAATGGCGAGTCGTGCCCGCAGATGACAAAAAAAGAGCACGCCTGAACTGTATCTCCCACCTACTCAGCCAAGTGCCTTACCAGCAGGTCGAGCGCGACCTACTTGAACTGCCAACACGAGTGCACCATGATGACTACCAACGCACACCGACCCCAGAGAGCATCATCGTACCTCAGCTGTTTTGAGCGACACGGCAGGCAGTGGAGTGCCACGAAAATGAAGTCACACTCCGCACACATTCAACACCAATTTGCAATGCTTGCCGCACAAGCTTAACCAACGTCACCTGCATGTTCATTGTTGAATCGACCGCCCTCATGTAAAGTAAGGGCATGATCAAAAGACCACTGCTCTTCATGCTTTTCCACGCCGTCACGATGGTGCTCACTCATCAGGCAAGCGCCACCGAGAGTCCTGAATTACGAAAACTCATCAAAGCGCACGTTGACGCAATGGGCGGCTGGAAGAATTGGTATGCGATCGAGAGCATTCGACTGACCGGCAACATTGAGCGAGATGGCCAGACCATCGAATTCTGTATCGTAAAGAAACGCCCTCAACAAATACGTGCAACCATCACGATCCCCATCCCCGGCAGCGACAACGAAGCCATGCAAATGATCAGAGCGCATGATGGCAAACAAGCTTGGGCTGCAACAAGACGCGCAGGAGCGCAGGAACTCAAACAGCAGAAAATCACAGGCCAAGCAGCAGCAGATCTATTAGCAGAAGCAACCGTGCTCCCCAGCCTAATTTATCTATGGCGATCAGGAGCAACGCTCGACCGTCGCCCCAACTCAACCGAGGCAGGCCAAGAACTAATCGTCATCCAGGCCACCCCCACGGATACGAGCTCCATCTATACATTTTATTTGCATATAGAGAACTTCAGAATTCTGCATTACACACAGTTGGATGCCGACGGCACAAGCACCCGTACAACACTCGACAATTATCGAACTTTCAATGGTGTACTGTTCCCAGAGAACACACGCATCGAATCAAAACAGACCGGCACCTCCATCATGCTCACTCGCAATGTCGAAATTGGGATCGGCATATACGATGATTACTTCGAGAACATACATCGCACGACTCCCAATCTACTCAGCCAGATGCACTAACCACTGAATGCAACTCCTTCAAATTAGGGTAAGGAACAGAGAGGCAGCGTCGTCACAATAAACGGACACATGCAATATTGCCCACAAGCAAGCAGCAGAAAGCATACGATCATCTAAATCAAAATGACTCATATAACTAAAACAATAACGCTACAATAGCCAATGATACTCCAATTGAGTTTTTCAACTATTCCGCAGAGAACTAAGATATCGTAGAGCTCGCCATCTCCCAAAAAGATGAGTGACGGACTTCCATCGTCACCCAAATTTAACAAGAAACGGACTACCTTTGGTTGATCTTAGACTACAGGATGACATCCTTTTTGAAATGACATTGCGCACATTCAACAGTCTTAAGCTACTGAACAAATCGGATCTCATCAACTTGAGCCATCTTGCGGCATTCGCAGGTCTATTTATTTCGGGCCTCACAGTCTGCGCATCACCCATCCTAGAACTTCGAGGGATCATGAAGACACAGAATTCAGGTTGGGAATTCAGCATTCATGAACCCGAAACTGGTCGTGCAACATGGCTGAGAATACATCAAATACGCAATGGCTATTATGTCGACAACTACGACCCCGCCACAAAAACTGTGAGCATTCAACTCGAAGACGAAAAAATACAAATCTCTTTGTTAAAAAGTGACGATCATCCACTCCAGCTTCAATTCTCTCTGACAAAGCTCTCGCCTTATAACCAGCAACTATTTGCTCAGTATAAACAACTCATCCTCACAAAACCGATATCACCCGGAAATCCGACAGCAGCGAAGGAAGCGCAAATTGAAGCTTTAAAGAAAAAAAAAGGGCTGAGCCATTTTTTAATGACTAACCCAAGTGTCGAAGCGCTCAACGAACATTTAGGCAAATTAGCCTACAGTATCGACTACGCGGCGTTAATGAAAATCGATCCGGGTCCGAGCGTCCAATCCCGCAACGCATACAATACCGCTGGCTGGGGAATCAAAAAAAACGTGAATATGAAAACTCTCGAAGACACCCTTTGCAACAATCCAAGTATAGAAGAAATACATGACCTCGTCCTTGCCCAATAAGATTAATACCGCGTTAAAGAATCTATCAATCGGTTCTCTACTTACACTTTCCGCCCTAAGTGCGACAGCCACCACAGGGCCCGACAGCTACGCGGAAGCCTTCAATAAAGATGGTCGCTGGCCGCAGTATGTAACGCCGAATCAGAAAATTGTGTTTGAAGATGGGACCTCATTATCGGCCACGATCCCGGTGGTCTTTAGTCGGGCTTATGAAGATGGCACGCTCGCTGTTGTCGATCGCATTGGTGCCGTCCTTATTGATTATACAAAAACAGATTTCACACAACAGGTCAGTGAGCTAGTTGAGAAATCCGGGGAAGAACAAAACTTCGACAATTTCATCAGACAATTGGGACGCCGCGTATTCGATCTAAGCCACAGTAAAACAAAAGCAGTATCCGAGAAAGTACTCTCCGAGTACGATAGTTTTTTAATCTGTAAAAGCCGGATGGACTCGGATGTTTTAGATCAACTAAAAGCGGATCTGACAGCCAATGAGGATTGGCTGAAGGCACACAACTGCCGACCAATCATTGTATTCGAAGAAAGCGTCCGCAACGCCGAGTTCTACAAATTCCTGGAAACGAACGAGATTAACTTTCCAGTGGTCGTCCCGATCTTCACAAAGGGCTTTATAGACTTCACTTTTACCCAACGCGAGGCGGATGCGGTTCATCTCTGGATCAATAAAAACGGCAAGCTTTTGGCTAAAGGTTCATCAGTAGAGAAAACCATACGGTAGTTGTTTCTAAACTGCATACACTTCTCACATCGAGGCCGCCCCTAATATTTACAGAGGCGGCTTTTTGGGGTTATTAAAAATTCAAGTTTTTTCTGAATTAAACGAGCTTCAGCCTGACGCGTAAGATAAATTCCTTCACGTAGTTGATCCGCGCAGCGGCTCTGAGGCAATGAATTAGGGCATTGGATTTAATAAGGGAAGCAGAAATATAGTAATGGTGGGCCGCAGCATAGGCATCTTCCCTGTGTTTCGCTGCCGCACCGGACACAAGCAGGACACTGGCAGGATGCCGGTGCCTCGAATATGGCTTTCCTGGGACCCAATTCTTAGGAAATAATCACTAATCCGCCTAGCCGTATTTCCCTATGGCTGCACTCAAAAGCATCTCCGGCAGACCTAAGTCTGAGCATTTTCCCCTGAGGTTTTCAAAAGCTTTAAACGCATTCGCCCACTGATCGTCTTCATTAGATAAGGATTCGGTGATGTTGCCATAGATGAGATGCCGCCGATTAAAACCCACTTCAATCGACAAACAGACCAAGACACGAAGCCCCTTAAATACAAACCAGATTTCTGTAGCTCACGAGTTGCCACAAACCCTTTATGCCG
>TARA_B110000093_G_scaffold148448_1_pt1 | contig 24397 bp, 16 predicted proteins | sample TARA_B110000093 | Tara Oceans TARA_B110000093 (sample SAMEA4397390) | marine metagenome | biome: Polar Biome; feature: [MIX] marine epipelagic wind mixed layer (ENVO:01000061); material: water (ENVO:00002006), including particulate matter (ENVO:01000060) such as... | depth 10-100 m | reverse complement strand
ATTCTCCCGAGCGATGGCTAAATCTAATTGCTGAGTTTTGACTGAATCAATAAACTTTTAAACAATTTTAATATTCACCTATTCTTCTCGTTATTTTACAACCGGAAAGTGTCTTTAACAAATGAAGACTCTAGGAAAACGTACCGTTTATGAAACTCTATTTTAAACTCTTAGCTGGGCTTTTCCTTGCTATCACTATCTGTCATACATCCTGTAATGAAAACGACCTCTCCGAATTCGTGAAGGTTGACCCCGCATTTAGCCAGTATGTTTTAGGCTTTAACTCTGGAGTTATTAGCAGATCTTCTGATTTTACCATTAAGCTTTCAGAGAAAAGTAAAAAGTTCACAGAAGCAGATGCCAAACTTACAGAAGAGGTTTTCTCATTTAGTCCTTCCATAGAAGGAGATGCGTATTGGAAAGATGCAGAAACCATCGTATTTAAGCCTGCTAAAGCCTTGAAATCAGATCAGAAGTTTGATGTCAGTTTTTCTCTAGGTGAAGTACTTGATTTATCAAAAGAATTTCAAGAGTTCAATTACTCTGTAAGAACAAACAAACAAGCGGTATATGTAACCATAGATGGGCTAAAACCATATGATGAAAAAAACTTCAAATGGAATAGCTTTATCGGAACACTTATATCTACAGACTTCTTAGAGCCCGAGATAGCAAAGAAACTGTTATCTATCGAGAGTCAGAATAGTGAATTAGATATTCAATGGACACATGATAGTTTTAGTAAAAGACATTACTTTAGAGTTGACAGCCTTGTTAGAAAAGAAACGGAATCAGACAGGGTCATCATTATGTGGGATGGAAGTAGCTATGGAATAGAAAATTCTGATTCTAAGACTATCGAAATCCCAGCATTAAACGATTTTAAAATCACGAAGACAGAAGTTATTCAGCAGCCAGATCAGCATGTAGCTATTTCATTTTCGGATCCTATAGATAAAGCACAAGAGTTAAGTGGATTTATTAGACTCGGAAACATGTCATCTTCTAGTGTGAGAATAGAAGTAAATAGCAATAAGATTCTCGTTTACCCAAAACAGAGACAAAGCGGAATTTTACAATTAAAGATTGAACCAGGGATTAAAAACAGTCTTGGTTATTCTCTAATAGAAACTAAAAATGTAGAAGTGCAGTTTTTAGAGGTTAAGCCTGCTGTAAAAATGAGTAATTCTGGCGTAATTCTTCCCTCTACAGATGGTCTAATTCTGCCCTTTCAGGCTGTAAACCTTAAGGCCGTAGATGTTACAGTAACTAAGATCTATGAAAATAATATTCATCAGTTTCTACAAACCAATAACTCCAATGGTTCTAGGGATTTAACCAGAGTAGGAAAGAAAGTCTTGAAAAAGAAGGTGAATCTAGTAACGGATAACACCACCGATTATGGTAAATGGAATAATTTCTCGTTGGATTTAGAAGACTTAATCAAGCAGGATCAAGGAGCTATCTACAGAGTAACCATAGATTTCAATCGTAGTTATTCTTTATATCCATGTGCAGGAGAAGAGGGGGTACCAGAAGTGGAAGAGGAACTGGAAGAGAGCTGGGAAGATATAGCCAACCAGAATTCATGGGATTACGATTATTACTATGATGATTACTATTATTATGAGGATTATAATTATGAAGAGAGAGATAATCCATGCCATGAAATGTATTACCGGAGAAATCGAGGAGTAACTCAAAACATTCTAGCGAGTAACATCGGTCTTCTAGCCAAGCTTGGCAAAAACAATGAGTTAATCGTTTCCGCGTCTGATCTTAGAAGTGCTGGCGCTATGAATGGAGTCACCATTCAATTGTATGATTACCAGAATCAATTACTGGCCTCATCTACATCTGACAGAAATGGAATGGCTCGATTTAAGGTTGAAGAAAAACCATTTCTTTTAGTAGCCTTATCTGGGAATGAGCGGGGTTATCTAAAGCTGAACGATGGAGCGGCCTTAAATACCAGTCACTTTGATGTGGGTGGCGCAGTAGTTCAGAAAGGGATTAAAGGCCTTATTTACGGAGAGAGAGGTGTCTGGAGACCTGGTGACACACTTTTCCTAGGGTTTATCCTAGAAGACAAAAATCAGGTATTACCAGAGAATCATCCCGTAAAATTAGAGATTACCAACCCTAAAGGACAGTTAGTAGAGAGAATTGTAAAACCGAAGAGTTCTACAGGTTTTTATACGTTCGAGGTGGTGACTAAATCTGAGGATATGACAGGATTTTGGAGCGCTAAAGTAAAAGTGGGAAGTGTACAGTTTCATAAATCATTGAGAATCGAAACGATCAAACCTAATAGGCTTAAGATAAAATTTGATTTTGAAGATGAAGTACTGAAAGCAAGCTCCTCCAATGGAACCATGAATGTAACCTGGTTACATGGCGCTAAAGCCAAAAACTTAAAAGCCAAGCTAGATGTGAAACTGACCAGTTCTAATAGAGGTTTTGAAAGATTTGAAGAGTTCAACTTCAGAGATCCTATGAAAAGATATAGCTCAGATGAACAGTCAATACTGGAGGGTAGATTAGATGAAAACGGTCAAGTTTCATTTCCTGTAAATATTTCACTCACTACTGCAGCTCCAGGTCTTTTAACAGCCAGCTTCTCGGCTAGAGTATTCGAAGAAGCAGGTGATTTTAGTGTAGATAGGTTTACCATGCCCTATTCCCCTTATGACAGTTATGTAGGAATAAAACCATTTAGTAGCAGTAGAAGTGATGTGCTGCTCACAGATAAAACCCATACTACAGAAGTAGTAACAGTAGACCAAGACGGAAATCCTATAAATGTAGCCGGTCTAGAAGTATCCATATTTAAAATGAACTGGAGATGGTGGTGGGATTCCTCGTCCAATAATAACGGCAGCTATTTGAGTAAAAACTCTAAAGAACATATCAAGTCATACACTGTAAATACCACAAATGGTAAAGCAGGGATAGAATTGAAAATTAAGCATCCAGATTGGGGAAGATTCTTCATAAGAGTCACCAATCCCGAAACAGGACATAGCACGGGAAGCATCGCCTACGTAGATTGGCCAGGATGGGCTACCAGAACAGATAGAGAAGGAGTAGGAGCTTCTGTGCTGACTTTCAAGTCGGATAAGGAATCCTATTTAGTAGGTGAAACGGCTAGCATCACTGTTCCTGCTGGAGGAAAAGGGAGAGCTTTAGTAACTGTAGAAAATGGCACGAAGGTTATCTCTGCTGAATGGAGAGAAGTTTCTGGAACAGAGCTTAAATACGACATTGAAATAACTCCAGAGATGGCGCCTAACGCGTTTATAAGTGTGACCATGGTGCAGCCACATAAACATGAAAACAGTCTTCCTATAAGGATGTACGGCATAGTTCCTATCTCGGTAAACGATCCCAATACCATTCTCCATCCTGAAATAAAAATGGCTAAAGAACTAACTCCTGAAACCACCACAGTAGTGGAGGTTTCGGAAAGAGATGGAAAGGAAATGACTTACACACTGGCTATAGTGGATGAAGGTTTACTAGACATTACTAGATTTAAAACTCCTAAGCCACATGGTGTTTTCTATGCTAGAGAAGCTCTAGGAGTAAAGACGTGGGATTTATTCGATGATGTGATAGGCGCTTATGGAGGAGAATTAGAGCGTGTTCTGAGCATTGGTGGTGACGGTGAAGCTCAGGGAGAAAGCGATAAGAGTAAAATCAATCGATTTAAACCGATGGTGATATTTTTAGGCCCATTCACTATCCCTAAAAACGGCAGTAGTAAGCATAAAATAGACATCCCAAATTACATAGGATCGGTAAGAACCATGGTAATAGCTGGTAATGGAAGGGCCTACGGTCACGCAGAAGAAACGACACCAGTAAAAAAACCACTGATGGTTTTAGCTACACTTCCTAGAGTTTTAGGGCCTGGAGAAAAAGTAAAACTTCCTGTTACGGTGTTCGCTATGGATGAAAAAATTAAAACCGTTACCGTTAAGGTTACTGCCAATGGATTATTTGATTCAGACTTTACCAAACAACAGACTTTACAATTCGCAGAAGAAGGAGATCAAGTAGTCAACTTCGATTTAGAACTCCTGAATAAAATCGGTAAAGGTGAAGTGAAAATAGAAGTTTCAGGAGCAGGAGAAAAAGCGTCTTATGACATAGAACTAGAAGTGAGAAATCCAAATCCACCTACCACTCGCTTTATGCAGTCGATACTAGAAGCGGGCAGCGCATGGAATGGTGAATATCAATTGGTAGGAGTAGACGGAACCAATTCTGTAACGCTAGAGATTAGTAATATGCCCGCTATAGATTTAGAAAGAAGACTGAAACAGTTAACTGGTTATCCTCATGGATGCGCAGAGCAAACTACCTCTAAGGCATTTCCTCAGCTTTATGTAAGTGATGTCATGGAAACCAACCTTCAATTTAAAAACAGAGCTACAGAAAACATTAATTACGGAATAGAACGGTTAAGATCAATGCAAAAAAACTCTGGAGGATTTAGCATGTGGCCAGGTGCCAGCAAGACGAATGACTGGGTGAGTTCTTACGTAGGACATTTCGTTATAGAAGCTGAAAAGAAAGGATTTAGCCTGCCAGATGGAATGAAATCGAGCTGGCTTTCTTATCAATCTACTACGGCACAGAGTCACACAGAAGGGCGAGGATTGGAATATTCATTGGTTAGTTATTATGATTTTAATCAAGCCTATAGACTTTACACCTTAGCTCTGGCAGGAAAAGCAGAGATAGGAGCAATGAACAGATTGAAGTCCAACGGCAAACTCTCAGATGCTGGAAAATGGATTCTGGCTGGAACATATCATTTAGTGGGACAGACAGATATTGCTACGCAGCTTACAGCAGGATTAAGCAGTAATTTAACTCACTCAGATAATCGGTATTACTATTACTCCTATGGTTCATCTACTCGAAATAAAGCCATCACCTTAGAAATGATGAATTTATTGGGAAAGAAAACTGAGGCGTTCAAAGTACTCAAGGAACTGTCTGATGAACTAAGCAGTCCTAAATGGATGAGCACCCAAACTGTAGCGTATAGTCTGATGGCCGCTACTCATTTCATAAGTGAAAACGCTGTGAAATCAGATGAAATGAATTTCTCTTATACCGTAGATGGGAAAGGTGAAAATAATATTTCTACCTCCCTACCGTTCAAACAAATTTTAATAGAGAATGTGGCTAGCTTATCTAATAAGGGCTTAATATCCGTGACCAATAATGGAGAAGGGGTACTCTACACAAGAACGATCTTATCTGGACAGCCTTCTGCTGGTAATGATGTAAATACAAATAATAATTTAAATTTAACCGTGAAGTATACAGCTGTAAATGGCACACCTATAAACGTGGCTATAATGGAGCAAGGCGTAGATTTCATAGCGGAGGTAACTGTTAGTAATCCTAGTACTGAGACTGCACTAAATGAGCTAGCACTAACACAAATATTCCCTTCAGGATGGGAGATTTACAATAGTCGAATGGACGAAGGGTTCAGCGTTTCAGGAAGTAGCCCTGTTGAATACCAAGACATAAGAGATGATAGAGTATACACTTACTTTAACTTAGGCAGAAGGTATAAGAACAGCTCCAACCACAAGAAGACGTTTAAAATATTACTGAACAGTGCTTACTTGGGTAAATTCTATATGCCTTCTATTCTTGCAGAAGATATGTATGACAATGAGGTAAATGCCATCGAGAAAGGAAGATGGGTAGAAGTAGTTAAACCTGGAGAGTAGAATTAGTGAAGAAGAGATACTCTAAATACCTGAAAAGACAGTGGCTGATTACTAAGGGTTTCCTAATCTTATGCTTAGTTTTAGTGCTGGTTTCTAGATTTTTGATTCCTAATCCTGTCTTTGAAAAGCCCACTTCTACGGTGCTTATAGATAAAGATAACCGGCTGTTAGGAGCCAGAATAGCGCATGATGGGCAGTGGAGATTTCCTGAGTCTGATCAGGTGTCTACGAAATTTGAATCCTGTATTCTTACTTTCGAAGACCAGTACTTCAGAAAGCATTTAGGGGTGAATCCTGTAGCTCTAGCTCGTGCGTTAAAAGTGAATATCCAAGCTGGAAAAGTAAAACAGGGCGGAAGTACAATTACCATGCAGGTAGCCAGAATTTGGCAGGATGGAAAGCCTAGAACCATTCTGCAGAAAATTAAGGAGCTATTCATAGCGCTGCATTTTGAGATTAATTATTCCAAAGATGAAATTCTAAACCTATACTGCAGCCACGCACCGTTTGGTGGGAATGTCGTAGGAATAGAAACTGCTTCGTGGCGCTACTTTGGCAGAGGTTCAGAGAACTTGACTTGGAGCGAATCCGCGGTTTTGGCTGTGTTACCCAATGCGCCATCATTGATATATCCCGGGAGGAATGAAATATTGCTACGCGAAAAGAGAAACAGACTTTTAGATAAACTATCTAAGTTAGAAATTATAACACCCCAAGAAAACCAACTAGCCAAGCTAGAACCGCTGCCCGGAAGAGCGAAGAGACTGCCCAATCTGGCTTCCCATTTAATGGACAGGGCTGCTGGGGATAAAAATGGAAAGCTGGTAGAAACAGACATAGATTATTACCTGCAGGAAAGAGTGCAGCAAATAGTAAATCGATTCTCAAACCAATACCAGCATAACGAGATTTACAATGCCTCTGCAGTAATAATAGAAACCAAAACAGGAAACGTAATCTCTTACGTAGGGAACACTACCAACTCCAAAGAACATGGAAATGCCGTAGATATCATCCACTCTGAAAGGAGCACAGGTAGTCTACTGAAGCCATTCTTATATGCTGCTTCACTATCCAAAGGAGAAATCCTTCCAAAGAAATTACTTAGCGATATCCCTACATTCATATCGGGTTATGCGCCAGAGAATTACCACAAGTCATTTGATGGAGTAGTTCCAGCCAATGAAGCCCTTTATAGGTCATTAAATGTTCCCTTCGTTCGGCTATTAAGAGAGTACGGAGTAGGTCAGTTTTATAGCCAATTGAAGTTAATGAATATGAAAACACTGCATAGAGGAAGCGCCAATTATGGACTTTCTTTAATTCTGGGTGGGGCAGAAGGGCAGTTAATGGAACTAGCCAGCATGTACGCAGGAATGGGCAGAGTTCTTGCCAGCTATGATGGCGGTGATTGGGCAGCTAAAGAAAACTTCTTCAATAGCCACTGGTTAAAAGATAGAAATGGGCCCATAAATTCGGATGATCCCTACCTCACTCCAGCAGCTATTTATGAAACCTTAAACGCGCTTACAGAAGCCAAAAGACCACTCGGAGAGCAAGGCTGGAAATCATTTAGTTCATCCAAGAAAATAGGATGGAAAACCGGAACCAGCTTTGGGAACAGAGATGCGTGGGCCATAGGCACCACTCCAGAATATACTATAGGAGTTTGGGTAGGGAATGCTGATGGAGAGGGAAGATCAGGGCTCACAGGACTGGGTTTTGCTGCGCCTATTTTATTTGAGCTGTTTGAAGAAATGCCGCCTACATCATGGTTCGAAAAACCGTTTGATAATTATAAAGAACTACTCATCTGTGCAGAAACTGGAATGCTGGCCAACCAACTCTGTGTAAACACCGCGAAAGAACTAGTTCCATCATGTCATTATACAAATGCTATCTGTGAGAACCACCAATTGATTCATCTGGACAACACAGGAAAACACCAAGTAAATTCAGCCTGTGAATCTCCAGAAAATATGGTGCATACCAGTTGGTTTATTCTCTCTCCCTCGGAGGAGTGGTATTTTAAGCGAAAGAGCTTTAGTTATAAATCTCTTCCTCCTTTTAGAGAAGACTGCGCGCTGCTGGAGGATTATCCTATGGAGTTTATTTACCCCAAGAATCCTAACCGTATTTACCTGCCAGTGGGTTTAGATGGAGAGAAAGGAAAAGCAGTGTTTGAGCTGGCGCACAGGAGAGTAGAGCTAAAGGTTTTCTGGTATTTAGATGGGAAATACATAGGAATTACCAAAGATTTTCACCAGATGGAGATTAACACAGGTAAAGGAAAGCACTCTCTTTTAGTGACAGATGAAAACGGAAATGAACTCTGGAAAATCTTTGAGGTGTTGAGTAAATAAACTCTCACCGCTGCGAGAAGCGTTTTATAGCCCAACAGATTCTAGACATTAAAGCGGTTAACAACTCATGAAGGAATACCTGCGCGCTGGAGGGTTAAAAACAGAATCCATATGCGCTTAAAGCTTGGCAGTGAATTATAATGCATTTACGACCCTACTCATAAAAGCAGTTATATCTAAGTCTTTCATCATAAGCATGTGAATAGAATGAATAAATAATCTTATGGTTTAAGGATTCATAAGTGTATCTTTGCGGCTCAGTTCTTGAATACACAGGAAACAGTTATGAAGACCCCACAAGGTTTTCGGTCGTTCATAAGCCATATCATTTGTAATCTTACAGTGTTAGCTAGCTTAAGTGTTTTCTTTTAACTGATTATATATGAACAACTTGTAAGCGTTATAATAACTTAATACTGATACATGGGTAAGTCGCAAGAGACATTTGGTAAAAAAGAAAGAGAGAAAAAGAGAGAGAAAAAAAGACAGGATAAACTCCTGAAAAAATCTGCTCGTAAGGACGACAATAACAAAGGGAAAACCTTTGAGGAGATGATAGTTTACAAAGATGAATTTGGGCAGTTGAGTGATACTCCTCCAGATCCAAAGGCTAAGAAAGTAGAAATAGATGCTGCATCTATAGTTTTGGGCATTCCTAAGAAAGAGGACATGGAAGAAACTAAAGTGAAAAAAGGTAAAGTTGATTTCTTTAATGATGAAAAAGGATTTGGATTCATACTAGAGAAAGGAACCAATCTTAAGTTCTTCGTACATGTGCATGGATGTCTGCAGGATATCAGCCAGGGAGATAACGTAATGTTCGAGCTAGAAAGAGGGCCTAAAGGAATGCAGTGCTGTAATGTAAAGAAACTCTAGTCTAACTAGACTCTATATAAAGTTAAAAAGCCTGGTTTATCCAGGCTTTTTTTGTGCCTATTTATTCTTAGGAGAAGAAACTAAGGTCTGTCCCATTTTCGTTAGGGAGAGAAGCGTGACAATAAATATTTCTTTTACAAGATTGGTGTAATGAAAAGCCAAATACAGAGTTAATTATCTTTTCGTGCGAGGAACTCGTGAGGTATATTAATTAGTGAGAAAACTGGTCAAGTTCCTTTATAAATTCTACTTTTTCGTGTAATTTCATTAATGGTCTAAAAAAGCACTCTAGAGATGGAACTATTAGCCCGTTTAATTCAAAGAGCAATTGAGTAATTCACACTTAAGAAAATCATCATGAACATAGAATTAATATCAACCCTAACTTGCCCAGAATGCGGATTTAAGAAAGATGAAGAAATGCCTACAAATGCATGTAAGTTTTTCTACGAATGTCAAAAGTGTAATGTCCTTATAAAACCCAACAAAGGAGATTGTTGTGTTTACTGCTCATTCGGAGCTGTTCCTTGTCCACCAATACAAGTAAACAACAGTTGCTGAGACGCATGCTGTTTTAATAGACTGAAACAAACTAGTCGTTAAATCCCCAGTAAGATTAAGGCATGGAAAACTTGTTTTATTTTTTTTGCGGAATCCCAGGTGAGTATTGACCCATTTACACTTCTTCCTTCACCGTGTAAAGTAAACTAAGCCAAAGAGCTTAACCGAACATCTAGCACGTTTAATCACTTTCTCATTAAAACTTTACGCCAGCTACAGTTATGTCATCTACCTGTTCTTCTTTCCCTATCCAGTTTTTTGTAAACTTTGATATCGCTATTTTTTGTTGTTCCGAAGATAAATCTTTTACAGAAAATAGTAATTCATAAAATTTAGAATACTTAAGCTTTTTTCCCTTTTCACCACCAAACTGATCTACGAGGCCATCTGTGAACATAAATACATTTGCTGGGCCATTCACAGGGATAATTGTGTTCGTAAATGAAACTTTTTCATTGCCGACCCAATAGCCAATTGGATGGTGGTCTCCATCTACTATGATCCTTTCATTATTCTGAATAACTAACATTTTTGACTTCGCACCAGCAAAAGTCAATTCGGATTTTTCCTTACTGTAATTTAATATTGAAATGTCCATTCCGTCTCGTACTAAGTAATCCCCTTGATTAAAACTGTTTTTCAAAAGCATATTAACCTTTTCTAATATCAGCTTAGGACTAGACAGCTTAAATGCATTAATAGCAGTCTCCAAAAACGTCATACACAACAGACTTAGCATAGCTCCAGGAACTCCATGACCGGTGCAATCAGCAACTCCAAAAATTAGTTCGTTATTAAGTTTATAAGTGAAATAAAAATCACCTCCGACTATTCCTTTTGGCAAGTAAAATATAAAAGAATCTTTAAAAATATCCCCTGCTAAATTCTGATGTGCTATAACTGCACTCTGAAGCTTTTTTGCATAAATTATGCTAGAATTTAACCCTTTGTTTATTATGGAGATTTCTAAGTTTCGTTGCTCAGCATCTTTTTCGAGAATTGAATTGGATATTTCTAATGACCTATTCACATCCAATAACGCTTGTCTCTGATATTCTATTTCTCTTTTAAAATCTGTAATATTAGTACCGTAGATGTTTATGTAATTATTAGCCAAAATAGGCACAAAACTAATTGCGAAAGTGTTGTTGTCAAACAGGACATCTCTTACAATTACCTTGTTCTTGCTAAGTGAATCTTTCAAGTAAGGAGAGATGACTTTGTTAAAGGCCTTTATTTTTTCATCTGAATTATTAAAAAACGCGATACTTTTCTCATTTAAGAATAAAGATTCTAATTGGAGATTAAACCTTCCAATAATATTTGGATTCTCTTTTGGGTATTCAGCTAGTTTTAATAATTCTTTATCCTTTTCAATTGATTCTGTAATGTCCAATCCAAATCCAATTGCCATGTCAAACTCATCCTCCCTATTAAATACGGGATAGAACTTTCGAAGTACTGATACTTGTTTTCCATCTTTAGTTTCAAAGAAATCTTGCCATTCAATGGTAGCTCCTGATTCCTTTATGATGTTAAATTGCTCTCTTCTTAATTTTGCAACTTCAATATCTCTATCTACATATTTACAATAATCAAAATCATCTTTGCCAATTATATATGACCTCAAGTCATCATTTTTTATAGCCTGAGGATTAACGAACAAATACTTATGATTCTCATCAAAAACAGCTATATCTACTGGAATATTGTTTAGAATATTCTCATAGAAATCTTTTTGAGTATTTACTTGTTCAAATAAAGAATCTCTTTCATTCTGGTTTTTAACTACTGTCGAGAGATCTTGTATTTCACCAGAAAAAAATGCTGAGTCATTGTGATGGAAAGTACTTAGTATAAGATTCATAGGAAAAACATCTCCATTTTTTTTCTGGCCTTCTAATTCAACTTTACCTTTTCCAATAACATTTTTCTTCCCCGTATCATTGTGCTTTTTCATTCCTGAACTATGCATTTCTCTATAGGTATCAGGCATTAATATGGTCAGATTTTGATTGATTAACTCATTATTATTATATCCAAAAAGTTCTTGTGCGGCATTATTTGTGTAAATGATGTTTCCTTTATTATCTGCAACTACAATTCCATTAAAACTATTTGTTATTACTTTCTCATGTAAAGCTTCAATATACCTTAGTTTATTCTGTTTTTTTTGGAAGTAGTAATCTAGTAATAGTACGAGTGTAACTAATACGAACGGAGCAGTATCAATAACATATAACAGAGGAGTCTGCTTGTGCAGATGAATAATGTCAATCTTAGAAAAATCAAATTCAGCTAAAAAGAATATTGAAAAAACAGGAAAGAGTAATCCAAAAATAAATACATATATATATTTGAGATAAAATACAGTCATTTAGCGGGGTTAAAGCAAAGTACATGACCAATATAGAAAAAAATTGATTTCATTACATCACTTAATTTTTCTAAAATATTTTCTTGATTAAGAATTATAATCTTTAACTTGACTGATTAAATCCATAAGAAAACACTGTTTTTAAGTCTTTTAACTAGAGCTATAACAAACGTGGTGATTAATGAGACATTACCAGATTATGAATAACATAAGCATCTTTCCCTTATTTATAATCTCTTTTACTTACTTGAAGTAAAATCTATAGAGCAAACGCAGTTAAAGATTAACCAATCAAACAGTACGCAGATTAACTGCCTTAGACACTGAAGAAATTAATAGCGTAAAAATCTTTTTTTTATAAAGCTATGAAGAAATTTAGATAGCCACAGATAAAGTGAAGCAGGATTGTTGCTTTTATAGTAATCAGTTCAGAATTTATCTACCAAACGCTCTATTGCATAAAAGGCCTAATTATTGATACTCACAAAAAAACACAATCTAAAACAAAATGAATAAAGCAATTTACCTCACATGCACCATTATCATCTGCTCGGTATTCTCATCAATGGCTCAATTTGACAAACTCAAAAAAAATATTGGTAAAAAAATAGAATCTGCATCTTCAACTGGATTTAGTCAAGAGGAAGTAGGTTCAGGACTGAAAGAAGCACTAACAAACGGAGTAGAAAAAGGAGTAAGTCAACTTTCAAAACCAGATGGCTTTTTTAAAGACCTTTCAATAAAAATTCCGTTACCCCAAGAGGTGAGTAAAGTAGAATCTAAATTGCGTAGCCTTGGTCAAGGAAAACAAGTGGATCAGGCTATAGAGTCAATTAATAGAGCTGCCGAAGACGCCACTCTGGCTGCCAAGAACATCTTTGTAGAGGCCATTAAAGGAATGAGTATTAACGATGCTATAAGCATTCTCCGTGGTGAGGTAAACGCAGCGACAGCCTTTCTAGATGAATCAACTAGGGCTGAGTTAAGTAGTAAATTTGAGCCTATGGTCCGGGCTTCTTTGGATAAAGTAGGAGCCACAAAAAACTGGAACACGATTTTCACGAACTACAACAAATTACCGCTTGTACAACATGTAAATCCTGATTTAGTGAGCTATGCCACTGGTAAAGCTATAGATGGACTGTTTATTCAAATAGCCAAGGAGGAGTTAAATATTAGACGAAATCCTTCTGCTCGAAGTACTGATCTCCTGAAAAAAGTATTTGGTTAGCCTTGTGACTAGAGGAAATTATGGTCAATAAATAATTAACCAACAATCTTAATAAACCCCATCTATCATCGCTGATAATTGGGGTTTTAAATCACAAGGAATCTTAAGAAAGAGAGCAGGAGTGAAGGATGCTTTTTTGGGAGGTAGTTGTAACTCTAACATGGAAGAGATTAATAGATTTATCCTTAAAAATTTAGCTATGGCAAATGTTATAATTACGTAAAGTTGGAATTGTGAGTATGTGCCAGTGCATAATAGCCAAAATAGAAGAGGAAATAAAATAACCAAAGCGCCACTCCAGATTAATGAATGCGCTGTTCTAAGTATTCTCCTCAATAGTTCAGCCTGATAAACGCACAAAAAGAATACAAACAGGCCAAGCCAATATAGGCTTCTTTTATATTTCACTTCTCTTAATATTATGTCTCTTCTTTTGAAAAAATGAGCCTTTAACCACATTTTTTGAGCTTATAAACCTCCTAGTTAGTTAAACCACCTAGTAACTTTATACACGGTATTTGAAGCATTTGATTTGATAAATTTCTATACATTGCACGTGTTTTTATATCACTATTGACAAAAAAAAACCATTGAGAGTATTTCTATTTAGTCTATTTGTCATTTCTTCCCTTCCATCTCTTTCTCAGGAAAATGAGATTGACTCATTAATCCAGATTATTAATACTTGTCTGCCACTAGATGGAGATAGTTGTCAAACTGTAATCCAAGAACTAATTAAGTCAGTTGAGAATAGTTCAAATCAGCGTTTGTATGCGCATATATTAATTTATGCAGGAGAGGCTTACTCAGATATTGGTGACTTTGACAAAGGAGAACGATTACTAATAAAAGCCAAAACAATAAGCGAGTCTATAGGCGCAACTGCTTTGGATGCTAACTCAACTGATTTATTAGGAATAATTGCCCTAGGCCAAGGTAACTATCAAGAGGCCATATCTTATTTTGTTGGCTCCGCAAAAAAATGGGAAGAAACAGGTAACAAGGCTGAATTGGCAAAAGTGTATTCACATTCTGCTACCGTTTTTTTTAATATAAATGAGTTAAAAAAGGCTCAACATTATGAGAGTCTAATTAAGGATATAGCTGAAGAATTAGACGATGATCAATTGCGAGTGGATGTATTAGCTAATACTGCCCTTTACTCAATGACTTATGGAATTAATTATTATTTGAAAAATGAACAGGATACTTCAAATCTTCAAACAACTTTAGACACCTTAGATTTTTATTTTAACAAATCAGAGGTTGAATATTATGAAGGATTAGATTTCGCTAGAAAAATAGGAAGCCAAATAGCTGAACTAAGTCTTTTGAATAATTTGATTGCCTTGACTTTAAATATGGAGAACAATGAGAAGGCATTACAACTAGCTAAAAAATCAGAGATTCTTTCAGAAGTTATCGGTGATGTCAATCAAATTATCCAAAGTAAAGTTAATATCGGAAGTGTATATCGGAGATTGGGGAAATTAGATTTAGCTGTTAAATATGGAGAAGAGAGCCTCGTACTAGCAAGGAAAAGTAAACTTGAAAGAAAAGAGTATGTAGCAAAAAGAACATTGTATGAATTATATAAGCAGATGGATAACTTCAGTAATGCTAATATCCTTTTGGAAGAAATATCGGCATATGATTTACGCACAGGAAATATTGAACGCAACAAGGCGATAGCTGAAATCGATGCCCAATATCAATTGGTGAAAAAAGAAAAAAAAATTATTGAATTAGGCATTACAAACACCAAAACTGAAAGACAAAGAAACGCTATTACTCTCGGAGCACTATTATTATCCATATTTGCTTTTCTGACTTTTATATTCGTGAAAGCACGAAGAGAGAGGAATGATAAAATACAATTTACTGAAGCACTTATTTCCGCACAGGAAGAAGAACGAAAAAGAATCTCTAGAGATTTGCATGATGGAGTAGGGCAATCTCTTTTGTTGATGAAAAGACAAATGGTATCCAATCATGAAGTTACTATTGAAAACCAACAAATGATTTCTGATACGCTTGAAGAAGTTAGGACAATTTCTAGAGACCTGCATCCCTTTCAACTGGAAAAATTTGGGATAACAGCCTCGATAAATAATGTCATTGAAAAAGTAGAAAGATCAACAGAGCTATTTATTTCCAAAGAAATAATCAATATTGATGCGTTTATTTTAAAGAGAAATCAGATTCATGTTTTTAGAGCAATTCAAGAAGGGTTAAATAATATTATCAAACATGCAGAGGCAACGGCTGCTAGAATCACCATCGTTGAAAAAGGAACTGAACTTGTAATGAAAATTGCGGATAATGGCAAAGGATACGATCATGGGTCAGCGCTAATTAAATCAAAAAGCCTGGGCCTTAGGACAATGCAAGAAAGAATTTCATCCATAGGAGGGCGATTAAAAACTAATCAAAACATTCCGTCTGGAACAATCTTAACATTTACGATTCCAAAAACGAGTTAAATTTCCAATTGTCTAAGCTGAATATTCTATGAAGATCATAATCCTCTCATTATAAGAGAACAAACTAGAGCATTCCAGTTATATTTAAATCGGTAAAAAACGATTTAAATAGAAATCAAGCGCTGCATTAAAATCCAACTGCCTAGCTGACAAGCCACTTCAGCAAAATATACTGACTTATCTTTCAATAGGCATATCACATTACTTAAAATAAATCACTCAAACAGTATAGTTATGAAATTTAAGCTGGAGATGTCAGCTCACATAACCTACTTGGAAATGTCTCTGACATAGGTATAAGTGCATATTAGTTGTAATCTAACCGGAAACATCTCTAAAGTAGGGCAAGTCGATATTAGTTATAATTTAACTGGTAACGACTCTAAGGGCGACCGCTTAATATGTAAGATATAATTTTAACCGTCAAGTCTCGGAAACACCAGGTTATGTCAATTATTGGCCATTTCAATACAGATGCTACACAGGGCCTAGTTTGATGCTAAATTACCATACACTAACCCTCAAAAATTGAAATAATTTTTGCTCCTCTTACTCTCTATACGCCTAGGACAATTTATAACTTATCTCTTACAGCACATCAGCTCGGATGATGAAACGGGTATAGCGAGTTAAAGGCTTAAACTGTTATTACGTTGCTACGCGAACAGCCTGGCAGGTCAACATAGTTTAAGAAGCATTTTTCGCATATATAGTTGTAATATTGAGCACAGAACACAAGCTTTTATCTTCAATGATTTTTTTATGAAATTACTCACAGCTTTAACTTGGCTATCAGGCTTATCTTTTATTTACTTTGGAATAGGGTGTTTTATTTCCGATTTTATTATTTCTGAATTTAATCGTTATGGGTTGGCTAAATTCAGAACTTTCACTGGATTACTGCAATTACTTGGTGCAGTCGGTTTACTCATAGGAGTTTACTTCAACCCGAAGATATTACTATTCGCCTCTTTAGGTTTAGGAGTGTTAATGATCTGCGGTTTTATCGTGAGGATTAAAATTAGTGATAGTTTCATCAAGTGCCTTCCTTCATTCTCCTTCGCCGTTTTAAACCTATTTATAGCTCTAAAAGCCTTTCTGATTTATTTTAAAAACTAGCTATTGCTTATATAAGCAATAGCTATATTCAGTATGAAAAATAGAAGGGCCGGAAACGATTTCAATAATTCATCCTTCACTTTAATATGCATCACTATGGACCCTAATAGCAAGACAGCCAAACCTAAGCTTCCGATTAAAGTTAAACTTTCAAGGTAAATAGAAGCTAACAAGATTAAGGACAAGCCTACTTTTAAAAAACCAACGAAATAACAAAACGGTTTCGGAAGATTGTATACTTCAAATTCTCCGATAAGCGTTTTAGCATTCCCACCTCTCCATTTGGTGGCCTTATTAGGTTGTATTAACCAAACGTTTAAAATACTTAAACCAACAATTAGTTTAAGTATAATTCCGATGTAGCTCACTAATTCTGTCATGTTCGATTTGTATATATCTGATAAAAAAACAAATTAACTAAAAATTATGTCTTTTGGTCACTATTAATTTAAAGAAAGTTCGCCCTTAATCATTTTATTGTGTTAAACGATAAGTCTAACCATTCAAGATAAACAGCAGGTAATAAATTACAGCGTTTTTCACCAAATGATCCATCCAAAATGATAATCTAAACATATTTGTTAAAAAACAAACAAAGAATAACCACTCTTTAAGTCAGTAGGGTATAAACACCTCTAAATAAACAGACCTTACATCACTCTTAACTAAAAAGTTAAATGTAACTACAAAGAAAAGATCACCAATCTTACTCTATATAAAAATTCAAAGTAGTGGCAATTTAGAGATTTAAGAAAATTAACGAGGCTTGACCTATTGGAGTGTAAAAATATTGAAACTGGTTTAGGTGAATTAGACCAAACTAAGCTTCCTATTGTATTGTCTAGTATGTTTCAATCTCAAGCAGGCGGAATTGCAGAGCTAGGTGGGATGTTACTAACATCAGAAACTTGCTTATTGAATTTCAACAGTATTTATATCAATAAGCTTAGAGAGTAATGTTTTTCGAGAAAAGGCTGTTTTAATAATGACATTTACACCTAAAAGCCTTGATGTGAAGACAAAAACAGCCTATCGCTGCGCTCTTTTTTTTATTCTTCCATAATTTTATTCAGCTAATTTAAAACCCGACCCTTATCACTAAGCAATGTTCCATAACTCTTAATATAAGGAGGAGCGGAGAGTGGCTGTCCATTAACTATAAGATAATAACCGATCTCTTGAACCAGACCATTGGCGGTATCTATTACTTCGGCAAAGAAATTATTCGACATTAACGTCAATCTAACGTTAACGACGTCGCCATCCAGTGTGTTCATTTGTAACGTTGCTGTGCTGTTAACCATATCTGCAGGCAGCTAATTCTTCTTGAAGAAAGGCCTCGTTATAATCAGGATTTAAGTTTTGTGTGTTACAAAAAATGTTTAGTTTTATATAGGAGTACGATCAGTAAAGCTGACTTATACATCTTTTTCAAACTTAAAAAGCTGGGCTGGTTTATGAAGAACTCCTTCTTGTTTTTCATTCAGAGGGATTACATGCTCCATCTTTTTAATATTCTTCCTGAAATTTCTTTTGTCAAACTTCTTGTTTAAAATTATTTCGTAAAGATTTTGGAGTTGAGTCAGCGTAAATTTATCCGGGAGGAGCTCGAAGCCAATCTGCTCCATTTCCAATCCATGCCTAAGAGATTCAAGCGCTTTAGAGACTATTTCATTGTGGTCAAACGCTAAAGCTGGAACTTCTAGTACATCTACCCATTCAGCTTTTTCAGCGAAATAAGAAGGAAGCAATTGATATTCATCCATTTTAATAAGAGAATAATACGCTATTGTAATCACACGCCTTTCAGGATTTATTCTGAAATTGGTGAGCCACTCCTGATCTTTTAGATCTTTTACTCTATTGGGATTGCCAAACGTATGAAACTGTTTAAGAAATAATCCTTCCAAGGATGTTAGGTCTTTCAAAACTCTAGCTGCCGCCTCATCTAGCGACTCTTTAGGGTATACGAGGTCACCAGGAATAGCACTCATCCCTTTTTTCTCATCAGGGAATGGTTTTCTTTCAATCACTAGTACTTTTAGAATGTTCTCATCAAACCCGAAGATTACATTATCCACAGATACATCCAATACTCCACTAAGTCTTTCGGGCATGCTTTATTTATTAATAAATTTGAATTATTACCGTTACATATTATAATCGTGTCAAAAATACACCTTCTAACAATATTCTTCGTTTACTTGCCTATAATATTTAATAAGTGTTATTTTTACACTAAGTAAAGAAAATGAATAAAAACGTAAAGAAAATAGCGGTGCTTACCTCAGGAGGAGATGCTCCAGGAATGAATGCGGCCATAAGAGGAGTAGTTAGATCTTGCGTGTTCAATGAAATTGAATGCCTCGGAGTTTTCCAAGGATATGATGGTTTAATTCAAGGTGATTTCAAAAAACTACATGTCCGTTCGGTTTCTAAAATCTTAGGCAGAGGAGGCACCATATTAAAATCTTCTAGAAGCGAAGCCTTTAGAACTGTAGAAGGAAGAAAAAAAGCTTTTGAAGCTTTGCAACGCAATAACATTGACGGCTTAGTAGTGATAGGAGGAAATGGAACATTTACCGGTGCTCATGTGTTTTTTGAAGAATACGGGGTTCCTGTAATCGGGGTTCCTGGTACCATTGATAATGATTTATATGGTACAGATAGCACTATAGGATACGATACAGCTACAAACTCAGTAGTAGAAGCAGTAGATAAAATCAGGGATACGGCCAACAGCCACAACAGATTGTTTTTTGTAGAAGTAATGGGGAGAGATGCGGGATTTATCGCACTAAGGGCTGGAATAGCTACAGGAGCAATAGCTGTTATGCTGCCAGAACAAGGACAAAGTATAGAGGCTCTTATAAAAGTATTAGAAAAAGGTGCTGAAAGCAAGAAAACGAGCAGCATCGTTATAGTAGCAGAGGGAGACACCAACGGTGGAGCTTATGAAATAGCGAATAAGGTAAAACAAAAATATTCCGGCTATGACACAAAAGTAGCAGTACTTGGTCATATCCAAAGAGGAGGAGCACCTTCTGCATGGGACAGAGTTTTAGCCAGTAGATTAGGTGTTTCTGCAGTAGAGGGATTAATGATGGGACGAACCGATGAAATGGTTGGAATCATAAACGATAAAGAAACATTTACAGCGCTAGAGCAAGCGATTTCAATGAAAAAAATGCTCAACATAGAAGAATTAAGAATGTCAAAAATATTATCAATATAACATGGGAAAAACAAAAGTAGCCATTAATGGTTTCGGTAGAATAGGAAGATTATCTCTAAGATCTTTATTAAATAAAAAAGATATAGATATAGTTGCTATTAATGATTTAACAGATGGAGCCACATTAGCTCATCTGTTCAAATATGATTCCGTTCAAGGCAGTTTTGATGGAGTAGTTCGGTTTGAAGACAACACACTACAAGTCGGAAATGAAAAAATGAAGGTCTATGCTGAACGAAACCCCGAAAATTTACCTTGGGCAGAATTAGGAGTAGACATCGTAGTAGAGTGCACTGGAATCTTCACAAACGAAGAAGGAGCAGGGAAACATTTAACAGCCGGAGCAAAAAGAGTAGTTATTTCAGCACCAGCCAAAGGAGATATTCCAACAGTAGTTTTAGGTGTAAATCAAGATATAATTACAGATGACATGAAAATCATCTCTAATGCTTCTTGTACAACTAACTGCCTAGCACCTATGGCTAAAGTATTAGATGATGCATTCGGTATAGAAAAAGGGTTTATAACTACTATCCATGCATACACCTCAGATCAACCAATTCATGATGCCCCGCATTCAGATTTAAGGAGAGCTAGAGCTGCTGCATTAAGCATGATACCGACAAGTACTGGAGCCGCAACAGCAGTAGGAAAGGTGCTGCCTAATTTGAATGGAAAATTAGATGGAAATGCAGTAAGAGTTCCTACACCAAGTGGGTCAATAACTGATTTCGTAGTCTTATTAAAGAAAGATGTTACAGCTGAAGAGGTAAACGATGCGATGAAAAAAGCTGCTGAAAATGAACTTAAGGGGATTTTAGAATATACAACTGAACCTTTAGTCTCAGTAGATATTGTAGGAAATACACATTCATGTATATTTGACAGCGAATTTACCAACACACAAGGTAACCTAGTCAAAGTGTTGGGATGGTACGATAACGAAATGGGCTATGCTTCTCGTATAGGAGATTTAGTAGCTCACCTTGCTAATTAATATAAAAACAAAATGATTTTAATTGCTGACAGCGGAAGTACAAAAAGTGATTGGAGATTGATTAATTCATTGGGAGACAATTTAAAAGACTTCTCTACTATGGGGTTTAATCCATATTTCCATTCATCTGATTTAGTAGAAGCTAAGCTAAAACAATCAACAGACGCTATGGAAATTGCTTTATCCGTAGATCATGTGTTCTTCTACGGTGCAGGATGCAGCTCTGTAGCTCTTAACGCGATTATAAATGAAGGCTTACAGCGGATATTTAAGAATGCAAGTGTGTTAGTCGGACATGACTTGGAAGCATGTGCGTATGCCACTTATTATGGTGAACCTGAAATCTCATGTATATTGGGCACCGGTTCTAACAGCTGTTATTTCGATGGAGAGCTGGTTTCTGAGGAAGTTCCCTCATTAGCTTACATTTTAGGCGATGAAGGAAGTGGAAGTTATTTCGGTAAAAAATTGCTTCAAGATTACTTCTACAAATTACTTCCTGAAGAAATAGCTAAAGCTTTTCATTCAGAGTTTAATCTCACCGATAAAGAACTCGTGAGAAAAGTATATAACGAGCCTAATGCCAATGTATATTTAGCAAGCTTCATGAAGTTTATAGGAAAATTCAAGGACCACCCGCATGTAAAAGAATGGATGGTAGCAGGATTTAGACATTTCTTGAAAATTCATGTTAAGTGCTTTGATAATTGGTCTGAGGTGAAGGTTCACTTTATAGGCTCTGTAGCATTTCATTTCCAGCACTACTTAGCCGAGGCATGTGAAGAAGAAGATGTGCAATTGGGTAGTATAATAAAAAAACCAATAGACAATTTAGTGAGATATCACGTTGAATACAAAATATCTGAATTAGAAAAAGCATAGGAAATGGCAGAAATAAAAGCCTGTATCTTCGATATGGATGGAGTTATAGTAAACTCTGCCGATTTTCACTTTCATGCTTGGAAGAAGCTTGCTGCTGAATTAAGAATTGATATTGACGATGATTTCGAAATCCAGCTAAAAGGCATTTCTAGAGTAGATTCTTTGGAAAAAATATTAGCCCAAGGAAACTTAGTGTTAGATAATGATACTAAGCTTTCTTTGATGAGAAACAAAAACGAAGAGTACTTAGAAAGTATTACGGGCTTAAAACAAGAAGATCTTCTTCCTGGTGTACTTGATTTTCTTAAAGAATGCAAGGCAAACGGTGTGAAAATAGCATTGGGCTCAAGCAGTAAAAATGCTGACATTATTTTAGATAAAACCGACATTAAAAGCTATTTCGATGAAGTTATTGATGGCAACAAAGTAAAATTCTCTAAACCAGACCCCGAAGTATTCTTAAAAGGCGCTGCAGGAATGAATATAGCACCTAGTGAAATAGTGGTTTTTGAAGATGCTGTAAGTGGGGTGCAGGCAGCTAAATCCGGTGGTTTTTATTGCGTAGCAATAGGGAACCCTGAAGAGTTTCAACAAGCCGATTATGTGATTGATGGGCTACACCAAATGAATTTAGATAAACTAAACTCTATATTTAATCATCAAAAATGATTAAGTACCTTAAGGCTGATCCTCGGATAATTATAGAAGAGGAACATAATCCTAAACAGAAGCTAAGCTCGTTGATCAGGACGACTGTTATGAAAATATGCACCTACCGATGCATACAAATGGAATAACACGACTTCAATAGGACAGTTTGTTTTAGACAAAGAACAACTCTTCGCTTCGGAGTTAAACCCTCAAGAAGGATCTATTACAGCAGGAATGAAGAATGTTCAAAAGTTATAAAAGCCTCAGTAAGAAATTATTCATCTAGTCCAATGATGGTTTTAAGTCATCAGGTTTATGGTGCCACATTCCTAAATAAAGTCCGGTAGCCATTTTTCTAGCACGCATTTTCATGTTTTCTGCTATTTCACCCTCGTAATCTTCATTTATGGTCTCACTCCATTGATTAAGCCATATTGAAAAATGGTCTTGAGTGATTTTATAGTCATTATTTTTGTCTAAATTCACATGAGAGGTAGCAGGATTACCTTTAAAAGTCATGCTTCCAAAAATGGCGGAATCCCAGAAATCTGTGATTTTTTCCATATGACGATCCCATTCGCCCGCAGGAATAGCATTTGTAAATACAGGTCCAAGTGTCTCATTTTCTCTGACCTGCCCATAGAATTTACGGACAATATTATTAATATCTTCTCTGCCTTCGATACGCTTCATAAACAGCAAAGGAAGTCATTATTTCTCCTTTTGGCATGTGGTTAAGACGAAAAATGAATAGTATTGATTTAAATCATAAAGGAACAAATCATTCATTCGTAGCTTTGCAATAAAAAATCTCTAATGGAAGAAGCGCTTAAAGCAGGAATGGATGCCGCAGGATGTCCTTTTTTAAATGCTAATCAGACGAATGAAGAACCCGTTTCTTACTGGGAGTATATAAACGTAGAGAGTTTATTAGCGTTGCAACGCCCTAAAACAGAAGTGCCCGATGAGCATATATTTATCATGTATCATCAGATTAATGAGCTTTTGTTTAAAATGATTCTTCATGAGATGGACCAAATTTCTACAGCACAGCAAATATCTGCGGCAGATTTCATCATGAGACTCGGAAGAATCTCTAGATATTTCAACGTCCTTTCAGAATCATTTACCATTATGGGAGATGGAATGGAAAAGCAACAATACTTGGATTTCAGAACTTCACTTTCACCTGCTAGTGGTTTCCAGAGTGTGCAGTATAGAATGATAGAAATAGGTTCTACAGAGCTTATTAACCTAATAGATTATAGATTTAGAGCTACCATAGATAGAGATACTCCTTATGAGCATGCTTTCGAGCACATGTACTGGCAAGCTGCTGGAAAAAATTATGAGACTGGAAAAAAATCTCTAATGTTAAGTGAATTCGAGAAAAAGTATAAATCGGATCTTCTCGGTTTCATGGAGGAGCGAAATGTCACGAATCTTTACGCTAAATTTAATACTCTGCCTGAAGATGTAAAGTTAGACCCAGCACTAGTTAAAGCAATGAGGCATTATGATTACACTGTTAATGTAAAATGGGTGATGGCTCACTTAAATACCGCGGCTAAATATCTAGATTCTGGTCAAGAAACCATAGAGGCCACAGGAGGTAGCGACTGGAAAAAATACATGCACCCAAGTTACCAGCGAAGAATTTTCTTCCCAGAGCTTTGGTCTAAAGAAGAATTGGAGAATTGGGGAAAGACGGCTAGCGTATAAGAAAAATAAAGGTGAATATTTAAGGGATATTATTACTCTGGTGAAATGACATTAAGGAAGATTCATATATTTTGTTTGGCAGTTTTATGCATGTTGATTCCTATATATCAAATAGGTTTTTTGTCTTTGGCCATAGTTACA